>Ga0307510_10009439_pt1 | contig 11620 bp, 4 predicted proteins | sample 12_EM_MG_FD_207224 | JGI IMG/M metagenome (GOLD analysis project Ga0307510, IMG submission 207224) | Populus trichocarpa ectomycorrhiza microbial communities from riparian zone in the Pacific Northwest, United States - 12_EM | ecosystem: Host-associated > Plants > Roots > Unclassified | place... | reverse complement strand
AGATGAAGCGTTGCAATGCATCAGTTAGAAGAAGGATGAGCTTGGTAGAAGATTAAAAATAATAATGCGAAGTTAAAAAATTAAGAATAAAAAAAATAAAATTGAGAGGAAGGTATTTTTTTATTAAGTGTTTTTTTCAAAGCTCTTTTAGCTTCTTCTTTTCTTGTGTTTATATATAATGCTAATGTTGAATTACAAGTCCTTTTATAAGCATAAAGTTCTAGACAATAAATGAATTAAACTAATACAAAGAGATTTTAATTTTAACATGAAAAATATTTTGTTGACTAAACTAGAAGATCGATTCAACTTATTCTAACCGGTCGATCAATTCCTCTATTTTTTAAAACCAAAATCTAGTTTATTTTCAATATCCTCTTAATCTTGATTTCTTCGTAACTCTCAACACGCCTCTTGTTTTGATAAAAAAAACATTATATTTGAGTGGCTTTGTGAATATATCAGCAGATTGATTTTGTGTCTTCACTTTCTTGACTTCAATTTTTTTATTTATAATACAATCTTGTAGGTAGTAAAATCTAGTGTCAATATACTTACTTCTATTATAAAATACATGATTTTTTTTAATGCAACAACTAATAAGTTGTCCATATAAATTTCAATAAGTTTTTTTTATGGAATTAATTTATAATCCCTTCAATAATTTCCTAATTAGTCATATAAAATAATAAACATATAATAAATATAATAGCCGCATATTTACTTCACATGTTGACAAACATTAATAGCAATATCTGTTTTTAGGGTAGTGTGGTCAGATTTGTTAAAAATGAGTAAGTGGGGCCCTGGGGGTGTGGTTAAATTATTTTTTGTTGCTAAAATTATACGGAAACCCCTAAATTATTGATAAATTACTCTCTTAATTAAAATATAAGTACAAGTGATCATTGTTTGATTTGTTGTTAGTGAAAATTAGATTTTATTTTTCAAATTATAAAGGAATTACGTCATTAAAAGTATTGTAATATATACCTTCAAATTTCTTTTAATAAAATCGAAATTGTTTTTGATAAAGCCAGTAATAATAAAGATGCACAGAATTCCCTGGGTCCCATGTCTTTTCCTTCTACTCATGGCTCTGCCTCAAACTTCAAATTTCTACTAATGGTCTTTAAGGTTCAACAGAGTAAAGTTTCGTCCTTTTTTACTCTTTTTTATTCCATCGAGAATTAGGACAAAACCTCAAACTTCCGATTGGCTTTTACTTTTCCGCTCCCATGTTGTTGCCTCTGCAAATAAATTATTTCTTAAATCTTATGTTTGCTCTTGCCAGAATTTAGATCGTTAACCACGTATATATTTTAAAAGTTTGGTTGTAATTATTTTTTAAAGTATTTTTTATTTAAAAATATATTAAAATGATATTTTTTTATTTTTTAAAAATTATTTTTAATATCAGTGCATTAAAATATCTGAAAACACTAAAAAAATATTAAATTAAAGCAAAGAAAAAAAATAAAAAAATTTAATTTTTTTCAAAAACACTTTTGAAACATAAAAACAAACAGGACTCGCTCGAGAGAATTGCACTGTGCATTGATTGGACTCCCTGTTGATATAGTTTTTTGTTTTTTTCATCCTAATATGCTTTTTTTTTTTTAATTTCACTATTTATGACCTAAATTGATGGCAAATTTAAGTAAGATTGTCAAGAGAGAATAAAGTCAAAAGACATGGGTCCAAGGTAAGAAACAAAATAGAGAAAATGAGTGGTGGTTCTAAAGTTGAAAAAAAGTCAACTTTGGTTCTCCTTCTTTTTCAATGATGCATTTTCAGTCCTTATAGATTTTTAAAATTTATTTTTGGTATAAAACTTTATTTTTTTTATTTTCTAGTCTATGTGTTAAAGAGAAGAGAGGAATTCACTGGATTCCGGTTGAAAAGAAAGAAAAATCATGATTGCCACGATTCCAACCATAAAAAAGATCGAATTTGGTGTCAATGGGTTCTGTTCAACTAGAAGAGTTTGATAATGGTTGTTTTGAGTCTTAATGTTGCCTGAAAAAAAAAATCTAGGTTGAGAAAAAAAAATCTTGTCTAGTTTGACTTGGTGTTTTCAGTGTTTTTTAAGTTGATATATGAGTTTTTTTTTTACTTTTATGTTGTAGGGTGTTTATTAAATATTTTTTAGAAAAAAAAAACTTTATAGCCTTCATTTCCTGACCACCATAGTAGTGGCCAAATTTTATGCCGGAAGACAACACATCTTTTACCTTATTTTTATATATATATAAAAGAGTGAATGATTATATTTTTTTTAAAAAAAAATATAAGCCCAAGCACGTAGCTCGAGATTGAGAGGCACATGTGTTTGGACATTTTTTTTTAAAGACCATGCGTGTTGGGCCTTTCAAGCTAAGCTCACCCACTCGACGAGCTTGATCTTTTTATTTTCCCCTAGTTATATTATTTTTTTAATTATTGTTATTATATATCTAGCAAAAAATTAAAAAAGAATAAAATAACAATTTTATTAAACTCAATGAAGTCCATGACTCGAGTTGCAGGTTTGACAGGTTGAGCCACAAAGCTCATGTCGATCTAATACATTGTTGCTCACACACACAAACACATATATAAAATAGTTGCATGTTTAAATTTTTATAAATCATTTATTTTATTTTGAATTGATCTTCGTGATATATGTTTAATTTGTTCCAATTTTCTTTTTACATAATTGATTATTATGATCTTATGACCCAGATTGCAGCTAAGCATGAATATATGATTATCATTGTATTTTATTATATGCAAGTATTTTTTTTAATTAATACTTATATTTTTTTCGATATAAAAAAATATACCAATAGCACCTACATGATCTTTCTTTTGCTTTGAAAGAAAAATTATCTATCCGAGTAGAATAGAAGTATTAACATTTTTTTTTTGCATTTATTGGATCAATTATTTTTTATTTATTTAATTAAAAATATACATGAGCCTTTAATTTATACTTGTGATTTTTTTTTTGTGAAAAAAAATGTTAGAGAAACCTCCATTCTCATTATTTTTTCGGGAAAAAAACTATTCGGGGCGGGTCAAATAGATAGTCTCCTCTATTAGTAGTAGAAATATATTTATAAGGATGATGTATTAAAAACATAATTTATAGGGATAATTGATTAATTTTTTCCCGAATTGTTCTAACAAGTGAATTTGACAATTCTTTACGGTGGAGGCTGCATCACATACCCACTAGCTACTCCATAAACCGGTGAAGATGCTCACGCCAATTACTTGATCCTCTACCGTCAAAGTGATCGTCTCCTCTTTCCTTTTGTTTGTAATCATTCTTCTGTCCTCCAGAATCTAATCTCCAGTCTCCAGATGGAATAATTTTTCTGAAGAGTGAAGACTAACCATTCGAGTTCGGAGAAAGCACAATATACGAAGCACAGTCTTCACTTGCAGTCCCAAAATTAACTTCACTAATAAAACTCTCCAACTTCTCTGCATCAAATTCAGTAGCCAGTGATGTATGCAATTCAATTTTAGCTTCACATCTCATCAAATACCATTGCCTCGTGCTCTTTAGTTTCCTCCACCATCTCTACCAGAAAAAAGGAAAAAGAAAAAAAGGAGGAAAATCTTTACCTTTTGAAGACATGCCTCAAAAATACATAAATAAACACTTAGCCCCCTTAAGTTTTCCATCTACTCCTCCTTTAAACGTACCAATCACAACCTTGTAAAGTCACCTATGACCAAACCACAACACACACAGGAATGCATAAAGAGGTCGTCTTTCCCCCTTCTCTCTGTAACAAAGCAAAGCACAACATAGATCTGATAAAAAAAAGAAGCACAACATAGATACCAAAACCACATCATTATCATCACCACCCTCAAAATCTCTGCTACCAAACCTACCCGTGATTATCGGAGATATATGTCAGCAATGGACAGAGGAGGAGGAGGAGGAGGAGCAGACGCACAGTATGTGCGTGCCAAGACATCAGTTTGGTGGGACATAGAGAACTGCGCTGTACCGAGAGGCTGTGACCCTCATGCCATAGCACAAAACATAAGCTCAGCTCTTGTCGAGATGAATTATTGTGGTCCTGTCTCTATTTCCGCTTATGGTGACACTCATGGTATCAATCCTGCTGCTCAAATGGCTCTTTCTAGTACTGGGATTGCTCTCAATCATGTCCCTGCAGGTATGATGATTTTACTTGTCCTTTTGAAGTTTTTGCTTCATAGGGTGTGTGGTTTTTGGTGTTTTTTTTACTAGCCAAGAAAAATCGGATCCTGTTCACAATTTAATTTGGCTTTTCTTGGTGTTGTTTTGATTGATTTTGTGACGGGGTTATGTGACTGGTGTAAGAGACTGCATTGACTGAAATAGAAAAGGGTTTGTTAAGATTTGCAGTGTTGTAGAGAATTATAAAGAAACAAAGATGAATTAGCAATCTTTTGAATCATTGATGATTTCTTTTATTAGATCTCAAGTTTTGTTATTGAAAGAGGAGAAGTGCAGGTGCTGCAACATCAGCAGGATATGTTCTGGTCTGTAATGGTTTTTTAATATTCTAGTCTTTTTGTGCTGTTTGTGAGTTGATGTTCATGATTTTATATGTTCATGATGAACAGGTGTTAAAGATGCAAGTGACAAGAAGATTCTTGTTGATATGTTGTTCTGGGCGGTGGACAATCCTGCGCCAGCAAATTACTTGTTGATTTCTGGTGATCGAGACTTCTCCAACGCTCTTCACCAGTTGAGAATGAGGAGATACAATATTCTCCTAGCACAGCCCCAGACAGCATCCGCAGCCCTTGTTGCGGCTGCAAAGAGTGTATGGCTTTGGACGAGTCTCTTGGCTGGAGGACAGCCACTCCCTGAAGTTGAATTACAACAACTCCGTAGCAAAAACTACACGTCCACTCCAAACACGACACAGATTCCATCGTCCGATACCGCTCAAATAAAGGAACCAGTAGATTCCTATTCTGAGAAACCGTATGTGGCAAATCAGAAGTCTCCTTCCACATCAAGGCATCCTAGAGGGAGAGCGAACGCAACCCTAAGAAACCCGAGTCAAACAAATGCATCAAAAACAACAAACACGCCTTTTTACCCCAGTGCTCCTCCTCCAATTCCTGCCAGACCCAACGGAACTAGCTCCACCTCTGCACCATCTACAAGAGTGCCTGCTTTTGATAGTTTGAACAATTTTGGACACCCTGCCAGCTCTAGCCCTCAACCACGAAATCCAGAGCTAAAGCATGATTCCAAGAATAAACCAGACAGTAAAAAAAATAAGAAATCAAAAGGTGAAAACTCAAAAGGGTCTGGTGAAGGAAAAGGACCAGAGCTAATTCAAAACAAGAAGAATCCAGAGGGTGAAAACTCAAAAGGGTCCGGTGAAGGAAAAGGACCAGAGCTAAAACATGATCTCCAGAAGGAACCAGGCAGTTCAAACAAGAAGAAACCAGGGGGTGAAAACTCAAAAGGGTCTTGTGAAGGAAAAGGACCAGAGCTTGAACATGATCCCCGGAAGAAACCAGAGGGTGAAAACAAGAAGAAACAAGACGGCAAAAACTCAAAAGGGTCTGGTGCAGGAAAAGGACCAGAGCTAAGTCAAAACAAGAAGAATCCAGAGGGTGAAAACTCAAAAGGGTCTGGTGAAGGAAAAGGACCACAGCTAAAACATGATCTCCAGAAGGAACCAGGCATTTTAAACAAGAAGAAATCAGGGGGTGAAAACTCAAAAGGGTCTTGTGAAGGAAAAGGACCAGAGCTAGAACATGATCCCCAGAAGAAACCAGAGGGTGAAAACAAGAAGAAACAAGACGGCAAAGACTCAAAAGGGTTTTGTGCAGGAAAAGGACCAGAGCTAAGTCTAAACAAGAAGAATCCAGAGGGTGAAAACTCAAAAGGGTCTGGTGAAGGAAAAGGACCAGAGCTAGAACACGATCCCCAGAAGAAACCACGCAGTCGAAACAGGAAGAAACCACGCAGTCGAAACAAGAAGAAACCAGAGGGTGAAGACTCAAAAGGGTCTGGTGAAGGAAAAGGACCAGAGCTAAAACATGATCCCCAGAAGGAACCAGGCAGTTCAAACAAGATGAAACCAGGGGGTGAAAACTCAAAAGGGTCTTGTGAAGGAGAAGGACCAGAGCTAAAACATGATCCCCAGAAGAAACCAGAGGGCGAAAACAAGAAGAAACAAGAGGGTGAAAACTCAAGAGGGTCGTGTGAAGGAAAAGGACCAGAGCTAAAACATGATCCCCATAAGAAACCAGAGGGTGAAAACAAGAAGAAACAAGAGGGTGAAAACTCAGGAGGGTCCTGTGAAGGAAAAGGACCGGAGCTAAAACATGATCCCGATAAGAAACCAGAGGGTGAAAACAAGAAGGTGGCTAGAGCAAGAAAAGGAGTTTCATTGAAAAAATCAGTAGTTACAAGATCAAAAAGACGTGTTAGCCTAACAAAACTGGACAAGGGAAAGAAAAACCCACTTTGCTGCGAAAGTAGAAGGGGAATGACAGCAAACTGAAGCTCTTGATGCTTGCTATATATAGTATGGCAGGAGCACCATCCATGCCACAGGGCTATTTGTGTGCAATGGATACCCGTGTGCGAGTTTGGTACCAGTTTCTTTTGTCTAGGGGTTTGGGGAGACAGAAGAAGGTAGGGGTATTTACGGTTTTATACTCGTGTTTTAATAGCCAAAAAGAAGGTGCCGAATTTTCTTTTTTATTTTATTTTATGCTTGCCATGTAAAAATACAAGTTTCGGTATCTATCATTTTTATTTTCTAGCAGTTCCTGGCTATTGTGGCGGCCGCTGCTGCGAGTTCATTCTGAATTTTTATCCTCTTTTTTTCCATAATTAAATTAAATATTAATAAGAGTTTGAAGGGTTTAAATTTTAGAGAAGAAAGTGTGTTTTTTAAACAGAATTCTGTTTGTTTTTTATTTTTATTTTTATTTACGTACATTCTCTTAAGAAACATGCATTTTTTTTTTATCAAGAGGTTTTTTCTTGGCAAAAGAATGCAAGATGATCAAAATAAATATTTGTGAAAATCTTAAATTATTAAAACGAATATCTAATGATTTAAATCCAGGAGAGAAAGTATTTCTTGAGGTGAAACTCCTGTTTTTTATTCATTTAAATCCCAAAAACTTGAGGTCGACGAGCAGTTTTTGTGCTTGCCGCAGGTATTTCAGCTCCAAGCAAGTTTGCCTTCGCCATCAAGAGTTCCACCACCGGACAAATCAAAGCTATCAGTCACACTCAATTGAAAAGGAACTTTTTATAATTCTTTAAGAAAGAACAAGTGGAGAGTCATTTTCAATCCACACACAATTCTACTTAATTTCCGTTATCTTCCTGGTGGGTCATGGTTTCTATAAACCAACCCCGTTTAAAAAGACATCTCACGAAGTCACAACTCAAAATAGTGCTATGTGGTGCCCAATCGAACCCCGCCCAACTCCAAGTTAAGTAAAGGCACATCCATGTCCAGTCCCACTATGGGCCAGGAGTGCGTCCACGCCCAGCCCTATACTAGGCTAGGAACCCATCCCACCCAACTTCATATTAGGTCATGGCATGCCCGCGCCTAATTCCAAGTTGGGTAAGGGCACATCCACGCCCAGGCCCACTATGGGCCAGGGATGCATTTGTGCCCAGCCCCCTGTTGGGTCAGGGACACAACATCGTCCACCTCCACGTTGGGCTATGACACGTTCGTCCCTGACCATTCTTGAGTACAGTTACAAGCTGAACCCAACTCATACTGGAAAAGTGTATGAGTTGAACCCAATGCCCCTCAGGTAGAGTGTACGGCTGAAAAGTAACTCCACACTAAGCATCTCATACTCTGGATCTGGGTTAGTAATCATGATACCCACCAACACCCCAGGAAACTTTATGCAGATATTTATTCAGGAAAATTAATAACACCCTGAGGAGATCTATTAAAAAAGAAGCTAGTGTAGTCTTGAAGTGAAAATCATAAAACATACTATAAATAATATGCAAGGATCTCTAGAAATAATTTATCCCATGATATTTGAGTGATTTTTGTAACCTCATCACTTCCTATGCACAATTATTCTCCCTTTCTATTTCCTATCCTTTGCCTGAAGCTGTTTGTAGTGGAATAGAGAGATTCCAAGCTCTCATTCGCCCTTGTTGCTTCCTTTAATTATATGTAGTAAGAGCATCTCCAATGGAGAAGCCAAATGGATAGCTAAAAATAAAAAACTAATATTTTAGATTTTCTTTGCTTGTTTTGCACACTCCAAGGGAAAAGCCAAACAAAATGCTAAAATGGCTTTTCTCTCCCACAAATGCTATTCCTACATATCTCTTCAAAGAGTCAAAACCAACAAAGTGAAGCCACTAAAAAAATAAATTAATTAAATGTAGACATGTGGAAAAAAAAATAACATCAAATTTATTAAGAAATAATAAGACACTTGTTTCGTCCACTCCAATATAAATGACTCTTCAAATAGCTTTTTTCCATTGGAATAGATATAGTAAAAAAAGCTATATTTACACTATTCAAAATGCTATTTTATTAATTTAGCTTTTCCAAATAGCATTTTGCATTGGAGATGCTCTAATGGCTAAACACTCGACCGACCCCCTTTTTAGCCATAAAGCTTTTCACTTTTCCTGTAGCAAATTCTTAATCGTGAAGAAATAGGTTTTGGAGGGGGATTTCAACTTCTGCTAGTGTTTTAAGGGTATGGTTTTAGTTATTTTTTAAAGAGTTTTTTATTTAAAAATTATTTTTGATATCACTGTTTTAAAATGATCTAAAAACACCAAAAAAATATTAATTTAAAATAAAAAAAATTAAAAAAATAGATTTTTTTCCTATATATTTTAAAAAAACAGAATAATTTATATCATATACTGTTGATATTTGGAATGGAGATGGCTGGTTTTTTTTTTTTTTTTGTTGGATTTGGAGATCTGAGTTTGGGTTAACATGGTGGTGGGTTTTTTTTTTTTTTTAAAAAAAGAAATTCAATTCAGTTGCAAACTTGTAATAATCATCAAGGAATTTATACAGATCATTCTCCACCTCTTTGACAACAAAAGTGAACTAGTCGTTTCCAGGAAAATCAATCAGGAAAATAATATGCATGCATGACAAGACATCTTTGACCGACAGGAAGATGTAAGATAGCAGTCTTATGGTTTTGTCAGATAGCACAAAGTCCAAGACTCCTTCCTTCTCCCCTAAGACTTCATGGTTTTGTGCTGTTTACTTTAGTTTAGGCAACCGATTTCTTTACCCTCTCATTTGCCAATATTCAGATTCTTTTCTCAACGAGATAGAAAATTTAATTATTATTTTACACGCTTGATGTTCTTATGTATATAAATACTTGGTTTCTATTTATTTATGCTGTCTACGCAAATAAATTATTTCTTTAATCTTATGTTTGCATTTGCCAGAATCTAGATTATCTCCTCCGTTAATAGGAATAATATAAAGACAATTCATTAAAAACATACTTTTTATTTGTTATACTTTTCACCTTATTGTTTATACAATTAATTTCAACTTACATGCTATATATAGTTTAATTCCGTTAGTAAATAATAATAAAAATAAATAAATAAATAACATATACTAAGATAAATATCTAAAATAGTTTATAAATATTTAAAAGTTTTACCCAGATAATAAATACAATCGCGAATATTTATTGCACACCTGCATTTAATATGCGTTATGACTTAAAACGTACCAAACACAACCTTGACTTAAAGTCACCAAACCACGAACACACACAGAGGAATGCATAAAGACGTCGTCTCTGCCCCCCCTCTCTCTAACAAAGCAAAGCACAGCAAAGCAAAGCACAGCATAGATATCAAAACCACATCATCACCCTCTAAATCCCCGCCACCAAAACCACCGTGATTATCGGAGATCTTCGTCAGAAATGGGCGAGGGCGGAGGAGGAGGAGCAGAGGCACAGTATGTGAAAGCGAAGACATCAGTTTGGTGGGACATAGAGAACTGCGCTGTACCGAGAGGCTGTGACCCTCATGCCATAGCACAAAACATAAGCTCAGCTCTTGCCGAGATGAATTATCGCGGTCCTGTCTCTATTTCCGCTTATGGTGACACTCATGGTATCAACTCAACTGCTCAACAGGCTCTTTCTAGCACTGGGATTGCTCTCAATCATGTCCCTGCTGCAGGTATGTTGGTCTCACTTGTACCTCTTGAAGTCTTTGCTTCATGGGGTGCTTGGTTTTTGGTGGATTAGTCAAGAAAGATTGGATCGTGGTCACTATTTAATTTGGCTTTTCTTGGTGTTGTTTTGATTTATTTTGTGACGGGGTTATGCAACTTGTGTAAGAGACTGAATTGACTGAAATAGAAAGGGTACGTTTGCTAAGATTTGCAATGTTGTAGAGAATTATAAAGAAACAAAGAGGAGTTAGCAATCTTTTGAATCATGGATCATTTCTTTTATTAGATCTCAAGTTTTGTTATTGAAATAGGAGAAGGGCAGTTGTTGCAACATCAGCAGGATATGTTCTGGTCTGTAATGGTTTTTGAATATTGGAGTTTTTTTTGTGTTGTTTATGTGTTATGCTGTAGGAGAGTTGATGTTCATGATTTTATATGTTCATGATGAACAGGTGTTAAAGATGCAAGTGACAAGAAGATTCTTGTTGATATGTTGTTCTGGGCGGTGGACAATCCTGCGCCAGCAAATTACTTGTTGATTTCTGGTGATCGAGACTTCTCCAACGCTCTTCACCAGTTGAGAATGAGGAGATACAATATTCTCCTAGCACAGCCCCAGACAGCATCCGCAGCCCTTGTTGCGGCTGCAAAGAGTGTATGGCTTTGGACGAGTCTCTTGGCTGGAGGACAGCCACTCCCTGAAGTTGAATTACAACAACTCCGTAGCAAAAACTACACGTCCACTCCAAACACGACACAGATTCCATCGTCCGATACCGCTCAAATAAAGGAACCAGTAGATTCCTATTCTGAGAAACCGTATGTGGCAAATCAGAAGTCTCCTTCCACATCAAGGCATCCTAGAGGGAGAGCGAACGCAACCCTAAGAAACCCGAGTCAAACAAATGCATCAAAAACAACAAACACGCCTTTTTACCCCAGTGCTCCTCCTCCAATTCCTGCCAGACCCAACGGAACTAGCTCCACCTCTGCACCATCTACAAGAGTGCCTGCTTTTGATAGTTTGAACAATTTTGGACACCCTGCCAGCTCTAGCCCTCAACCACGAAATCCAGAGCTAAAGCATGATTCCAAGAATAAACCAGACAGTAAAAAAAATAAGAAATCAAAAGGTGAAAACTCAAAAGGGTCTGGTGAAGGAAAAGGACCAGAGCTAATTCAAAACAAGAAGAATCCAGAGGGTGAAAACTCAAAAGGGTCCGGTGAAGGAAAAGGACCAGAGCTAAAACATGATCTCCAGAAGGAACCAGGCAGTTCAAACAAGAAGAAACCAGGGGGTGAAAACTCAAAAGGGTCTTGTGAAGGAAAAGGACCAGAGCTTGAACATGATCCCCGGAAGAAACCAGAGGGTGAAAACAAGAAGAAACAAGACGGCAAAAACTCAAAAGGGTCTGGTGCAG
>Ga0307510_10009438_pt1 | contig 11620 bp, 7 predicted proteins | sample 12_EM_MG_FD_207224 | JGI IMG/M metagenome (GOLD analysis project Ga0307510, IMG submission 207224) | Populus trichocarpa ectomycorrhiza microbial communities from riparian zone in the Pacific Northwest, United States - 12_EM | ecosystem: Host-associated > Plants > Roots > Unclassified | place... | reverse complement strand
GACTATTTTTTTAACCAAAATGATATTATTTTAATTTATAAAAAAATTAAACTACTGTATTGCTCTATATTCACACACATTATTTTCCCAGCATTCTCCCAGGTGCGTCGATGTTGCATGTCTCATATTGACAGATCATACAAAATAAAAAAAAAGATCTAAGTACTTATGAACAGCAAAATAAGCTTCAATTTGAAGAGCGAGGGCAGGGTTGAGCTGCTCCTCGAGGTCAAGCACTGTTCGAATTTGGGATAATCCTTTTAGCGGCAGTTTGGTTCCATTGCGCTGCTAATGCTATGAAGTATGAACTGCTCTCTCTCTCCCTCTCTCTCTTCAATCCTCTCTCTCTCTCTCTCTCTCTCTCTCTCTGAACTGTGCTGTTTTAGTTTGATACTTTGATGAGCCCATGGTTGTGCTCGCAAGTACCTTGAAGTGACGAGCCTCGCGTTCCAAGGGCTCCATCGGCTTGCCTGGCCACCACACAGGCAAATCATTACTGCAATTCACTGCCCGAGTTACCTTTTCATAGATTCTATAGAACAAATTGTACATAGCTAATAATCATCACAAATCATATGCTGTGGCCACCGGGGCACAGACATGAGGGACAGCAAGTTCACGCTTGATTTTCTAGTTTTTATCACGGTCTGGAGAAAACTCAACCTTTTTATCATCACAAATCATATGCTTTGGATATGGTCATTTCTTCATGCCACCTCAAGTGCTTTTTGTTGTGTCCTGCACCCTCGAAGTACCCAGCTTGTGCCTGGTTTAACAGGCAGTGGAATTACATGTCCATATATGTAGGAGCACTGCAATAAGATGGTTTCTTTCATCAAAACTAAAATAAAAATAAAAAATCTCTACGTTATATACTCTACAGTAGCCTTCACAATTACGTGCATCTTTTTTTTCTTTGATAACTCTATGAAAAATAAAAAGAGACCCGTTTGTTTTATAAGAAATTAATTATTTGATAACCCATATGAAAAATAAGTAGCATGAAGTGTTTTCAACTCAAAGAAAAGCATACAACTCATTTTACGAGGGGAAAGTAGTGTTTTCCTCCTTTAAACTTGGGAAAAAACCTTTCAATTTTCAATATTTTAAAGAATAAAAAATATTATTTTCTATATATTTCTCCTTACAAAACCAAATATAGAATCTAATTCCCAGTTTATTTTTCATTGTAATTCATTTCTTAAAAATATTTTAATAAAAAATCACTCCCCAAATCCATGTAAATCTATCACTTATCACTATCAACGCTCAGATGATGAACCGAACCTCATACGTTCCCAGAGAATTAACCAGCACAAAAGATGAAATGAGTGCCTGCTAAAGCATTTATTAAACTGTTTTTTACCTGTTTTTTCTTACAATTTTAACGTGATAATATTAAAAATAATAAAGATATTATTTTAATAAGCCTTTAATTAAGAAAATAACAATACCAAATAAATAAATAAATAAAAAGGCTCATAGCATTCGATCCCAGTCAATGGTCATGCATGCTTGGTAGTTGGTAATTGGTTGGGAAAGACTGATGATGATATTTCTTTGGCTTTAGTGTCCGCATAGCCACGGGCAGGAAAAACTTTAAGAATTTCTAATTTGAATTCTATATTTAAAGATGGCCTCGTCGTCATTGTTATCCGTTTCCCCGCTAAGAAAAAACATTTTTTATTCTCCATTCCCCTTCGCTGCTTTGACTTCCTGTCATCATTTTTATACATTTTTAACCAAAAGCATGGATAAATATTTTATCATTGATTTACCGAAAGAAAATATGATGAAGAATTTCTGCCAATAATTTCGGACGAAAGCATGATATGATAAAAAAATTATATTAGCATTTCCATAAACATTGCTGACATATCAGATGGAATTTTCATTAGCAATTCAAAAAAAATAAAAATGGTTAGATTTGTCTAGTTAAGATTCTTCGTGGGATGTCGTGATTTCTTTCTTCGTTTTCTTTAGGTTTCGTTTTTCACTTTAAAATGTTGATGTGGTAAGATTTCTCAGCGAAACTGTAGATGCAGGGAGCTCGCAGTGAGCTTGTAGTGAGAGCAGGTTCAGGTGAGTGAACTAAAGATGATGGGAGGTGCCCCCGCAGAAACAAAATTTTACTAAGCTACCTCTGTATTTCCCGTTAGTGTTCATGTACTATATTTGAAAATCCTTGACTATAAAAAGAATAAAAACTAAAGCAAGCTCGTCGATAAAGTTTTCACTTGGAAATGGACAAGAGAGTACAAAAGAAAGTTGGTCCAAAGAGTGGTACGTGTACAAAAGCACCTGAGCACACCTTGGCTAAATAGAAGAACCAGCAGTTTCTCACATGAACCTGAAACTGAACCTAACTATATCTCCCCGCCGTCTTTGCAGGGCTGGGAAACCTCCAAGAACACCCCAGCCTCTCGAGAAAAGAAAGAAATGCTACAGAATTCGTGTCAAATTGACCACAATATCAAAGGAAAATCTATCCACAACATGTACTGTAAAGACGTGTATAAACTACATGTATAGCGTATCAATATACGCGTATATACATGGAAAGACTCTAAATCGCAAATATATATAGAGAGAGAGAGGTGGAGGAGTCTCCCTTGGGACCCTCACATTGCGTCTTTATCTAGACCTTTTTGTCCTTGTTTCTTTGTAGCCCATATTTTCCTTTTTTTCATAGCTTCGCTCCTTATATATTGTTTATTAATTAATGTCTTCCTCCTCCTCCTCCTCATCATCATCTAGCAGTGGCAATGGCAATGGCAGCGGTGGTGGTAATTACGGTGCAAGAAGAGCCGGTGAGTACGAAGGGCCATCAAGGTCTCGTCCAAGAGCCATTAACGAGGTTTGGCCTGAGCCTTTTCTGGAAGCTCTTGCTGCCCAAGTCGCCATTGATGCTTCTCGCCTTGTCGGCCGGCTGGTCGCGGCACAGGCACTTGCCAATGTATTTCAGGTAAATGTATTCTCTTGAGACTCACGATGGTTTTAATCTTACTCTGTGTATGCATAAGAAGTGGAGGCCATTTTGTCTGTCGCATCAATGGGTTTGTCTTGTTGAGATGTGTTAGCTGTTTTGAGAGGTAATTATGCTAATCAGTTAGCAGCCGGGTAGGCTGAGAGGTAGGCGCAATAGAATAGAGTCACTTATCACCATCCGGTGGATATGGTACCGAAAATGGACAAAAACTTGGTCTAGTCAAAGCACTGTTTGGAATCTGTCAGGGAGCTAAAATGATGTTATGAACTCCATTGGTTTTGTATACAAATATAGATTCTGAGACTCTTCTGTTTTTATTTCAATGGAAACTGAAGAAATGCTGACACAGGGTAACAGCAGCTTGGGTTGGATGTATACAAGCATCCAAGGAGAAACCATACCTTTGGAAGGAACTGCTTTTTAATGGGTCCATTTCTAACTAAATTTATGTCCCTTTTGGATGTAGCAGTTTCATCTTGGCAATTTTTAGTTGCTTCATCTTTTGAATGCTCCTAAAGAAAATATCCATTTTTGGACCCCGTTTCATATCTTGCGGAAAAGGACTCTTTTGGTTTTGAATTTCTCTTTCCCTTTCCTGGCATGATTTTATTTTAGCTCTATAATCCCTTGCCTTTTTGACTCAACTTTCTTACCTTGCTAAAAGATCCATTGAAATAACTTTTCTAATGCTAAAATGTGGATAGAGACGTTTGAAACCTACTTTTAACTCGGCTAATACTTTTAGACTTCTGCCCAGATTCAATTTTTCGGGAGCAACATTTTCTTTTTGCTGTGGAAACAACCATCTCCGCTTGGTTTTTAGGTAAAGCCAAATTTGGGGGATTGACTTGTTTATGACAGTGAATCGAACATTCTAGGGTTTTGTTCAAACTGAATTTCTCAATCAAACAAAACCAAAATCTTGGTGATTTTATACGAGGAGCAGCAGTCTCCATTAATAGCAAAGAGCTTTGAGAAAGTTCTCATCATTACATGGTCCAATGTAGCTCGGGGATGGGCTGATTTAGATGGATAGGAGCTATGAAGTGATTGTTTTACTATTTTTATATCAAACAATTTAGGCTTCTGTTTTGGCAATTAAGAAGGATATCTCACAAATTGACCAGTCTTGTGGGATCAGTCAATAGTCAGCATGTGCAACGCCAAAAGTACATGGAGCCCAATGCTGGTGCCTGGTTTCATAAATTGATGTCACTTCAGAGATAGGGTCTTCTCTTCGCTCAAGCCAGAGGCAGTCAGTCGGTGACTCAACTTTTATTCCTTGTTATATCCTGTGTTTTTACTACCTCCATTTTCATTTCTATCACTGTCTTCTTTCGTTCCTCTAGTTTTAGCACAGTAAATTTCGTATCTCCTCGTTGGATTCTGAACCTTTCATGAAAAACACTTGTTCAATGGCTTTAGCTTTGTGTAACTTTCAAGTCCTGGAGACCTCGAGGGATTGTTCTAGTGAGTAACCAAATCTCTTGTAAAATGTATATGATCCAAACTCAAACGGGCTTTTGTAAAGCTTGTACCTAGGAAAGATTCTAATTAATAGATCTACTATCATAACTGCCAATAACTTGGCAGTAAGAATGGTCAAAGAATTAATTAATTATTATCAAAACTGGAAGGAGTAAATTATTTAAATCTTAAAAAAACAAGGGAGGAAGTTAGAATTCATTGATTGAAAGGGGGGGGGGGGGGGGATATGATGTAGGGTATGTGGGAAGTAGAAGTTAGGGGGACAATCGAAGAAAAAGGTAGTCGGAGAAGATATGGATTCGCTTCTTTTAACGAGACAAGCCTTTGGCCAACTCTTTCTTGGTAATGAGAGAGAGAGAGAGATGGGAAAGCACGCTTCGAGTTATAATCCTTTTTAACAGTAAATCTAACTCCATCTTTTATCCTTGTAATAAAAATCTCATTCTGACACACACAACACATGTGTGTGTGTGTCGTGTGTGTGTGTCTCTTGGCATGCGGTGGCCTTTCTTCTTCTTATTTTGAATTATGTCTTGAAACCTCCCATGTTTGATTCATTTCTGTATAGCGTTTGTGGTGGTGTAAACTCTCTGCTAGCGTCTGTCCTTCAGTGTTCTCAAAGTAATTTCCCTCCCTGCTCAACCACAACTAATGGTTCTTTGACCCGAAGATTTTGTCTCTCCCTGCCCGATTGCATTTAGATTTCGCCATTGTACTTTGCTGTACCTTATCCTGTATGGCATAGAGGATGAATGAATAAGAGTAATTATAATAAAAAGTTAAAGTTTATAATAACAATAAAGAGAGAGAGGGGTCGCTTTCTCCTGATAGTAGTAGGATACTGTTGATGTGGTTTACCACAGCATGTCTAGGCTAGAAGACAAGTCTGTTCTGCTTTGAAAAGAAACACTTTATGTGAGAGCTCTGACTGGTTCTGACGCATGGAACCCATTAAAATAACATGTCTTTCTCTTTTCTCTAACCACCCTCTACTACAGCTCTCTAGTCCCTAGTCTCTCTTGCCTGCTATTTCCTGTCTGGCATCGGCATGTATGAATTGGGCACCAGCTTCAAGCCTTCTCACAATTAAAAGCTTAAATGCGCATGCTTTCAAGTGCCTCGGCATACTGACGTTTTCCCACACTCTATGTGATCAGCATTTGTAGATGACACTGACACGTTTTGCTGGATCGGTTCTTGGAGTTGTTTAATCATTTAAAATGCCGGCCTCTTTAGCTTGGTTGGTGGTCTTTGTTTTTTCACAATATTATTATTATTATTAAGATGACCCATGCATTGTTATATATATATATATATATATATATATATATATATATATATGTTATGAAACCCATTTAAATTATGGTTTTTTAAGACATTAATTATTAATCAATTTTGTGAGGTCACGTCTTTCATCATCACCTTCTTGTTTTTGTTGCATCCATGGTGATCTTCGTATTCTTGCCTTAGCTGGTGCCTGGTCCATTATATAATGGCATCCCATAGTTATGTAAATTTACTTTTCATGTGGAGTAGTTTAAAAATAAAAATCAATGGCGTCTCATAGATCTCCATCTATGAACATTAATTAGTTTTCTTCTACTGTGGTTCCGTATAATCCCTACCCACCAGCTAACGAAGCCTTAAACATGGTGCTTCTGCTGAATCACTGAACCGTAACTAGCAACTTGCTCTAGCTAGCTTCGCATAAGTTCAAATGATGGAATAAAAAAAAATTATGGCTGAAAGTTTCATTACATGTATCTTCTGCTAGCTGTTGTTGCATGATGCAATTGCTACGTGTGCATGCATAGCCGTCGTCTCTGTATTTATCTTTTTATGCTTTACATGGTGTCCACTTTGTTTCAGGTGTGTTCAACGTGGCGAGCAGTCTCGCGTTCGGATCCTCTTTGGCACCGTCTCACTCGCGGTATCTGGGGCCGCACCAACCTTTTCCATGACACTTGGCGAGAGGAGTATATCTACCGCCACCAAACGGCCCAAAACTTCCGATCCGGAAGAGCTGTCCATTTCGCTCTCCACTTTGATCCAGCTGATGTGGATGACCCCAACGACCCTGATGCTCTAATATGCCGCTGTCTCGCTTTCTCCGATCGCTACCTTGCATGCGGTTTTGCTGACGGCGCTGTCCGCCTCTTTGATCTCACCACGCGCCTTCATGCACGCACTTTCCGCCCTGAACACCATGACCGCCTGGGCAGGTTCTCTCGTGCGGTCTCGGGCATCGTCATCACGGCCACACGCTTGGTGTTTGCCACGTTAGATGGTGATATCCACGTGGCGGCGGTAAATAGCAATGCCAATCCACGGAGGGCCCGCTTAGGTGAGGTGTTGAACGACGGGGCATTAGTGGACTTCACGGGCCGTGGGCGATGGTGGGTGGGCCTATACGCTGGGCTTCCGGGCCGGGCCTATCGTGTCTGGGATGGTAACACCGAAGAACCTCTCTTTGAAGGCGGGGCGTTGACTGACCCAGAGGCTGTGTTGGGTTGGCACACGTTGACAGAAGTGACTGAGTTTGTGGGCCGAGTCAGGGTCACGAGTCAGGAATCGGTCGTGGCATGCACGAGTTCGAGACTTGTTATTTTTGATTTGGGGGACCTTGGGGCTGTACTAAGGGAGGAGGACTACACTAACAGGAGAGGCATCTTGGTGGGTTCCTTCGACGTATGCAATGAGGCGTATGTGATTGTAGATGGCAGGGGGAATGCTAGCGTGCGCAGGGCGGACACCTCGGAGGAGATGTGTGGCTTTACCGTGAGGCCTCCAAGGGGAGTGCTTGGGTGCATGAATGGTGGGTACGTGCTAACGTGCGCGGGTGGTGTAGTAAGGGTATGGCAGATAGAGCAGCCTGGTCGCCAAGAGTATTTGTATAGCTTCAGGGAGAGGATAGGCGAGGTAAACGCTCTCGTTGCAGATGAGAGGCACGTGGCAGCAGCATCAAGTGACACGAATATACACCTGTGGGATTTTGGGGCACAGTAGGTGGAGGGCACGGGGGGTGGGGGTAGGGTTAGGGTTAGGCGACCTGACCTAGAAAGGGAAATAGACCTAAGCTAAGATGGAGGGGGGATGGTGACAAGAGGGGATGTAGGCTCTCGGTAGGGTTTAGATTTTAGTTTTAGCACGAGGAACCTGATATCTTTGACTTGTATGAAAGTAGCTTGTGATTTTTGATATGGAGAGAGAGGGAGGGAGAGGTGCGGAGGGCCGTGTCAGCCGCTGTTTTGGGTGCTCTTTTTGGGTATGAAAGATGATGTCGAGATCCGGGGGGCGAGGAGCCTGTGCCTGCCTATTTATTGGATTGACTAAAAGGAGGAGGAAGAGGAGGAGGCTTTCTGGTTTCTGTACATTTTCTCTTTTTCTCTTCTCCGTTGGTTTTTAATGCTGTGGTTCCGGAATCTATTCGAGTTGTTCCTTTCCTCCTTGTACTTTCATGGCTTTTTAGCACTTTCATTGGCTTTTTAATTAATTGTGGGGCCGACTTCTGCTGATTAATGGGAACCCCACAAAGCTTTTATGGCGCAGGGAATGGAATTGAGACTTGTAGTTGACGTCCTACGTTGCTAGCTGCCTGCTCTTGGTAGGTGTCATTATAGTGCTTGTTTTTTCAAAAAAAACACATTTCAAAAATTTTGATTTCTTTCTTGTGATTTTGATTAATATCAAAAATTGATTTTTTAAAAATAAAACATTATTATGTCATTGTATTTCAAATGCCCTTTAAAAAACGTTTTCATTGCGATGAAGGCCCTTGCCCAGAACAGCATCCGTCTGTCCTTTCTTCCCTGTTATTGCTCAGGGCTCTCCCTCCCTCATTTGTGTACCTTCCTAGGGTTGCTTAACAATGCCACACCATTCTAAATGGCTTGAAAGAATCTTTGAGACTATCCAAGAAATAGCACTGATGTTCTTTACATAAAACCCTAGATCGGTGGAATCCTATACTCCTATCAAATCAACTCCGATGTTCTTTTGTTTCTTTTATCTGAAAACGAGGAACCCGGGTCCTCAAAGAGCGTGGTTAATTCATATCAAGGTGATGCTAAAATATTATGCAGAGGCAGACATTTGGTTTCACCCTGCTGGCTGTTTTTTTCAGAGTAATCATGCAAGAACCTAAATAAACTGAAAATCACCGGGTATTCTACTGTTTTCAGGGGGACTGAGATTAATACTCAAGACCACCATTGTGTATCTTCTTCCATTGATCAGCCAATACTAATTACACTGCAAAAGATCACTACACTATCTATAATAGAATGCCTTGTCAAAATACGTTCTTACAAGAGAGTAATACAATATATTGGTATGACGCTGCTTCTCTTTCACAAACAATGTAAGTAGATCAACAAAAATGGAGATGTCATACCTAGAGTCATGCTAGAGCAATCCCCTTTTTCACTAACATATCATATACTCTATCCACTTTGCTTGATTCCACCTTGAACAGGCTATGAGCATCGGTTTTGTTGGTAACAGTACCCTTTGTTATCTCTATTGACATTATGTGCAGCATGTTGAGATAATGTGCAGGTAGTATTCTCAACTCACAACAAAGACGCTTATCCTGCATGTAATAATATATCACAATTTACTCAAGCGAATCTGATGCTCGGTAAAACAAATAAAAGCATGCATGAACACACAAAATCACATCAGGCAATGATGCACAGGTTGCATTTATCTCCCAAAATCAATTTCAAACATAGCAAACATGAGATCCAATTGAAAGCATGAACAAATTCAATAACATAAATGTTAATAAGTTGAACAACATTCTTACAGATTCAGAGAGCAAATCAGCCCCTAGGAATCCAGCAATATCCCACTCATCGAGGGTGCTTGAAATTGCTTGTTTTGCAATCATTGAAGATGAGTCGTTGCCACCAGGATGAAAAACGGTGGAACACTTGACAGCTCCACGAGGGCTGCTGTCAAGATGATTTGGCTTTGGCAACAGTTTACCTGCTGGGCCTGCTTGCATACTTTCCTTCGCTCTTTGGGCACTTTCTTCGGCTTCCTTCTTTCTCTTCTGCTCAATAAATCCTTGGGCCTCACCAGCTGTTTGACAGCCAGCAGCTCGAGCTTCCTGCATAATTTTTTCTTGTCATATGCAGCAGAGATCACAGCTTGCATTTGGAATTGATACAAATTGTGCCTAAGAATGCTTCCATACAAGTTTTACAAATAATAAGCAGCAGGAGCTGAAAGTTGACAAATCTTTCAGCTCATGGAACAGAACTGCTTGCTCGCAAATTCTAAGCAGCACAATGTCCATTAAAAAAAATTGGTATTACATGTTCATTACTGGAGTTGATGAAAATCAGTTTTGTAATTGATCATGAAGAAACAATTGTAGATTCTGCAATTGTCCCATGAGAAATAGTGATTGACAGTAAACTACCCCAGCAATATCATTTTATTACGGCATGGATGGTCACTATTGTAGTGGTAGCACAACAACTGGAAACTTTAAGAGCCAATTAACAGAATAAAAGATGCAGAGGGCAAGTGTGCAGCATGCGTCAAACCTGAAGATCTTGTATTCTTTTCATAATCTGATGATCTTCAATAACAGTCTTCATCAATTCTTCATGCTCTTCTTTTGTGTGGAACCTCATGAAGACCTTGTAACGCTGATATATTTCCTTCTCTTCAGGTGAAATGTTCTTCTCAAATGCATCAGGGTAAAACAAATTTCTTTCCAAAATAAAATCTTTCCTCCGTTTCCTCTCATCAAGCCTGCCAACAAGTCCCCAATGAATTTGGAAACTAGCTAAAAATGAAAAAGATCCCCAAAATAAAGGGAAAAAATAAATTTTGGTTGGAGATCAAACTCAATATGTCCTAACACCTACATTTTCTTAGGAGCTCCCAATTTAGAGTAGCGAGAACCCAAGGTTAGTGCAGAAAAAATCTCAAGCCTAAAGTTCGTGGAATCATAATGTCAGCTGGCTGATCTTCTCCCAAAGGATTAATCATGGAACAGAGCAAAACCATCATTTAGTTGTGGGATAGGCAGCCAAAATGGCAAACTTTTGTTTTACCAACTGTCCTTTAATTATAAAAGGAATTGGCCTATAGAAGCAGCCTTCAATATGTTGTCTCTCACATCAAAAGTGCATGTTTCTACAACTTCAACTGTACCTTTTTGAGTAAATGCGCAGAACTTGCAGTTTCATGTCAAGCTCAGCATCAGTGTCAGTATCTTTGAATTCCATATCTGCCAGTAGTTGCTCTGCATCATTATCATATTCAATCTCAAATTCCTGCCTCTTGAAATTATAGCCACTTAACTCTGTCATTGAAGGTCCTTCCTCTCCGCAAATTCTAGGTTTTTTCTCTCGAATACTCCTGTCAGACAGAGGTTCTGCCAAAAATAATCATTAAGCACTCATGACAGAGATAAGAAAAGAAGCCAGCTCATAAAGCTACACACATTAGCTTAATTGTCCTATAACAATACAAACAGTTTGATGCATATCAATCATAAAACTATAGGGTTAAAATTCTGACTCATGTACACTAAACTAGTTTCCAGAAATAACTTTTAGAGAGCATTGCATGAATGTTCGCCAGAACTTCACATTACATCCATTTGTGTGGGGTACTGTTATTATGTGTAAAATGTAATTACACCTATTGTGTTTCTGGAATTTGAGTGAAGATACCCATGGCCAAGATCAATTACAAACATCATGATTCTACATATACCAGTAAAATAAAAGGCACCAATGTCATGAAAATTTTTCTCGTGAAGTTTGCAGTAAACAAACAATGAACACGGAAATCACACCTTCCACTTTAATCTTGTCCTTAATCTGGGCCTCGTTAGATGCTTTCTTAACTGCATCTGAGAATGTGTTGCCACTGCTTGAACCCATATGAGAGCTGACTTCTGAAGTAAGCAATAAGGTAAGAATTTCAATTAGAAAATGTTCTCCATAAAGTAATCTTCAAGAGAGAAATAAACAAAAAATAAACATTTGCCAGTCGAATGCTGTACCTGCATTTACTATAGATGACGAATGGCTGGCTAAATCTTCTTTCTTTGATGCCTCACTTCTGATCAAGCAGTTTGAGGAATTAGCAATCAGGATTAGAGTTCAACCGAATTCA
>Ga0307510_10009437_pt1 | contig 11623 bp, 10 predicted proteins | sample 12_EM_MG_FD_207224 | JGI IMG/M metagenome (GOLD analysis project Ga0307510, IMG submission 207224) | Populus trichocarpa ectomycorrhiza microbial communities from riparian zone in the Pacific Northwest, United States - 12_EM | ecosystem: Host-associated > Plants > Roots > Unclassified | place... | reverse complement strand
GGTACCGCGGGATTCGTTCATGGCATTGATCTTAGAGGGCCCAACAAGCGCGGCGGCCCGAAGCCGCCGCCGAACTCACGGGCCGTCGTCAGGGGCTCAGGGTTGCTGCACCGAGAACATGAACTGCTTCTGCGCCGGGCGCGTCAGCGCGTTCAGGCCCATGCCGCGCAGCGCGAGGTTGGTCCACTCGGTCACGCTGACCACGGTCGTGCCGTCGGTGCCGGTCACGGTCGCGGCGGCGCGGAAGTTGAAGCCGTCGCGCGGGCTGTTGACGAGCACGGTCTCGAGGTGGTCGTCGGTGCCGCCCACGGTCTTGGCGAGACGCACGAAGCTGCCCGCCGTCGTGTCGACGGTCTTGACGGTGTTGGTCGACTCGAGCAGCGCCGGGGTGGCGAGCATCAGGTTGCTGATGCGCAGGTCCCAGGTCGTGCTGACGCGGTCGACGGCCGGCAGGTCGTTCTTGCGCAGCTGGGTCCACACCGTGAAGTCGCCGCGGTCGTAGACCTCGACGCGCATCAGTGCGCCGCCGCCGGCGCGGTAGACGAAGCCGCGGCCCGACACGTAGTTCGCCGGGTCCTTCTCGACCACGTCGAAGCCGCCGGCCGCGTTGAGCACGCGCGTCGACTGCAGCCCGGTAGGCGTGGCGCAGGTGGCGACGTCCCAGGTGGCTTCGTTCCCGCAGTTCGAGATCGCGCTGAAGACGCCGGTGGCGTCCACCGTGGCGGTGGCCGTGCCGCCGAAGTAGGCGGTCGGCGTCGCGTCGTTGGCGTTCAGGCCGATCACGTTCCAGGTGCCGCTCACGTCGGCCATCGTGTGAGTCTGTTCCGGGAAGGCGATGATGGGGCGGAACGCGTGGTCGGTGTCGCTGATCGATTCGTACGAGCGCCCGACGATCACGCCGGCCTGCGACACGACGATGTCGGACTTGGCGGTCTCGTCGGTGAAGCGGCAGGCTTCGGTGGCGTGGGCAACCCAGGTGGAGGGGCTGCCGTCGGCATAGACCACCGCCAGCGTCGCGGCGTTGATCGTCATCGTGCCGTACTGGTCGGCCAGGGTCGAATTGGGCGTCGGCATCAGCACGCGGTAGGTGGCGCTGCGCAGCGCCGAGCAGGTGGCGGCCGCGGGCTTGAGCAGCAGCTCGGCCGGCAGCGAGGCCGTGTTCGCGGCGGCGGTGGTCACGGTCACGGGGGCCGCCGGCGAGGTGGCGACGACCGTGGTGGTCAGCGCGGCCAGCGTGGTGCCGGCGGTGGCGAGCTTGGCGGCGAGGGCGTCGAGTGCCTGGTCGTAGGCATTGCCGGTCGTCGTCGACGTGGCGGGCGTCAGCGTGCCGGCCAGCACGTCGATCGTGCCCAGGTCGACACCGGCGGCCAGCAGCGTGCTCTTCACGGCGGCGACAGCGTCACCGACCTTGGTCGTGGTGACCGCGGCCGCGGCGGTGGCGTCGAAGCCGGTGAAGTAGGCGTCCGGGTCGGTGCCGGTCAGGTTCGCGATCACCAGCTGCGTGACCGGGCTGATGTTCGCGGTGGCGGTGCTGCCGCTGCCGGTGGCCAGCGAGTACAGCGCCGGGCCGCTGGCCGGGGTGACCTTCAGCACGCAGGGCAGCGCGCCCGACGTCACGCTGATCGTGTAGCTGCCGTCGGCGTTCGAGGTGGCGCTGCCGGTGCCGGTGGCGCACTTGGCCTCGACGGTCTTGCCGCCGATGGCTGCGCCGGTGGCGGCGACGCCCGACAGCGTCAGCGCGGCGGGTGTGACGACCGGCGGTGTCACGCCGGTGCCCGGGTCGCTGCTCGGGGTGTCGCTGCCACCGCCGCCGCAAGCGGCCAGCACGGCTGCGAGCGCGAGGCTGGCGTACTTGAATTCATGGCGTTTCGAACGGATGGTGTTCATGGCGGGTGGCTCCGATGTCTGGGGTTGATGGGCGTGACGCGGGCCGCAGCAGCGGCGCGTCTTGGCACGGAAGCAAAGTTACCGAGGGCCGTGGGTCGCGCCCATCGGCCGTTCGGTTGAGGTGCGCAAGCGGCGCGTGACAAACGCCACGTCGCGGTCCGGCACGTGATGACCACGCCGGTGACCGGCCCGATCTCGTGCGGCTGCGTGACAGGCTGCACGCGACCTCCACCGTTCGGTCGATGGGCGTCATGGGCGTGTCGCCCTAACGTGCCCTCACCTGTTCAACCACCGAGAACCCGCCATGATCAAGTTCGCCACGATGATTCTCTTGCTCGCGCTCAGCGTCAGTGCCCACGCCCGCAACCCTGGCGAGAGCGCCCAGGAGTGCGTCGACGTGAGCAAGGGCGCGGGCGGCAAGGTGAGCTTCTCGAACTCCTGCGGCGAGAAGATCTTCGTCATCTACTGCGGCGACCTGAAGTATTCGAAGCAACGCTGTGGCAACGGCCCGAAGGGCGGCTTCTACACGCACTCGACCAACCTCGCGCCCGGCCAGAGCAACGACGTCGCGTTCGACGGCCGCTTCAGCTACGCCGCGTGCAAGGGCGGCATCAGCTTCGGCAACGACGGCGAATACATCGACAACCCGAGCGGCGGCGTCCAGTGCCTGAAACGCTGAGTCGGCTCACCTGAGCGCAGCCGCGCGCTGCAGCAGCATCGCGTCGCCGTAGCTGAAGAAGCGGTAGCGCTGCGCAATCGCGTGCGCGTACAAGGCGCGCACGGGGTCGAAGCCGGCGAACGCGCTGACCAGCATCATCAGCGTGCTCTTGGGCAGGTGGAAGTTGGTGACGAGCACGTCGACCACCTGGAACGCGAAGCCCGGCGTGATGAAGATGTCGGTGTCGCGGCTGCCGCTGAGCAGCGTTCCTGTCACGGCCGCCGATTCGAGCGCGCGCAGCGTCGTCGTGCCGACCGCGACGATGCGGCCGCCCGCGGCACGTGTGCGCGTGATCGCCTGCACGGTGGCCTCGGGCACGTCGAACCATTCGCTGTGCATGCGGTGCTCGGCCAGGTTCTCGGTGCGCACCGGCTGGAAGGTGCCGGCGCCGACGTGCAGCGTGACGTTCGCGGTCGCGATGCCGCGCGCTGCAAACGCTTGCAGCAGCGCGGCATCGAAGTGCAGCGCGGCCGTCGGCGCGGCGACTGCGCCGGGGCGCGCCGCGAACACCGTCTGGTAGCGGCGTTCGTCGTCGGCCGTGTCGGCGTGCGTGATGTAGGGCGGCAGCGGCACGTGGCCGTGGCGTTCGAGCAGCGCGAGCGGGTCGTCGGGGAAGCGCAGGTGGAACAACGCGTCCTCCGGCCCGGCGCGGCCCAGCACCTCGGCGTCGAAGGCGTGGGCGCCGTCGCGCCCGAAGAACAGCACGCGGCTGCCCGGCTTCGGCGACTTGCTCGCGCGCAGGTGCATCAGCACCTCGTGACTCGGCAGCACGCGCTCGACCAGCGCCTCGACGCTGCCGCCGGTCGCCTTCACGCCCAGCAGCCGCGCCTTGATCACCCGCGTGTCGTTGAACACCAGCAGGTCGCCGGGGTTCAGCAGCGCGGGCAGATCGCGGAACACGCGATCGACCGGCGTGGCGCCGCGGCCGTCGAGCAGGCGTGACGCGCTGCGCTCGGGCGCGGGGTGCTGGGCGATCAGCTCGGGCGGGAGTGCGAAGTCGAAATCGTTGAGCGTGTGAGCGCGGGTCATGGAGGCTGTACCGGCCTGTGCAGGGGCCGCATTGTTCCACGCCCGCGGGCTGCGACGAGAATGCCTGCCATGCCCGAACCGGATCAGCGCGTCAGCGCCGCCGTCCCCGCCAAGTCCGCCCCGCAGCGCGCGCTCGAGAAGCTCGGCCTGCGGCGCCCCATCGACCTCGCGCTGCACCTGCCGATGCGCTACGAGGACGAGACGCGCCTGACCGCGATCGCCGCGCTGCGCGACGGCCTCACGGCGCAGGTCGAGGGCGTGGTCACCGACTGCGAGGTGCAGATCCGCGGCCGGCGCCAACTCGTCGTGCGCGTGCACGATGGGGCCGACGACCTGATGCTGCGCTTTCTGCACTTCTACCCGTCGCACCAGAAGGCGCTCGCGGTGGGCCAACGCGTGCGCGTGCGCGGCGAGGCGCGCGGCGGCTTCTTCGGGCTGGAGATGGTGCACCCCGGCTTTCGCGCGGTCGACGCGGGCACGCCGCTGCCGACGTCGCTGACGCCGGTCTACCCGACCAGCGCGCAGCTGCCGCAGGCCTATCTGCGCAAGGCGGTCGCCGCGGGGCTGGCGCGCGCCGACCTGTCGGAGCTGCTGCCGGCCGAGGTCGTTCCGCGCGGCATGGCGAACTTGCGCGACGCGCTGAACCTGCTGCACCACCCGCCGGCCGACGCGAGCATCGCGGCGATCGAAGACCGCACGCATCCCGCGTGGCAGCGCCTGAAGTTCGAGGAGCTGCTGGCGCAGCAGCTCTCGCAACTGCAGGCCAAGCGCGAGCGCGAGCTGCAGCGTGCGCCGCGCTTCAAGGTGGTCGCCGGCGGCTTGCAGGAACAGCTGCTCGCGGCGCTGCCGTTCACGCTGACGGCGGCACAGCGCCGCGTCGTCGACGAGATCGCGCGCGACCTGCAGCGCCACGTGCCGATGCACCGCTTGCTGCAGGGCGACGTCGGTTCGGGCAAGACGGTGGTGGCCGCGCTGGCCGCGGCCGTGACCATTCACGCCGGTTGGCAATGCGCGCTGATGGCGCCGACCGAGATCCTGGCCGAGCAGCATTTGCGCAAGCTCGTCGGCTGGCTCGCGCCGCTGGGCATCACGGTCGCGTGGCTGACTGGCAGCCGCAAGGGCAAGGCGCGCGAGAAGATGCTCGCGCAGGTGGCGTCGGGCGAAGCGATGCTGGTCGTCGGCACGCACGCCGTCATTCAAGACCAGGTGCAGTTCAAGCGGCTGGGCCTGGCCATCATCGACGAGCAGCACCGCTTCGGCGTGCAGCAGCGCCTGGCCTTGCGTGAGAAGCTCGCGAGCGCCGCGATCGAGCCGCACACGCTGATGATGAGCGCGACGCCGATCCCGCGCACGCTGGCGATGACGCTGTTCGCCGACCTCGACGTCAGCACGATCGACGAGCTGCCGCCGGGCCGTACGCCGGTCGTCACCAAACTCTTTGCGGACGAGAAGCGCGAGGCCGTGATCGCGCGCATCCGCGATGCGGTGGCGCAGGGCCAGCAGGTCTACTGGGTCTGCCCGCTGGTCGAAGAATCGGAGACGCTGGACCTGCAGAACGCGACCGCGACGCACGAGCACCTGAGCGCCGCGCTGCCCGAGCACGCGGTCGGCCTGCTGCACGGGCGCATGAAGGCCGCCGACAAGGCCGCGGTGATGGCCGAGTTCAGCGAAGGGCGCATGAGTGTGCTGGTGGCGACGACCGTGATCGAGGTCGGCGTCGACGTGCCGAACGCGTCGCTGATGGTGATCGAGCACGCCGAGCGCTTCGGGCTGTCGCAGCTGCATCAGCTGCGCGGGCGTGTCGGCCGCGGCGCGGTCGCGAGCGTGTGCGTGCTGCTCTACACGTCGCCGCTGTCGGACACCGGCAAGGCGCGGCTGAAGGCGATGCTCGAGACCGCCGATGGCTTCGAGATCGCGCGCCGCGACCTCGAGATCCGCGGCCCGGGCGAGTTTCTCGGCGCGCGCCAGTCGGGCGCGCCGCTGCTGCGCTTCGCGGACCTGGTGCTCGACGAGGCGCTGGTGCACCAGGCGCGGGCCGCGGCGACGCTGCTGCTGGAGCGCTACCCGCAGGTCGCGCTCGACCACGTCACGCGCTGGTTGGGCGGTCGGTCGGACTACCTGAAAGCCTGATCCATCTAGCCCCCGAAGTGCATCTGGTACTTCGCGCCGTCGGACAGCAGGCAGGCGCCGGTGCCCGCACCCGGGCCTGTCATCAGGTACTCGCACTGCGCATTCACGCCCTTCGCGCCGAACGCGTTCGCGATGCCGCGCCGGCCGCTGAAGCTGCGTTGCGTGTAGCCGAGCACCTCGTTGTGGATGCGCCCGAACGACGCGTAGTTCGAGTCGACCAGCGTCGACTCGCCGGTCAGCGTGTCGCCGAGGTAGGGCACGCTGAACGTGCCGTGGCCGGCGTTGTTGTCGACGACGATCGCGTTGATCAGCCCGCCCTTGTTGGCCTGCGCGTTGACCGGGTAGAGGCGCACGCTCAGCGTCGTCGGTTGCGGGGCGGCCGCGGGCGGCGGCATGATCAGCGTGGCCACGCCCTGCGGCTCGCGCGCGACCGGCGTGGGGTAGGCCTGGCCGGTGCGCGGGTCGATGGGCACGACGTAGCAGGCGGTGAGGCTGGCGCTCGCGAGTGCGCCGACGATCAGCAGCGACTTGTTCATGCGGGGTCTTTCGATGGAGGCGCGGCACATGCCGCCGGCGAAGAATCGCGGCTGCGCGAGGGCGGGGCAAGCGCCGCGCGTACAGGTATCGGCGCGCGATGCCGCCGGCAGCGCGGCGCGCGCCGCGCTATCCTCTGCCGCCATGACGCTCACCGAACTCCGCTACATCGTGGCCGTGGCCCGCGAGCGCCACTTCGGCCGCGCGGCCGAGGCCTGCTTCGTGTCGCAGCCGACGCTGAGCGTGTCGATCAAGAAGCTCGAGGAAGAACTCGACGTGAAGATCTTCGAGCGCGGCGCGAACGAGGTCAGCGTGACGCCGCTGGGCGAAGAGATCGTGCGCCAGGCGCAGATGGTGATCGAGCAGGCCGCCGCGATCAAGGAGATCGCCAAGCGCGGCAAGGACCCGGTCTCGGGGCCGCTGCGCCTGGGCGTGATCTACACGATCGGCCCCTACCTGCTGCCCGACCTGGTGAAGCACGCGATCGAGCTGGTGCCGCAGATGCCGCTGATGCTGCAGGAGAACTTCACCGCCAAGCTGCTCGAGATGCTGCGCAACGGCGAGCTCGACTGCGCGATCATGGCCGAGCCCTTCCCCGACACGGGCCTCGCGGTCGCGCCGCTGTACGACGAGCCGTTCATGGCCGCGGTGCCCAAGCTGCACCCGCTGGCCAAGCGCAAGAGCATCACGACCGACGAGCTGAAGAACGAGACCATGCTGCTGCTGGGCACCGGCCACTGCTTTCGCGACCACGTGCTCGAGGTCTGCCCCGAGTACGCGCGCTTCGCGAGCAGCGAGGCCGAGGGCATCCGCAAGAGCTTCGAGGGCTCGTCGCTGGAGACCATCAAGTACATGGTCGCGTCGGGCATGGGCGTGACGGTGGTGCCGCAGCTCAGCGTACCCAACGACGTGCAGGCACACATCAGGTACATCCCGTTCACCAAGCCGGTGCCGACGCGCCGCGTCGTGCTGGTGTGGCGCCGCACCTTCACGCGCTACGAGGCGATCGCGGCGCTGCGCAACGCGATCTACGCGTGCGAGCTGCCGGGCGTGAAGCGGCTGTCCTGAGTCAGGCCGCCGGCAGCGTGGCGCTCACGACGACGAATTCACCCGGGACGCGGTAGCCGCCGCCCTGGCGCCAGGCGGCGATGGCCACGAGGTAGCGGGCATGGACCCGGGCTCTGACGTCAGCGTCGAAGCGCGACCATGCGAGGGCCACCGGGCCGCCGACGAAGGCCGCATCGCAGGCCTGCGCGGCGTCCGCATACACCAGTGTCGTCGCGATGCGGTGCTGTTGGGGGGCCTCGAACCCGGCGTCTTCGCACAGGCGGGCCAGCGCGTCGCGCGCGCCGAGCCGAAAGAACAGCGGGCAGACCTCGCTGGCGACCTCGGCCGCAACGATGGCGAACACCGACGCCCAGCCGCAGCGCGATCGCTCGCCCCAGACCGCGAGCACGAGCCGGCCGCCGGGGCGCAGCACCCGGCGCATCTCGCGCACGGCGCGCTCGGGTTCGGGCAGGTACATCAGACCCAGCGCACACAGCACCACATCGACACTCGCATCGGGCAGATCGAGCGCTTCGGCGTCCATGCGGGCGACGTCGAGGTTGGCGACCTGCCGTTGCCGCGCGGCGTGCCGCGTCGCGTCGACCATCGCACCCGACAGGTCGATACCGAGCACGCGCCCGGTCGGGCCCACCGCACGCGCCGCCTCGAGGCTGACGAGCCCGGTGCCGCAGGCCACGTCGAGCACGCGCTGGCCCGGGCGCAGGGCCGCCGCCGCCAACAACGCGGTCTGCGCGTCGGCGAGTTGCGTCCCCCACAGCGCCTCGTAGTCGGGCGCGGCGAGGTCCCAGCCGTAGCGTTGGACACGCCGCTGAAGCTTGGCCTCCATGGCGTGCCCCGCGGCGGGTCAGCGCCGCGTGACGACGACTTCGACGTAGGCGCTGGGCACGACCAGCGTGCCGGCGCCGGCGCGGTTGGCGCCGTCCAGCAGCGCGGTCAGGTCGCGCTCCAGCGCTGCCGCGCCTTCGGCGGGCAACGCGGCAAAGGCCTTGTGCACCGGCCCGTACCAGGTGCGGAACACCTCGATGAAGTGCGCGGCCGAGCGGTAGCGGAAGTTGAAGGTTCGCGGCGTCACGGCGATCGCGGCGCCCCGCTCGCCGAACAGCGTCGTCAGGTGCGACTCGACGCCCCACAGCGACGGTGGTTGCACGCCCGCCGGTGGCGGCACATGCCGGCCCAGTGTCTTGAACAGCTGACCGATGAAGCCCTCGGGCGTCCAGTTCGCCAGGCCGATGCGGCCCCCGGGTCGGCACACCCGCGCCATCTCGGCGGCCGACTTCGCATGGTCGGGCGCGAACATCACGCCGAAGGTCGACAGCACCGCGTCGAAGCTTGCGTCGGCGAACGGCAGGGCCTCGACATCGGCGACCTGGAAGCTCACGTCCAGGCGTTCGGCGCGCGCGCGCTCGGCGCCGCGGTCGAGCAGGCTGGCGACATAGTCGGTCGAGGTGACTTTCGCGCCGCGACGGGCGGCCGCGAGCGTCGCGTTGCCGTTGCCGGCGGCGACATCGAGCACGCGTTCGTCGGTGCGCAGGTCGACGGCTTCGGCGAGCGATTCGCCGACGATCTGCAGCGTCGTGCCGATCACGGCGTAGTCGCCGCTGGCCCAGGCCGTGCGTTGGCGGTCTTTCAGTGCGGCGAGGTCGGTGGGGGTGGTCATGGGTGAGCTCCTTGAGGGATGAGAGACAGCCAACGCTGCCGTTGCCAGGCCGCTGGATGACAGGTCGGCGACCCGAGGCGACTGTCGCGCCGGGTCGCCGCCCGCGTCCTGCCCGCGCGTCGGCGTGAGCTGCCCGAGCGTCCGCGAGTGGTGCGGGTGCCGCGCTGAGCTCGCCGAGCGTCCGGCATTGCTGCCCATTCATCCGGCGCCTGCCGGCACCTCGTTCTTGGGCCTAGGCAGGGTGTGCCGTCGTCGACAGAATCCGACCATCGCGATGAACACGGAGAGTCGACATGGCCGCAGATGAACTGGCCGCGGCGCTGCAGCGGGTCGAAACGGTCTTGCTGCGCCGCCCCGAGACCGGCCTGCACGACGACGCGCCGGCGACCGCGCGCTGGGACGGCGGCACCCGCGTCGTCGCCAGCCACGCCAACGGCACGCAGGTGCTGACCGACATGCCGGCCGAGCTCGGCGGCACCGGCGACCAGGTCACGCCGGGCTGGTTGTTCCGCGCCGGCTTTGCCTCGTGCGCGGCGACCAGCATCGTGATGGCGGCGGCGCGCGAAGGCATTGCGCTGACGACGCTGGAACTGCGCGCGAGCAGCCGCTCCGACACGCGCGGCCTGCTCGGCATGGCGGGTGCGGACGGTCAGACCGTGCCCGCGACGCCGGGCGACGTGCAGCTGCTGGTGCGCATCGCCGCGAAGGGTGTGCCGGCGGCGCGGCTGCGGGCGCTGGCCGAGCAGGGCATCCGCTGTTCGCCGATCCCGAGCGCGGTGCAGGACGCCGTGCCGGTGGCGCTGCACATCGAAGTCGAGAGCGCCTGAGCCGCGATGGACGCGTTGTCCGAAACCCTGCGTGTCGTGCGCCTGGTCGGCGCGATCTTCATCCACGCGCGCTTCACCGCGCCGTGGTGCTACCAGTCGCCGCGCGCCGACACGGTCGCGCACATGCTGGAGCCCGGCGCCGAACGCGTGGTGATCTTCCACCTCGTCACCGAGGGCGAATGCTTTGTCGAGATGGGCGACGGGCCGCCGGTCAAGCTGATGGCCGGCGACGCGCTGATCTTCCCGGCCGGCGATGCGCACCGCATGACCTCGCAGCCCGGCCTGGAGCCGGCCCGTGGCGGCGTCGGCCTGAACGAGTTGCTGACGCGCCGGCCGCGCCAGCTCGCCTACGGCGGCGGCGGCGCGACGACACGCCTGGTGTGTGGCTACCTGGCCTGCGACGCGCGGCTCGCGCGCCTGCTGCTGGCCGGGTTGCCGCCGTTGGTGCGCGTCAACGTGCGCGGCTCGAACGCGGGCACCTGGCTCGAAGCCTCGGTGCGCTACGCGCTGGCCGAGGCGCGCTCGCCGCGACCCGGCGGCGCCGGCGTGCTGGCCAAGCTGGCCGAGGTGCTGTTCATCGAGGTGCTGCGCCTGTACATGAACGAGCAGGGCGAGGGCCGCACCGGTTGGCTCGCGGGCGTGGGCGACCGCATCGTCGGTGCCGCGCTGAATGAGTTGCACCAGCGCCCCGCGCACGCGTGGACGCTGGACGAACTGGCGCGCGCCGCCGGCAGCTCGCGTTCGGTGCTGGCCGAGCGTTTCCAGCAACTGGTGGGCAGCTCGCCGATGCAGTACCTGACGCAATGGCGCATGCTGCTCGCGTCCAACCTGCTGTGTCGCAGCAACGCGCCGCTGGCCAGCATCGCGCAAGAAGTGGGCTACCAGACCGACACGGCCTTCAGCCGCGCGTTCCGGCGCGAGTTCGGCGCGCCGCCGGCGGCGTGGCGACGCCGTCAGACAGCGTCAGCGTCGGCGTCGGCAGTGACGACCCACTGAGCGCGCGTCAGCCGAAGCAGCCGTTCATGTCGACGGTTGCGCGGCGCCCGACGGCGCTCGCGTGCTCCTGCAGCCAGGCGCTCGCGCGCTCGCGTCCCTGCGCGTGCAGCAGCTCGAGAAAAGGCGCGTGCGCAATCAGCTTGGTCTCGCCGCGCTGCATGCTGGCCAGGTCTTGCGTGGCAATCATGTGGAAGCGCATCTCGCGCAGGCGGCGCTCCAGGCCGCCGGCCGGCAACCAGGCCGAGCGCGCGAACGCGGTTGCCTGCTGGAAGGTGCGCATCTCGCGCATCAGGTTGGCGCTGAACGCGAGGTCGAGCGCGCGCTGCTCGATCTCTTCGGCGCTGTGTGGCGCGTTCTCGTGGCGCAGCGGGCTCAGCAGCACCAGCAGCACGTCGCGCGAGCGGCATTCGTAGAACAGCGGGTAGACCGCGGGGTTGGCGGAATAGGCGCCGTCCCAGTAGGGTTCGCCGTCGATCGTGACGGCCTGGTGCAGGCGCGGCAGGCAGGTCGACGCGAGCAGCACGTCGACGCTCGCCTCGCTCTCGCGGAACACGCGCAGCTTGCCGGTGTTGGCCTGCGTCGCGCCGATGAAGAGCTTGAACGGGCTGTGCTGGCGCAGCTGCGCGAAGTCGACCTGCTCCTTCAGCAGCTCGCGCAGCGCGCTGTGGCCCAGCGGGTTGAGCTGGGTCGGCGAGAACAGGCCGGCCCACTTCATCATCATCTTGCTGGCGGCGGACAGGCCGATGTGCTCGCCCTGGCCCTTGACCAGAAACTCGA
>Ga0307510_10009436_pt1 | contig 11623 bp, 1 predicted proteins | sample 12_EM_MG_FD_207224 | JGI IMG/M metagenome (GOLD analysis project Ga0307510, IMG submission 207224) | Populus trichocarpa ectomycorrhiza microbial communities from riparian zone in the Pacific Northwest, United States - 12_EM | ecosystem: Host-associated > Plants > Roots > Unclassified | place... | reverse complement strand
GAAGGGGGGGCAACCACAAAGATGGGATCCACTTTGGAACCATGATAAGAGCAAGCTTTGACAGAGCTTCTTCACATCCAAAACACCAACTTTGCTTTTGGGCATTCAGATATGCTCGGGATTTGCCTTAAGGTGGCAACACATTAATTGAAATCAACCCAACCTTCTCCCCCATCCATCAGAAGTAGAGAAATTTTAGGGGCGAAAGGCATAAGGCAATAATTGAGGAGGTGAATAAACTCCTTGCCGCCAGAGTCATTCGGGAGGTGATGTATCTCAATTGATTGGCAAATGTGGTGATGGTGAAGAAAGTCAATGACAAGTGATGGTTGTGTGTGGATTGCACTTACTTGAACAAAATCTACCCAAAAAATAATTTTATAAGGATCGAGGTCCTCTTTCATGAATACCTTTTGTGTTTAACATCATGCATGCTAGCTTATACATCGTGGTTATTTTTCACAGTAATCAAATCTTATATGAGAGTGATTAAAGTTTTGATAATATTAAGTTTTCATACCACTACCTCAAGTCACTTTAAGGTAAGTTGATTAGAGTTGATTTGTAATAATGCACAAAACTGCTAGTTGAATTTCCACTGATAATTAATAAAAAATTTACAGCATGATCAGAAAGAAACATCAACATCAAAATGTTTCCTTCTGATCATGCTTTCAATTGTTAACTATCAATTAATTAGTGCTTTTCATCTTCCATTAATTACAAGTCGTTTTTAAAGAACATGTATCTCACATCCGCAGCAGGTGCTGTGTTTTTGAAGTGCTTGTGTTATTGGTTTTCCAAGTTGGACCATCTTTTCAAGGATGTGAATCCCTTCTTCTTTTTTCTTTTTTTTCCTTGTCATTTTCTTTTAAATCAGAGCTATTACAAGCATACTTTCTTCTTTCTGAGACCTTTTTTTGAAAACACGATTGAAATTACATCATCGAAATGAAAATATCGAACCCCAAATCAAGCTTACTAGTTACTCCTAATCTTAAATTTTACACATTGGACTAGTTCTTGGATAAAGGGACGCCCACGAAGTGGAAGAAGACTCTGAAGTTCAATGTAAGTTCATAAACCACATCACATATAGGCTCCAGCGAGCATTGTTCAACGAGAGAATCGAAAATGGCTGATATCCAGCTAAAGTTATTAGTGTTCAAATTGCTTCAAGGACCATCTTGTAGCACATATAAGGTTTTCTACTTTTTAGAACTGAGGCGGCCTGGACTTGACACTAGACTCTAGGACTCATAATCCATGTGAAGCTATAATCTCACTCCTTTTATTTTATTACTTTGAGAGAAAAGTTAATGAGAGTCTCTAGGTACATGTTAAAAATTATCTAATTATATTTATTAAAATTTATTTATTGTTGATTTGTATTAAATAGGGATAAAAATCAGATATTTAAATAAAAATCATTCTTATTGATTAAAAACATTAAATAAGTGACATTTTATATGATAATTAATATTTTGAGATGTTTACAATAAATTTTAAATAAAAAGACAAAAAAGGAAACTTTGTGATTAATTAAAAGCATTAAATAACTTTTAAAGAAAGTATAGTCAATTTTATGGTTATCGAGTTATAACTATCAATACTTACATAAGAGAAATAGATATAATAAATGAGAAAATACGAGAGAGAGGAATTCATATTGTTTTTTTTAATAAGATTCAATGTAATTTTCTCTTTCCTGCTTCCCTTTCCTTCCTTGTCTATTGCACTTCTAATATTGTAAATATTAATAATAACAATTTAAGTACTATAAAAGTTTTTATTAGAGGGACCCTTAATTTAAAGAAAATACGAGAAAAATAGAAGGATAAATTAACAACCACAGAGGGGATGCAAGGGCATTACAGCAGCCTCATTTGCTCGGTCGGTTGATGGCATGGCACAAAAATGATTGCATGTTGTTTGATTTTTATGTTTTAAAAATATTTTTAAAAAAATTTAAATTTTTTTATTTTTTATCTATTTAAAATTAATATTTTTAATGTTTTTAAATTATTTTGATTTGTTGATGTTAAAAATAATATTTTAAAAAATAAATATTATATTAATATATTATCGAGTGAAAAACATTTTAAAAAGTAATAATTACTACACTTCTAAATAAGCCTAATATCATTTGTGACAGCCTTATTTGCTATTAAAATTTTTTTATGACATTAAATTATAGTGTAATAAAAGATTTTATATAGTTATTTTTTCTTTTGTATTGTTTTTTTCTGTTTCTGTTATAGCATATCAGTTTTTTTTGTTTTTTTACCCCATGGTCTTTCTAATATATTTTTTTTATGATTATATATATAAAAAAATGATACCATTTGTCCTACAGCACACCAGCAGCATAATGAATGAGATTCACTGTGATCAGGATCTCACAATCCAAAATAAGTATTTGGCCACAAATATTGTTGATGAACTATATATATATATATATATATATATATATATATAGGTGTGTGTGTGTGTGTGTGTGTGTGTGTGTGGCCCAAAAAAGTATTTGGCCACCACCTAGGCAACAGTCGTGCTTCTGAGAATGCATCCATGATCAGGACAAAATCCGAGACAAGGGTTTGGCAATAGAACTATTCCTAATTCAAACACTACTAGAACCTGTTCGAGACAAAATCATTTTCATAAATTGGTCTATAGCTCTATATTCGCGAACCATAACACTATTTGCTTTACCCGTTAAAAGATATATATTTAGTGATCTTGATTTTTTAAATTCTTTTATATAAATCATATAATGAGATCTCACCTAATAGTTTAAGTTTTTAGGTTGAAATGATTCTTTGACATGGTATCAGAGCCTTGATGACCAAATGGTTTCGAATTTGAATCTCATCATCTCCATTTATTTGATAAAAAATTAAGCACAAGGTAATGTGAGCCTGTGCAAGTTTCAAGTCTAAAGGGCTTTCACTTGAGGTGGTGTGTTAGAGAATAATATATAAATTATATCCTGAGACCTCACCTAACATCTTAAGTTTTTGGGTTGAGATAATTTTTTAACACTTTCGATGAAAGAAAAGGTTAATAAAGATGAATCAAATCAGGATTTATCAGTTGAAAGATCACTTCAAATATTTTAGTTGCAGCTAGGAGACTGCCATGAATTGCTCCACTTGACACTTACCTTTGCCTACGCTTGAAGCATGGATGTTAGTGACATGAGAGTGAGATTGGGGGATAAATCTTAATATCGACAAGACATGAAAGGGAGATTCTACTCTCTTAATATTCCAATTATAAGAGACAAAAAGCAAGCAAATCCAAGCTTGCCAGAGTGAAACTGCTTGCTACATGCCTATCAAAATTTCAAGCAATCATGTGGCCAATTTTCCTGTGGAGTTCAGACAAGATTCAATCAATCCCTTTCACGAACCCTTCCTAGTTTGTTTCCATTACTGGGATGTGATCCATGTGCCTCGTTAAGTTTCTGCTCTACTTTCATGTGACTCTGTTGGCCAATGGCTACGTACCGACACTTCTCTGGTGAGTGAATACTAAGTGACAATGTCCATGAAAACAACAACACCCCACTATCATAAACTTATGGCTAAAATATTGTAAGGTATCCTGAACCTTTATGAAAAAATAAATGCTCTTTCGAACAAAACAATTTCTTTGTCATGTCGGAAAATTGACAAAGAAGCCCTTGAAAATTCTCCTTATTCCTTTCAGATTGAGGTTTTTTAGGGGTTTTTCGTTAATTTCATTCAAAATCCCTATTGGACGAACCACATAAAAAAAAATCAAATAGTTTAGGGTGGAAAATAAAAAAAAAATTAAGGGATATTTGTTTTTTTGCTAAAATTCAAGAGGGTACTTTACATTTTGGCCTAAATTTATTGTAGTAATTCCACAAATCTGTATTGCATTTCCATGTTTTCTATTAGCCTACGAAGTTCGAGAAGTTTCATCTCACCTAAAAATTTATTCTAAGATATAATATACATTTTTGGGACACGTAATAGAAAATTAAAAGAAATTAATTTTCAAAAACTCATATACATATTCTAAGTTAGTAATATACATGCAATTGAAAATTGATTTTATTAACCAATATGATCCTAAGAAAACGTCCGGCGTGCATGGGACAAAATTTCTTACTAAATTTTATATATACTTACTAAATTAAAAGTGTTTTCTTCTTAGAAAAATAATTTTCTTTTCTTTAACACATAAATGAAACATCATACAAATACACCTTCCACAAATCTCTCTCTTTCAACGACCTCATACAAAATAAACTCTTAATTAATATCATTAACTAATTTGGTTTTTTCGTTAATTTTTAAAAATTTATTTTGAGGTTTTAAAAATATTTCATAAGGTTATACTTCTATATTATATTTAGAATATTTATATTATATTATGTGTGTATTATAAAATAAATTATATATAAATATATAATATAAAAAAAACATTCTACAATTACACTTTTTATATCTCATTCTTTTATTATAAGTGGTCAAAAAGTTACATTCAATGTTATATATATGTTAGATAAACTTTTAAAAAAATATTTATAAGTTATTTTCTAACTTATTTCATGCTACAGACAAAAACTAAAAACTGTTTTTCAACTCATTTTTCATAACATTGTCAGACATAAAAAAAATTTACTTTTTAAGAATTTAATTTCTAAAAAAAAACTATTTTCCAGCAAACAAATAAAGTCTAAGTCTTATAATTAAACTCTTGCAAGGAAATTGATTTATAAATAATTTTTTCATATAAATATGTATACAAATTAATCTTTAAGTGGTAAAATATAAAACCCATAAATTTTATATATTCAATCTTTTATAAAAAAAAATAATTATCTCTTATATTTGTATAAAATTTTATTTGTTTACATAACATTACTCTTCTAAAAAACGACACGAAATTTAGGAATGAAGAGAAGAGAATTTACTTGGTTTAGTATTTCAAATGATCGAATAGTATCTTCCTCACTCACTTTGGTCAAAATTTCAAGAGTCAACCTCAACATTCGATGATAAATAATTTTCGTTTTCTTTTCTCTAGCATTATTTACTTTCACCGAATTTGAGATCTACATTATTATTATTATTATTATTAATTTATTATTATTTGAAAGGAAAAAAAAGGGAGATTGAGAGTGGGACCTATATATAACTCAGAAAACTAATAATGCATTACGGTGTGCCATCATTTTTAAAGATAAACTGTTTGGATCACTTCAGAGTTCAGATAATTGGGGAGCATGGGAACACAAAAAGGGAAATGGAGATATAGCAGGTTCATGCATGAGCTAGTTGCAGGGTTCCAGAGTTGTAATCATGGGAAATTAAAATTAATGCTTTAATTTATACTAAAATTCAAATGGCGTTTAATGGAAGTCATAGCTAGCTATCATGAAGAAACAATAATAGTGTTTTCTTTCCGTCTTTTTTATATGAAAACTTCAATTCTATTAGATAGTTGATGCATGTTGCGGGAATTAATGGCAAATGTACTGCAAAGGAATAAAGTGTGTGAGATAATTATATTATTAGTATACCAATTTTATACTCATTTTCAATCTAGTATATCAACTTTAATAATTTTTTTAGCACGTTGACTCTTCTTCTTTTTTACTTTTAACTAAGTACTTTAATCCACCTACTTTTAATTGCTCCGGCTTTTACTGAGTTTTTTAGACCTCAAAACAATTAAAAAAAATTGAACAAATAACAATCCAGAAAATATTTTGAAAAATAAGACAGTTAAGAGAGTCGAGAGTCACTTATATCTAGGACCTATAAAAATTTACAATGAAGAGAGAAAAAAAAAAGAAAAAGATCTTAGAGGCACATTAAAACTTTGATAACGACATAACCAATACAATCAGAAAGATCTTGACATGACAAATCCAACAATACCAAGAAAAATCATCAATGAATACTAGAGTGGGTCACACAAGCGGCCTAAAAGTGGCGTAGCTCACTTTTTTTGGGTGGCTCGTGTGACCCACTTTGATCACTGTTGAGGACCTTTTCTTATATCGTTGGATTTGTCACGTCAAGATCTTTCTGATAATACAAGTGGTGTCATCATTAGAGTTTTCTGGGATCTTTTTTTCTTTTTTTTTCTCTCTCTTCTCTCCTCCTTGTAATTTGCAAAGAGAAAGGAGAAAGGAAAAAAAAAATATCCCAGAGAAACACCAAAACTCTAGTGACAACACAACTGGTATTATAATAAAGATCTCGATGAGACAAGTCTAACAACACCAAAATATATATTAACAGAGAATGGAGTTGGCCACACTAGTGGCCCAAAGGGGGTGGGGATCACTTGCTTTTTAGTGACTCGTGTGGCCCACTTCAATCAATATTTGTGACATTTTCTAGTGTCATTAGATTTGTCTCATCAAGATCTTTATGATCATACTAGTGATCTCATCATTAGAATTTTGGTGTGCCTCTATGATATATTTATTTTTTTTTCTTTTATTTTTCTCTCTCTTCTCTCTTCACAAACTATAAGGAGGAAAGATGAGATAGAAATGAATAAAGAAAAAATAAACCTTCGGATGCACATCGAAATTCACATGACAACACCACAGGCACTATAAAAAAAAATCTCGACAAGATGAATTCAACAACACTAGAAAGTGTCAATAACAATGATCGCAATGAGTCTCACGAGCTGCCAAAGACAAATGAGCTATGTCAACTTTGGCCCACTCTAGTCTCTATTAGTGACATTTCTTAGTATTGCTAGATTTGTCTAGTCAAAATTTTTCTAATGGTACTGGTGTTGTCGTCATTGAAACTTCAATATGCTTCTAAGATCTCATTCATCCATTCATTCTTTTTTTCTCTCTACTCTTTCCTCATTATAATTTGTTTGCAAGCGATTTAACAATTTAATATGACTTTCTCAAGTATGCTACTTCCCTAAATATTTTATGAACTGTGTTATTTAAAAAAAATTTAACTATTCTAAGGTCCGGAAAAACTTGTTTTTTTACATACCTATTGAGGTACACTAAGAAAATTTGTCATGTTGGTACACTAATTTTCAAATTTTTTAATTAAATATATGAATTGTTTTATTTTATTTTTCATTTCAGTATAACAAAATTTGTAATTGTGTCAATCAAGTACTTCAATAAAACATTTGTTAGTTTTTTTATTTATTTTTCAATCACATTATATCCGTTTCTTTTATTAGAATAATAAATATTATAAAATTTATTAATAATTATTTATTATTTATAATTTATCGCTAACCTTATGTAGGATGTAGATAGTTTTCCATTGATTGAAAGGGTTCCTTCTTAAAATAATTTATTTTAATTTAAGATATTTCTGTTTATTAAACATAATATTATTTTGGAGGGTATTTTTACAAAAGAAAATCACATTAAAAAAATAAATAAACTCACAAAAATATTTGATTGACATAATAAAAAAAGGTTGATGCATCAAAATCAGAAAGATTAAAATCCATGTACTGAATTAAAATAAAATGAAAGTTGGTGTACCAACAACGGATTAAGAAAAGGGGACATGTCATTAGATAACAAAATAATAATTGATAGAAAATCAGCGACAGTACTTGATTGGAAGTTTTTAAGAAGTTGGTGTATTCAAATGAAATTATGTACTTGTTTTGATCGAGAAAAGTTGTAAAGTTAGTATAATACTAGTGTAATTATCCAACTATAGGTTATTCACATACATTTTATATATATTATTCTTAAAACAAAATATAAATATCTATCGGCCTACTAATATAAATATCTCTAGCTAGATTATTCTTAGAACTCAATATGTGAGGAGAAAATGACAATCTCCTGATCAACCAGGATTGTGAATTCTTCTAAAAACCAAAAGGGCAAGAATTGACAAAGTAATCCTAAAAATAATGATTGTCTTAAAAAAAATCATTATTGAATTTAGCCACAAGATCTAAATTAAGTTACAAGTCCAAGAACTTGTATCGATTATATAAAACCATATGGAATCAGAGTTTTACATAAATAGGAATCCGTCAATAACATTGAGTAGTAAATCATGAAGATTGATGTTAGATAAACTATGAAGAGTTGCAAAAACTAAGAGAAATTATTGAATTGTATAGTAAATAAAGAAATTAAATAAAGCAATAATTAAGTTTTTGTTATGTTGGACCGGACAAGAAATTTTTTCTTTTTTGAAGTTTTTTTGGTGCACCTTTGAAGAATACAAAAATTATATTTTTTCCTATCTAAAGTTTTTCAGTGGAGAATTTTTTGTCCCACTAAAAGAGGTAGGATAAACTTGTCCAATTTTCTATATAAGGATTAACCTGAGTTGATTTGGGTTAATGTAAGGATAAAAGTTATTGTTGTTGTTATTATTATTATAATAGTTTTAAAATCTGATTAAGGGATCAAACGGGATAAGGCTCAGGTCACGGATCGAGTTGATCATTGACCTGGGTCAATGTAAGAATAAAAGTGGTTATTATCAAAGTTTTAAAACTCGACTCGGAGGTCGACCGAGGGCAAGACTCTGATCATGAGTCGGGATGATCAACCATAGATGACCCAAGAAAACACAAGAATAAAAAAAGTTATTATCATAATTTTAAAACTCGACTCGGGGGTCGAACCAGAGCAAAGTTCGGGTCACAGGTTGGGAGGGTCAACCTGGACTGATTCAAGTCAACATAAGAATAAAAGTGATTATTATTATAATTTTAAAACCCAATTTAGAGGTTGACCAGGGGCAAGAACTAGGTCACCGGTCAGAAGGGTTAACTCGGGTTGACCCAAGTCAACTTATGTATAAAAGTGGTTATTATTATAGTTTTAAAACTCAACTTGAAGGTCGATTCAAGGCAAGGTTTGGGTCAAGGGTTGGGAGTGTCAACCGGAGTTGACCCAAATCAATGTTTGGATAAAGTGATTATTATCATAGTTTTAAAACCTTACTCGGGGGTCAACCTATGGCAAGGTCCGGGTCACAGGTTGGGGGGGTCAACCTGAGTTTACCCAAATTAAAACAAAGTAACCTAGTTTTGACAAAAAAAAAATAAAAAAAAAAAGCCAATGGGTTTTTACATATGTTATCTCGGGTCAACCAGGTCATGGGTCGACCCGAGTTTTTTATCAGGTCATATTAGATCAATCTATTTTTTTTAACCCGTACTGATCTAGATCCCGAGTAAGCCGGGTTCTATTTAGTGTCTGTCAAATATAAAAAAAGACAAATTATCTAGTCCAAACCAAACCAGACAAAACACAAAACAAGAGAGTTATTTATCCAATCATGTTCAGTCTAGTCCAATCAATATTATCCAGAATACTAAACACTAGCTAAGTAATTTACATGAAAAGTAAATTAAGCAATAAATATATTTTGAGAAAGTTAATTTGCGATAAGTAAATTGTAGGAAAACTAACACATAAAACTATACAAAAGCATGTAAAAAAAGTGATAAATTAAACACAAAGATAAAGCATTGAGTTGAAAATAAACTTACAGAAAATAAATTGCAAAACAATAGATAAAAAATAATATAAAGGCCTGAGAAAGTTTGTATTGAAATTATGTATCGGGTAAAAGAAAATCCAATGAGTTATGCTCCATTAAATAATATTCCAAGACCTAAACTTACTTGTGATAAAAGCAGGAAAAAATAATCGACCTAGAAGTCAGTTTCTACCTTGAAAAAATATTAATTAGGAAAATATCAATATTCAAATAAAAAAGAAAATAAATAATCTTAATAGAATTGGATATTGAATCATTTACAAAAACTAAATAAAAGGAATTCATGTGGAAAGCTTGTATAAATTTTTAATGTAGTATTTGAAAATGTGATAATGGTTGTTATTTAAAATATTTTTTGTTCAGAAATGCATGAAAATAATATTTTTTTAAAAATATTTTTTATTAATATCAACACCAAAATAATTCAAAAATATCAAAAAAAATTAATTTCAAAAAAATTAAAAATTATAAAACATGATTTCAACTGCAAAAACAAACCACCACTAAAATAATATCAACCACAGGATTCTTTGGGTTAAAAAAAGTAGAATTAATATCGTTCATGCCTTATGTTATGTCAGCTGTCAATTGTTTATTGGACAATTTTGACATACGTGTTCATGGTTTGAAATATTTATTTTAAACGTAAATAACATTTTTCAAGATTTGTTTCTTATTAATTTTTATTACTCTTTGCTATGCTATAATTTCTCTCTTAAATAGGGTCACGGGAGCTCATTGACACTATTATAACATAGTTGCAATAATAATACTAATAGCCTACGTACGCAACCCATTATTTATTTATTTATTTTGCAATCCAAATTAAAGAAGTTAAAGTTTTTCTAGTACTCCTATTCTTGCATTATAAAATATTAACATGGAACGTGACAGTGAAATTTTAGATTACAGTTTAGATCAAGAAAAAAACTTTAAAATACACTTGTAAATAATAAATTAATTGTGTAAGATTAATTCTCAAAAAAAAGTAATCTTATATTTATAAATCTTGAGCATGCCAAGTTATCATGTCACACTACAAGAATGTTTGAAATTGTGATATATGATGATTTTTAAAATTACTTTTTGTATGAAAATATATTAAAATAATTTATTTTTAGATTTTTTTATTTTTAATATCAGTACATCAAAACTATTAGAAAACACTAAAAAAATTAATTTATAGGTGTTTGAGACAGTGGTAAAGTTTATTTTTCAAAGCGTTTTTAGCTTAGAAATATATTAAAATAATTTTTTTTTATTTTTTAAAATTTATTTTTGACATCAGCATTTCAAAATGATCCAAAAAAAAAAATTATTTTGAAACAAATGAAAATTTTTAAAAATTAGCAAAACAATAGCTGAATTTAATAACTTTGCTTTATAAATCTCAAACCATATCTCACATACAATCCCCACTTTATAATGACACCTCAACAATAAATTAAACATTCCTTCATTTTATCATGATAAATGGATAAATTACCTAATTTCTCCTAGTATCATTGGTTTGAAGCTTGAGGTCATGGCTGAGAATTTTTCATTGGAATCTCTCCCACCCTTGAGACTTATTTTTCCCTTTACTCTTCTTTATTTTTCATTATACATAGAGAAAGTTAGTGGTACATACAATCAGGTTGTCAATTTTTTTCGAGTTCTTTTTTATGTTTTTAGCACAACAAGAAAAAAGATAAAGTAACATAGTGGAAAAAATATTTAGGGATATAATACAATTTCATTAGTTGTAGTTGCTATCTACAACACTACGACACACGAGTCGTAGATACCGTCTGTGACACTTATTTTGTAGTTTTCATATACAACATGCGATTTGCATATGGCACCTGTGAGTTTATTCAAAATTAATATTTAGAGCCCTTTTCTTCCTCTTTCTCCTTACATCCCCCCTCTCTCCCTACAGCCACTCACCCTTCCCCTCTCACGTCGTTAGTGACCTCTCTCTCTCCCCCCCCCCCTCTCCCCTCATCACAAAACACACCCAAAACACCATAAGATCACTTATCTCTCTCTCTCTCTCTCCACCGTGGATCAATTGATTTCTAGCCAAAACAGTCACCACACTACCCACATTCAGCATCACC
>Ga0307510_10009435_pt1 | contig 11624 bp, 11 predicted proteins | sample 12_EM_MG_FD_207224 | JGI IMG/M metagenome (GOLD analysis project Ga0307510, IMG submission 207224) | Populus trichocarpa ectomycorrhiza microbial communities from riparian zone in the Pacific Northwest, United States - 12_EM | ecosystem: Host-associated > Plants > Roots > Unclassified | place... | reverse complement strand
AGTGAGTGGCAAGGCAGAGTGAGCGTTGTTGTTTGCTGTCTTGAGGCGAAAGGAGTGGGCGTTCCGAGTTTCTTCGGCATGGAACTTGGGCACAAGGGCTTAGCAAGGCGAGATGTGGAAGAATGGACGGGATGAGGGGGAGGGAAGGTGGTGGATGGCAGCAGCAACAAGTGGGTGAGGAGGCGATAGTGCAGAGAGACGGTGCCTTGAGCTGTGAATTTACATGACAAGTCATTTCACACATGCAGTGCAACGTGACCATACAACACATCTGGCCAACCCAGATTGCATAGTGCTCCTAGATGCCCAACTCACAGGCGACAGGGTCCAGACTTTGTTGATGAGGCCAGGAATTGATCTGCTTCGATTTCATTCATTTCCGGTCAAATCAGATCAATTACTTGTGAAATGTTTTGTTATTATTTAATCTCATTCGATAACATTTGACCTCGCAATATGCATTTCTCGCTGGGGGTCAACCCTCGCGGCTCCCTCGTGCATATTGAGGTGAGCATCTCAGGCTGACTTATCGTATATCAGTGCCTGCCACGGAAAGGGAGGGATTCAACCGTATAAAGACAATTGCCCTTCTTTTTTGGTGCGTTTGCAAGGCTTAGTGGCTCAAGCCTCCATCCAGAGTACAAGTCGGCAAGCAAGTTGTCTATCTGCCTTTTCCAAGCTTTAGCTAGAGCCACGTTCAAACCCGTTCGAACCTGTGCATCCCAACGTTTGCCAAACAGACCAACACTTCTCTCCTACCCCCGCATAAGTCTGCGGAAGTTCAATGAATATTCTAGGCCCGACCCAGAATTGGCCGCTTTTCTTGAGTCCCAGCCCAAATCTGCGACCTCTCGCTGCGAGTCACGCCCTCATATGCATCAGATCCCTTCACACTCACACCATCCGCAGTCCCACACCTCGAAGCCTTCCGGTAAGTCCACTTCGATCCAGACACCCTCAGAGAGGTACGTAATTGTATATCTGAGCGTGTCCCACCCTCTTTTTTTATTATTAGAATTAATAGACTACCTCAGGTGGTTTCAACGCGACCCATCGAGGGCATATCTCTTTCATCGTTCTCCGAGCATGGATATCGCGCACTCGAAGTTTTTTCCCAGACCTCGACCCCCGTCCAGCGCGTGGTAATTAGTGTTGCCGAAGTCCAGTTCAGTTCGGTTCAGGGTATATTTTCCTGAACCCTGAACCGGACTTTGGGTTCAGTTCAGGGATTTTGCGAACCCCAAACCTGAACCTGTAAGAACTGAACCTTGGGTCCGGTTCAGGTTCAGAGGGGGTCTGGACCTGAACCAGACTTGAATGGGTTGCGTGGTGCATTTCATGTGATGGAATCAAGGTGGGTACATGCTCCAGGGGCCGTGGATGCTGTGCACGATGGAACCAATGGGGGTGTGAATGCCAGGGACTGTGCATGAGGCCTGAGGGGCAGTGGACTCTTGTGTGGTGTGCCAAGTTGTGTGGACAGCACAGTAGTTTGTGCAGTAGTGCATTGCATGAATCACAGCACAATAGAATTGTCAGATATGGAAACGCGATGACCATGAGCAGGAATTCAGTCATTGCCCTCTGTTTGTACAGTAAGAGTCAGGGCAGGCATGTGTATTGCAGTCTTCGCAGACTGTTGGTCCGTGTGTGTGCCACTTCGGCAAGTGCAATGATATTGTCGAGCACCAGCTGCTGAGCGGCAGGAATGGCGCAAAACACTTGAAGAGGGATAAGGCGAAGGAGCGCGACAAGATCGACAAGATCGAATGTTCATCACTGTTCATCATGATGGGATGTGCCCGGAAAGAGAATCACTCCCAATCCCAACCCTGGGCTGTCGCACGCGCCTACCAACTCTACTTCCGCGCTGGTGAAAAACCCTGCAGCCATCATCGTCCACCAGAGGACCAGCAATGACACCTCTGCTGTCCAGCAAGGCCAAGTCCATCGCCAATGGACCCAATTTCAAAGCGTCAACACGCGCACAGGCCCGTATGACAAAGTCTGGGATCCCTTATCAGGACTTTCCGCATCCCGCTCTCCTTGTATTATCGTCGCCCCGAATATCATAACATTAGCGAGTCCCCACTCCAGTACTGTGTGCCGCTCGTCTCCCTCGCGCTTACTGCGCTCCGATCTCATTCACACACTCTCATCGCTTGAGGGTCACGGAACTTTTGTTTCCAAGGGCAACTTGCAGGACAGTTGCTGCTTTACGTAGACAGAAAAGTCCATGCAAGAGTTTGGGGAAATGGAAGGTGTGATAGCAGTTAGAACCAAGCACGTCAATCCAAGACTGTGCGTGGAGCAAACATAGAAGCGGGCCGCGATTGTTAGTCGCTCTACTGCTGTGAAAATGTGTCGTAGGCGATAGTGACACTGCAAGGTTCCTTGAGAGGTCAGCACATGGGCTAAAAATATGAACATACGTCGAGCGAGTTGGAAAGTTGAAAGGCGGTGCGGTGAATCAAGATTGAGCGATGAAAGTTGGAAAAGCACGCGAGAGAAGAAGGGGGAAAGCGGGGCCTCAGTTGCCTGCTGTTCAGCAAGGCAGGGCGACAGGTATTTATATGTTTCTTGGAATCGATAGTGACAGTTGTACGCTACACACAAGAGTGAGAAAAAAGGGGAAAAAGAGAAAGAAAAGCTTGTAAAGTCGAAGTCCAGCCAGCAACAGACCGCGCAGCGTCATAAGCAAAAAGGTCCAGTGAACAGATTGAAGCCACGACTGTATGGGTCATACTACATGAAAGTGGGTGCAATGTTGAAAAGATGGCAAGGTAGTACAATGTCCAAGGATGATATGAAGAGGAACGACTAGTGAACGAACAGGAGCTCCTAAGACGAAAGTGTGACAATGAAACATACAAAATCGAATGAAAATAACCCTCCAAATGGTAACGACTCCTTCTCCTAGGGCGTGGTCCTGAGCGGGGCCCAACTCATGCAGAGCCGATCCCGATGAGCTGACACAGGTGGATATGAATTGAAGATGGCGCGCATTTGGAGCGACGGCCAACAAAGGTGAGCAAATAAAGAAATGATGGTAGCAAAAATACTTGACATGCAGGGAAACGGGGACTTGAAGGCAACGACGTGGAGAGGAACAGGTGGTGTTGGAAAATGAAGACAAGGTGAGGGTGGCGAAGGCGATGTGGACGATGACTGATGTGTGAGTTGGTGGCATTGGAGTCGGTGGCTGATCAACGGCATCACGTGGTTCTATACAGCAACACGGATTTCGACGCGACGATTAGATTGGCGTGTCCGCCCTCAGCAGATAAAGGCGATCCTGGCATCATGTGACTCGTTTCCGAGCTCAAATGCATATGCCGTCGTTACACTGCTGTGAGTACGGTACCTTCAGGTTCGGGGTCTGGTTTGGTCCAAACTGGGTTCACAACATTGGGCCCCCTCCCGAACCTGGAACCGGACTTCTGGTTCAGTTTGGGTGCTATGCCAAACCTTGGACCGGACTTCGGTCCAGTTCGGAAAAGTTCAGGTCCGAACCATGGTTCAGAACCGGACTGCGGCATCACTAGTGGTAATTCTTATCGTTGACGCGTCGGCACCAGACGAACTCTTCCCACAGCTCGCCACACGCCTGCCTTGTTTCGAGGCACCACACACCATTGCCCACGTCATGTGAGCCACGTGCGGAAATACAATCAATCTCATATGTATGGTCCTGTCCTCCTTTTTCTACCATTCCTTTGGATGCACCCATGCTGAATGCTGAGGACAGGACAAGTTACTAACATCCACACCGCTGCTTGAAGCGTTCTGTAAGGCGGCGGAAGTACTTGACCGCCTTACCTCAAAATACATCACACGCGTGAAGGTGTACATGATATGTGAATGTCTGGGGATGCACCGGAGCCATGTATAATCATAAGGGAAAGAACTAAAACATAAGTAAGACAAAAGATTGAAGTATTTGAGGGTAAAAGACCCTCAAACAAGTTGCAGGTGAACGTCGGCTGAGATAAGGAAAAGATTGGATTTAGTACCTAAAGTAGATAGAACAGAATGTATATAAAGAAAGCCTCTCCATGCTGGAGAGGCGGACACCCTTTTTTACACGTCTTTCGCAGAAATAAACTCCCCACATATTTGGGCCAGTTTAGTTTTGCATGAAGCCCTTAAGAGGACTTGTCTTTTTATTCATACTAACACTCTTACACACTCAAAAGCACACTCACGCGCAAGCATGTTACAATTTTTTAAACCTTTCAACCAAGGGTTTTTTATTTTGCGAAAGCATCCTATATTCATACAAAACAATGCTTGTGAAAACAAGTTAAAAAGACTATCATGTCTACTGGAGAGGGACCAGCACAAAACACTCATGCTCAAGCCACATGTTGTGATCAAACGCATGCACATCGGAATACTCCTCCTTGAGAGGAAGTTCAAGTTCCTGAACCAGCAGAAGCTCCGGCACAGCCTGATAGTCCACTCGTCCGTGAAGACAGCCTCCTAACTTCAATTGCTGAAGCACCTACTAGTGTTGAATCAGAGCAAATTGAAGAAAGATCACTCACTGACGAAAACGCTTCAAGTGACCACGAAACCATTTGTGATATCCCAGAGGAAACTTACAAACCAGAACAGTCTTACACGACTGCACCCAGTCTTTCAGCGGATCCCAAGGGATTAGAATCATTGACGCCCGTGGTCACAGTGAATAAGGGAAAGGGACGCGCAGATAGCACCCCGCCCCGAAGTGAAACTAACACTTCGTCCTGGGGCAGGAGGGAAACACCTCCCTACCTGTCGCATGGAAATGAAGAGTGGGCACAGATTGATGATGCACTAAAGAACTGGTCTGCGATGGCAGAAAAAAGCAAGGCAGATGCTATAAAACATAGACAGGAGTTGACTGACATTCAGTCAAGAGTCACCAATTCGTATCATCGTGCATCCGATACTATCAATGCCATGCAAGGTATCCGAAAGATGTTTGATCAAATTCGCTCCAGATATGAAGGACAACGTGAGCCTTTCCCATCTTCTCGAGCCTTAGCTACCCAAGTCATCTATGCAGAATGCAGATCTACTGAAGGGACCGCAGAATATGAGCATCGTCAAAGAGTGCAAGCTAGATTCGAGCTCCCTCAACAGACTAGGGTCGAGGAGACTGAGAGTCACAATTCGTCGACCAATCTAAGAGTCCCAGAGAAATGGTCCGCAGCACAAATGACATCAGAGGAGCGATTTGCTCTATCAATGGCAGGGTTTCATGTTTGCGCCACAGCAAAAAATAGATCACGAGCACAAACCACTGGTCCCCCTACCCAGATTCAAGGATCTGGAGGTGGGGATCCAGAGGGAAATCCCTCAGACTCTGGAAGCGACGACAGATCAGCAAGCTCAATTGACTTGGGACCACAGTATCCTAGGGACAACGTCCCTTGTACCACCAGAAGTCCCATTGCAGACTCAGCCAACCACTCCCAAGTGGCACAAAAAGTGCTGGAAAGAGATTACGCACGTCGAGCATGTTCACAGTCGCAGCAGTTGGTTGGGCCGATGTTGAGCCCAGGCCTTAGACAGGGGCAATCAGTGGCCCTGATTGATCAGTTAGCACCTGCTCAGGGACAAGCAAATATGGATCATGAAACACTCATGATCGAATCCCTAAAAGAGCATATCAGGACGTCGTTGATAGGAGTCCCAGATAATCTCCCAGAGCTCAAGGGTAGTGTTTACAGGTCCAGTCCATGGACTGGAAATTTAACCTGGACTGGACTGGACTGGACTGCAAAAGACTGGTCTTCAGGTCCAGTCCAGTCCAGTCTTTGACCAGTCCAGGTTAAGGTCCAAGCGTTATGAGAATTTTATAAAGACTGCAAAAGACCGGTCTAGACCAGTCTAGACCGGTCTTTTAGGTAATGGTTACATAAGCTACCAAATGACCACAACCCTCTGTATTTACCCATCAAAATAAGCCCTAGAACATCTAACTTAAACAAGAATTGGACAAGTTATGATTAAAATGATAAGAACTTTATTAAGTTTAGTTCAACTGGACTCTGACTTGTTGTGACACAAGAAGACCCTATACCATCTGCTAGTTCATAAAAACCCAATCCAAGTTATCCTAAACCCTAAACCCTTGAGTTCCAAGTTGCTTCTGATCAATTCCAAGTTGCTTCTGATCAGTTCCAAGTTGCTTCTGATCCATTCCGAGTTGCTTCTGATCAGTTCTGAGTTGCTTCTGATCAGTTCCGAGTTGCTTCTGATCAGTTCTGAGTTGCTTCTGATCAGTTCCGAGTTGCTTCTGACCAGTTCCGAGTTGCTTCTGATCAATTCTAAGTTGTTCTCCAATTATTACAAATCTCTTTAACCTAATAATAAGATTAATCAAGATAGGATAAGACCAGTCTAGACTGGTCTATGGACCGCTTTGGACCGCTTTGGACCGGTCCAAATCGGTCCAGTCTCAGTCTATACCATTTTAGGAATGGTCTAGACCAGTCCAGGTCCAGGTCCATGCCCAAAATGGTCAAAAGACCGGACTGGACCGGACTTTTAAACACTACTCAAGGGACTTCGTGCTAAGATGCCTGACGCTTATGAAGGCGAAGATGACTTTGATTGTCTTGAGAAGTGGCTCCATGGGTTACTAAGATTCATGAAAATCCATCGCCTGACAGGAGTGGACAAAGATATGGATCGAATCCTGGTGATGGGAACGACCCTGAGAGGAAGGGCTGAGCATTGGTTCAGCCAGGAAGTGGAACATCCAAGGCGCATAATCCGCGACTGGACATTTGAGTCTGTGGTAATTGCGCTCTACTGCACCTTCATAACCACTGCAACTTCACAAAAAGCTATGCAGCATTATATGAATATTAAATATATACAAGAAGTGGGTATCACCACATTCTATAGCAAGCTCCTACAATGGGCAGGCCGACTTGCAGAATATCCAGATGTATACTCCTTCAAAAGGAGGATATTTGGAAGCCTGCTGGGAGAGTTCTGTTGACATCTAGCGCTTTTCAAAAATATATCTCCTGAAATAAGCATGATCGATCAAATTGTGCAAGAAACATGACATCTCGAACAAACCCTGACAAGCTTGAAGGTCAGACGCAGTACTGATAGACAGCCAGTGCTAGCAGACACTCAGAGAGGACTCTAGAGGTCCACTAGACCACAAGATGATCAACGCTATCAGTGTCTGCATAACCTGATGGATAGACGACAGCAGTGCAGGAATAGTTCCAGTACTGAGGTGCGAAACAAAAAATCTGCCTCAATGCAAACCAGTGGGGACCGCGGAAAGAATGCGCCCTCAAATCTATCAGCTCCAAAGGGAGACACTTCCAAGATGATGTGCTACAAGTGTGGCAAGCTGGGACATATAGCCACTGACCCTAAGTGCCCACAGTACAAGAAACCTGAGCGAAGGCAATTATATGCCACCCAGGTCATAGGCAATCGATCTGAAAATGAGCTGCATGACCAGGAGCAGACAGATTCGCAAGGAAACCAGTATGAGGCTCTGGTACCTGAGTCTGGGGAAAGTCAGGATGAAGGACCAAGCACACAGCTATATGAGGATGAATGTCCTGAGGGTTTGCAGTATGAGGACAAGAAGTCTTCGTCCAAGGAAAGTAACAACTCCTCATCACCTTCTGAAGATGACGAGCCCATTTACATTCGGGCTATGAACTATGAAGCAGGCCCGAGTATTGACCCAGCTCCCACACAATTCGAATACACAGATTGGCAGTCGCGTCAAGATATAATTAGATCTACCTATCAGAGATCTCCTTGGATGCCCGGAGCGATCTGGGAGTTCACCCCATGTGATGGCATTGTGCATATCTGCGGCTGTGGACTGTGTGTGAACTTCAAGGAGCATCTCCTAGTTGCAGGAGCTGTAGATACAGTAAACCCTTTGGAATCTTCTGTATGGAAGATTCGAGATAATTACGAAGAGGATCTCATCCGTCTTGGATGGGGTCTAGCCCACGAAGGGGGGCGCGTTCCTCAGTCATCCGAAACGGCCGCCTTATTAGCCTTGTACCAGCGAAACCATCATTTGAATCATCAGTTACAAATGCTGCATACCCAAAATGAACACACAGTTCAACGGAACAATGAACTGATGCAAGAGCTTGAATTGGTTCATGCTTCCACTCAGCAGGGGGAACACTTGCCCCAGCCAGAAGCAAATGTAATAACATCTCTTCGTGAACAGATTGCTACTCTCAATGTCAGATTGGAGGTTCAACGCCAACTGAAAGAGCATGCAATGACAAAAACAAATGAACTCATTGAAGAACTCAAGGATGAACGCTTAGATGTCACACTCCGAGGTGATGAGGTGGACTTTTGGCAAGGCCATTGCGAATATCTTAAAGACAGATGCAACAAATTGGAAGAAAGACTAGGTGTGGACCGGCAATCCATCCCACCTTCATTTAGGAATGAGGACGCTCCTATGAGGTCAATGACCCCTGACTTCAATATCACTACAGACCAAGAAAATTGGTCCAAAAGCTCATCCTTAGTTGTGCATGTCAGAGACGATGAGGATGAGCCAATCCCTGGCCTTGAGGAGGACACCGACGACGCCTACTTCAGGTGCTTCAGTCCAGTCGATACCGTTTTCATTGCAGCTGTGCGTGATGGTACGAACACACTGCATGAATGTGAATTCAGATCAGTGCAGCGCTACCATAATGCGAGTGGAGAACGCCCTCAAACAACAGGGAGCGACCGCCGCTGCATGGCAGCACTTGTAAAAGTAAATGGCCTCGAGGCCTATGCATTGCTAGATTTGGGAAGTACGACTGTATCCATCACACATGATTTTGCCCATGTGGCAAAACTTAAAGTCATGCAATTAGAAAACCCAGTCCCGCTGCAATTGGGGACAGTTGGTAGTCGATCAATGATAAACTATGGGGCAAGGACATGCCTAGAACTAGGCCCCATAATAGATAATGACGCATATTTAGATGTGGTCAATATCGATCGATATGATATGATAATTGGTACTCCATTCATGCATAAACACAAACTTGTACTCGATTTCGACCACAACACTCTTAGTATTCGAGGCACACAGCTTACAATGATGACCTCCGGACAGGAAGATCTCATGCTGGCAAAGAAACGTGCGCTGCGAGTCCGCGTGCCCCATTCAGAGGGGCAGCAGACACACACTTCACATTGAAGATTGTCTGGTAACACAGCACCCTTGCATACAAATGCATGCTGCAACCAGGGCAAACTTAGCTCTCCTCTTGAGGGGGGGGGAGGGAATACAAGTCCAAGTAATGAATGCACCCGAATCACCCAAAAGTTCACAAGAATCAGAAAATAAGTTACAAGCCATTCGCAAATGAATAATTGCGAAGTTTGCAGATATATTTGGAGGAGTGCCTTCAGAACTCCCCCCATTAAGAGAGATTAATCATCACATTCCTTTAATGGATGATGGAAAACGATATAATTATCATCTACCACGCTGCCCCAATGCAATGAAACCACAACTTATGGAGAAGTTGCGGCTGTATGTGGACTCAGGGTGGTGGGTTCCAAAGGCAGTACCACAGGCCGCCCCACTACTCTGCATACCTAAAAAGACAGGAAAGCTACGGACAGTAGTTGATTGTCAGCAGTGTAATGATAACATGGTGAAGGATGTGATGCCTTTCCCTGACCAAGACCAAATCCGAATGGATGTAGCATGAGTGAAGTATCGCTCAAAGATTGACCTATCAAACACATACAAACAAGTGCGCATTGAGCCAAATGACGTCCATAAAACTGCATTTGCTACTGTCTTCAGAACATGCAAGAGCAATGTAATGCAGCAGGGCGATTGCAATGCCCCAGCAACGTTTCAGCAGCTCATGACCGCAATCTTTCATGACGCAATAGGACAGTTTGCACACATCTATATGGATGATCTATTTGTCTACGATGATACAGTCGAGGATTACACAGGACATCTCAAATACTCACTCCAAAAGTTGAGAGAAAATCACCTCTTCCTGGAAGAGGTGAAGTGCGATTTATTCTCATCACATATGGATTGTCTGGGACATCTCATCGATGACCAAGGACTCCATGCAGACACTGATAAAATGGCCTGCATTTGCAATTGGCCTGCACCTAAAAATCTTAAGGATGTGCAGCGGTTTTTGGGCCTCGTTCAATACTTAGCGCATTTCATGCCAGATATAACTGCATACACTGGCCCACTCGCTGCGATCTGCAGGAATGGCCAGCTATTTTATTGGAAACCATTGCATGAAACATGCTTCAATAATATAAAATCGGTCGCTTGTAAAACTCCAATATTAAAGCCCATTGTCCCAAGTTCAAATCAACCAATATGGATCATTTGCGACGCATCTATGTCAGGCATCGGCTCAATGTACGGGCAAGGGGGGACTTGGCAAACATGCCGCCCCGCTGGCTTCATGTCAAAGAAGTTCTCTAGTGCACAGATGAATTATCAAGTCTTCAAGATGGAGACCATAGCTATTCTCGAAGCCTTGCTCAAATGGGAAGACAAGCTTCTTGGCAGAAAGATTACTGTAGTCACAGATCACAAGGCACTAGAGTTCTTCAAGATGCAGAGATGTCTGAACAGTCGACAAGCGCGTTGGATGGAGTTCCTTGCATGATTTGACTATGATATCATGTATGTCAAAGGGGAAACCAACTTAGTGGCAGACGCTCTGTCTAGATACTATGAGAGCGATAATTAGTGTTGCCATGACTTGGCTAGAAGCCGGCCCGGCAAGCCGAACTAGTTGTTTTTGTGACTCAGCTAACCGGACCGATCCTGGGAAAAGTCGCGGCTCCAATGGTCGTCAACAGTCCATCGACTTGACTCGAGTCGCAACTCAGGTTGACTAAGACTGCCCATCCAGAGGCAGCGGTTGAGTGCCCCTCTTGTTTTCCGTGTCCCGACCGACCTCTGCCCCCTCACACAGAACAAATGACACACTCAAACCGACCTCCCATTACCCTGCAAGCCGACATACAAACTGCCCGCCCGCCCACCCACAGCAAGATGAGCACGCCTTTTTGCTGGGCAATTCTTTTAGGTGCGTCATTGCTGGTCTTTCTTTCTCTGTTACTGATTTGATTTGATTTTTTCGCTGCTTCCTGACTTTTCCAGATGGACCTCTTCTAACGTAGTGACAAAGCAACAGGCAGATTCGAATGGTCTGAGCGCACGATGTCAAGGGCCAAGCCAAGCCAACATTGCGCATCTGGCGCATTTGAGCGCATGTCATTTAGCTCGACGATGGGTGGCCTCTCCTCACCGTCCCTCGCTCGTATCCGCACCGATGGTGGCCGTGGTCGCTCGCATTCAAAGCCCAAAGGAGACAGTAGCTACTGGGCTCAGTTAGTATTGCCGCAACTCGGTTAACCACAAGTTGGCTTACTAAGCCACGGTTTTTCCCAGACGCGGCTTGACCGACCACCGCTTTTCACTCTGAAACCGCAACTTGACTCGACTTGCGGCTCACGAGTCAACTTAAGCCATCAAATAAATAAAAATTCGCGTTTTTCACTGTCCTGAAGTTTGGGACTAACAACTTATATTCTGGGTGACTGACAGATTTAAAATCAAGTTC
>Ga0307510_10009434_pt1 | contig 11625 bp, 13 predicted proteins | sample 12_EM_MG_FD_207224 | JGI IMG/M metagenome (GOLD analysis project Ga0307510, IMG submission 207224) | Populus trichocarpa ectomycorrhiza microbial communities from riparian zone in the Pacific Northwest, United States - 12_EM | ecosystem: Host-associated > Plants > Roots > Unclassified | place... | reverse complement strand
TTTCCATCCTTCCCTTCTCTCTCTCTCTCTCTCTCTATCTCTTTATTTCCAATGCGGTTCTGGTAGTCTGGCTGGTTGATTAGTTGGTGGAGGGGGGAGTACGTACTGTACCGGTATCGTGGGCTTTCCTAGCTTTCAATTTTCAGTTTCCCTTTTTTTCCTTCTCTTTTTTCCCCAACGCTTCTGGATGGAATGGCTGGGGGGCGTGGTGGAACTGTATGGACATGGAAAAGATAAATGAAAAGAAAAACATACTATATTTTTAATGTTGGCGGTTCTATTTGCGGGGGCCAAGGAAAGGAAAGGGTGGAAGGGGGCGAGGCGAATTGAAGAAAATTATAGAAGAAAAAGAAGCTGAAGATGAATAAGAAGAATAGTGATACTGTAGCCTTCGAGTACCTTCTATCCTTTTGCCTTGACCACCGTACCACCGTGCCATCACCCCTCCAACCTGCGTAATCGTAATCGGTACAGTGACACAGCACCAACTTACCATATCTCCCTATGAAGCCACCATTAACTCCCGCCACGGCATCAGACCTCCACACGGAGTCAGCGCGATACGATACCGGCACGCCAGCCACCAACTCTGCCTTCAACACCGACGGTATGATGCAAAACCCAAATGCGGTAAGTGAAGACCTCCAATCGTTGCCGCAACATCCAAAAGGAATAGCGCCCAACCACCCACGACCAACCACACGGTAGAGTGGCCTAAGCAGCAAAGCAAACGAGAGGGAAGAAAAGAAAAGAAGAGGGTGGCGACACTAACGCGCGTTTTGCTTGCAAACGTGTTGTCCTTCTCGAGGATTTGTGAAACGTTCTTTGGGGGGATGCGAGTTTCCGGGATACGATTTTGTCCACTAAAGAGGGCTTTTTGTTTGCTATGAGAGGTAAGGGGGGAGGGGGTGCTTTAGTGTGGCTTTTGTTGCTGTAGACGTAAGTTGACTAACCTGTGTGGTCCACCGTGGTGGTCTATGGCAGTACTATACCGTAGTGAAGGGAAGGCAGCACGATAAAAAGAACTCATCGTGTGGTTTCGGTGGCTTTTCGGTAAACTACAGGGTTGGTTCTATTCTGGGATTGTGCCTATCATGGAATTTTATTACCGTATTCGATTGTTGCTATCATCTCGTAGAATAAGGTAACCTATAATAGGGGGATGATTGTGGTTCATCCGCCCACCTATGATGGTTGCTTTCGAAAATGTGATTGCTTGTATCATAGATGCCAGACCATACCACAGGTAGACGACCACAATAGACGATATCATACTGGCGTTTGCGTTCTACTGCTGCCGTAAGTGGGTACGAGTGGAGAGCGGGTGCGATCTGGGTTGACTCTGGTTACACCACACACACCACACACAAACTAGCATACCGGTATCGGTATTCCTAGTGGAGAAGGAGTCTGGGAGTGAGTGAGTGAGGGCAAGGGGACCCTCGTCAGCGCTGTAGCCTGAATAAAGCGGAGATGGCGATCGCTGATTGGTTGCTCTTGTATGGCAGTCGAACCGATCTTGGGAATCGAAGAAGTGATGATTTCGTTTGATCCGAGGGGAAGCACAAGATTATAATTTCCCTTGAGCTGCCTCTGGAGTGCGAAGTCCTGCCGTCTGTTTGCTGTGTGATGGAGTACGGTACTGTAGGGTGCTGGGTGGTGGATTTGTAGGATCGATTCACTGGGCAGTCTCCTCTGGCGGATACTGTAGCTGTAAGCCTACCGGACCGCTTACACAGGATTTGCTCAGTGGTTGCGGGAGCCTAGACACGATGGGTTCTAGGCCGCTTGTTTCTTTCTTTCTTTACTTTTCTTTCCGCCTTTTATTTCCATTTTTTCTGCCCGTAATTGAATAAATGATGAATGAATGAATGAATGAATGGACGGATGAATGAATATAGATTCCTTTCTGTCCTCTTTCTACTGGTAGTTTATTCCTGGTTGGGTCTACAGTATGACTCTGGAGATCTTAGCCTCTCCTCTTCTGAACGGACCTTTCCCCCTCCCCACATGCTTACATACCCCCCTGTTCCTCCGACCCTCTACTAACTGAACACTGCTCACCCCCCCCCCCAGGCCACCTTGTCTCTCACCCTCCCATCCCTCCTCTCGCTCATAACTCCAACGCTCCCGCTCCCTCTCCCCACATTCTTCCGTCTCTCTTCCCACTCACCCTTCCTTTATCCATCTTTCTCATTTTCTACCCTCTAAACGAACACCCTCACAAATATCATCTAGAAAATTAACATCGGTATCCTTCACCACGCACCACATTCCTGATCGTGACACCACACCCTCAGCTTCTCACCAACTCCCTTTGTCATGGCTAGCCACGGCACCGTTCATCCAGATACGGCCATCAAAACCAAAGTTACTTTTAACAAAAACACTCGTTGCTTCAAGCTCGTCCTGAGGGATCTCGGTCCAAATGTTCTCCTCCCAAAGGTAACGTTACTCTGAATTTCATAACCCCTCGTCTCGGCTTCCTTTTCCTGTCGTGCCTCCTCTTCCTCGTGCAGCCGACCCTCGGGTGGCGACGAGGCTACGAGGGAAAAAGAAAAGAAAAGTGAAGCAAAGTCTTGGGTGATGAATAATGAGTGATAGCTGACTCGAGATGACTTGCCAATGTTATAGCTTCGCACCCTTCTCGCTATTCCCGAGGATAAACAAGTAGTCTTTGAAAGATACTCCGATAGCGCCGGTGGTTATGTTGTTCTTGATACCGCTGAGCCCGCTGCTTTCAAGCAACTCTACCGAGCTGCGAGAGCTAAGTTGAAGCTCAGGATCCAAGTGACTATTGTTCCTGGGGAGGGTACAAACACCATCATATTCTTCAATTTTGCCGAACCAGATTACTGATGTGCCTTTAGTCCCTGCTCCGGCTGACCCTTCTTCATCCACCGATACATTGACGGATCAGAGAAATGTCCCATCCACAGAAGCTGGTCCTTCAACCCAACCTTCACCCTCCAACGTCAGCCATTTTTCTTTGCCTCCGGCATACGCATCTAGGGTCTCCCTCGTACCAGCTGAGACTCCGTTCGAAGAACTGGCGGCTGCAGATACCACCACCAAGTTTGCCCCGCCTCCTGATCTCGGTCAAACGGTTGCCGATGCTGTCTCTACCTACCTGAGTGGCGACGAGTATCTTCAGAAACTTAGGGAAACCGTTCGTGAGGAGGTAGGGAAGGAGGTTGAGAAACTCGAGAAAAGCACTGAGAGGCTTGAACGGGCCCCGTCGGAGGCTCCGGTTCCCACTCCATTCGCCGCTCCTCCTACCGATATTTCGGAATTTGAAAATTTCGAGACTAAGACTACTTCCTCGCCTTTCACTTACGCTATTTATTGCAATTCTTGCGAGAGTAGCATCAAGGATGTGCATTATCACTGCGGATGCTGTGATAGGGGGGACTATGACCTCTGTAAGAGCTGTGTAGCTCGTGGGATTCACTGCAAAGACTCTACTCATTGGTTGATTAAGCGTACGCTTTCTCCCACGGGGGCCATTGTTTCCAGCACGACCGAATCTGTATCTCAGAAGGATGGACCCGTGAAACCCTCCCCCCGCCGTACTTGCAACTGTTGCGTTGTTGGTGAGCTATATCCTAACGTTTGGTTTTTCTATGACATTGGTTACTAACTCTCTATTACAGACTTGCCTAGTAAGGAGTTCGTCACATGTAAGGTGTGCGAAGACTATGATGTTTGCATTTCGTGCCACACTTCACTCAAGCATGGCCACAACCCAAGCCACGAGTTTGTGCCGGCTACTCCAGAAACCATGCTTCAGCCACACGCGATCTCTCTTCTTGCTCCTGGTCGAGCTCACCGTCACTATGCCATTTGCGATGGCTGTGATGAGGTTCGTTTATCCCTCTATCTGTTTACATGAACGGCTTCTAATTAATCCATAGCAAATTTATGGTGTGAGAAACAAGTGTTTGAACTGCCCTGACTGGGATTACTGCCCAAGCTGTATCTCCACTGCGTCCGAGAGCCACCCTGGACATCGCTTTGTCCCCATATATGAGCCGCTATCTCTCGGGTTCATCAAGTCCGACTTTGTCAAACATTTTGGTATTTACTGTGATGGGCCAATGTGTGTGGACAAAAACAGCCGCTCTTGGATTATCGGTGATAGGTATAAGTGTGCTGTATGCCCTGATACAGACTTCTGTGCCTCTTGCGAAGCCTCTCCTATAAACCCACACAACGCATCACACCCTCTTATCAAGTTGAAGACTCCGGTTCGCAATGTTCATGTCACAACTATGGAGAACCAGGATTCGGAAAATATCTTGGGTGATGTCCCTATTCCCGCTCCCACGACCAACGCAGCTACCCAGGTTCAGACTGTTGCCGAAGTTAAACCTGTCGAGGAGCCCGAACCACCTTTTGAGAATGTGGAGGAGTACTTGGAAAAGACTCTCTCAGCTGCCGAGGAGGAGAAGGTTGAGTCGGTGGACGAGCCAGAGATTACGACCAGGCCCGAGCTCGAACCGGTGGTACCAGGGCCGGAACCGCTACAGGCCACCTTCGTTAGAGACACTATCCCTGACGGTTGTAAAATGATTGCTGGTGAGGAATTTACTCAAACATGGATATTGAACAACAGCGGAAGCTCTACATGGCCTGCCGGTGTTTCTGTTCAGTTTGTCTGTGGTGACGAAATGTTTGACAGCAATGAAGGATCTTCTATCAATGCAACCGTATCTTCTACCCAAACTCCTCCCGGCCACCATGCCGCTTTCAGCGTTAACCTTAGAGCACCTCTCGTCACCAACCGTCGTTTGATCACCTACTGGCGCCTGGTTGGACCTGATGGATCCAGATTTGGAGACAAGCTCTGGTGCGAGATTCAGTCTATCGAGAAGCCTAAGGAAGACAAAATGGAGCACTCCGTGTTGGAGTCCAAGGATGAGTTTGAGGATGTTTCTGAGCACGCCAACGATGGCTCGCAGGCTTCTTCTCAGATGATTTTCCCCAAGCTCCCGGTCGAAAGCCCCGTTGCGTCAACTGAGAATCTAGTTGCTGGTGTAAGTTTGAAGGGTGAGAATATGCCAGTTTCCGCCCCAATGAGCACAGCTTCTACGAGAATGGGCGATGATGAGAGTGAAGTCGATGTCGGTTCCCTTGGGGATGAGGTTGAGAGCTTCTTGACTGACGATGAGTACGATGTCCTCGATGCGAGCGACGAGGAGGCATTTGAGGAGTGCGAGAAAGCGACTTAAAGCGGAATAATAATATGTGCTAGTACTTGAAATTGTATTACTGATTGAGAAGCAAGCTCCGGGCAGAGGAGACTCAGTACGGCAGTGTCGGTGTCTGCAACTATTTGGTTCTTTCCTTTATTTTTCCTCTGGGAGTTTTCTCCTCTTTTCCGCCGGATTGTCACAGTCGTTTCTAAACACCGCGCATTCCTTTGTCATTTTTCTGTTTGTCTAGTGGCTATACTGCATTGGTCAGTTACTTTTTTTTTATCGGAGAGAAATTGGATTCGCTTTTTTGTTTTATTTGGTGACACCAGGAGGTATTTCTAGAAAATGTGATAACATGATTCAAATCTCTCCTCATGAATGTTAAGTCTAGGGTTTCATTAGTAGTACGTTCGGGTTGGTTTGAGCCAGTTGCCAGAAAATTATTGCAATAAGCAATACGATACTATCATATCATGACATTTTAAACAATATTGTAGGGTATCCTTTGCGGGAACGTGACTACGGAATCCCAAACCTGTCTAAGGTGGGGTTCGAGGATTCGGAATTATCTACCGTATCATATCATCTCTTTTTCTCGATTCACCCGCGCTAGGCTTCGGCCCAAAAGGGCTTAGGACGTTGTCCTTTTCCAGAGAAAAAACATGGAGCTTCCCCGAGATTCTGTCGAGTCATCCAGGGCCTTACCGTAGAGAACTTCTGCTCCCCTTTCCATCCAAGCCCTTTTCCGATTCTGCCAGTACCGTAAGTTACGGTACATCCCATCATGGCCCTGACGTGGTTGTCACTGCCAATTCCATCCTTAAGCCCCACCTAAGTTGGTCTAACTAACCACCGCATCCCCGAGAACAACAAACTTCCACCAAAAACCTTCCCCCCCCCAAACCTTCATCTACTCCTTAACCACCACCCCGCTACTTACCCTTACTACCGGAACCAGGCAACACCTTACCAACAATATCTACCCACCTACCAAACCTACCTACCTACCTGCCATATCTCTCTGTCGTCGGCTCCGCTTCTCTCACCCACTCCGCGCCAAACCAGAGAAAGGGAGTATAGCAACGAAACGGGACCAACCAACGGACACCAGCTGCTAAACCCTTAACGCCACCAAGGCTCCTACTACCATAATCACATCCATCATCTGCCAACCCACAGCTCTCATACATCTACCTACTCTACCTCCCTCACTACCTAACTTACCATACACACACACCTCTCCTACATCTGAATTTTTTCCTTCCCTTTTCTTGTTTGTTCTCACCACTGGGATACTCTGCATACTCGGAAAGATGTTGAAGATTTGGTCTATGGTACGAGGTTCCTTCCTTCCCTTCCTTCTGTTATTAGCGTGAGAGTGAGCGCTGACGGATAGAAACAGAAGCAGCAGCAACAAGCTGCGTCTGCAGCGGAGGGCGGGCAGAAGAAGAAGAAGGTTACCGCTGCTCAGTTGAGGGCCCAGAAAGGTTTCTATACACTACCTTTTCCACAGCTCTTAGCAGAGTTGGTGGGTTATATAGTCTGATCTGGGTGGTTGCTTATGGTTTTTTCCTTCCTACCAGATTTATCAGAGTTATCTTTACCTCCAACTATCAGGATGCACATGCCAGATCCCGAAGATATCTTGAACTTTACTTTGACTATCGAGCCGGATGAAGGTCTGTTTGTTTATCCATCTGAGCCCACTCTTTGTTAGCTGGCTGTCCTCGCTCGGTTTGTCGGTTTTCTGACTGCTTTTTTCGGGTTATTACTAGGGATGTATAAGGGTGGTTCCTTTAACTTTACTTTTGCCATCAATAGCAACTTCCCACACGAGCCTCCGAAGGTTAAGTGCACTCAGAAAATATATCATCCAAACATTGATCTTGACGGGAACGTTTGCTTGAATATCTTGAGGGAGGATTGGAAGCCCGTGTTGAATCTTAATGCTGTTATTGTTGGGTTACAGGTAGTCAACTCACTCCCCAATATATATATATATATATATCTGTATACCAGATGTAACGGGCTAATATTTCTGTCAATAGTTCCTGTTCCTAGAACCTAACCCATCCGATCCACTGAACAAGGAAGCCGCGGAGGACTTGCGGCTCACTCGCGAAAACTTCAAGAGGAACGTCAAAAATTCGATGAACGGAGGCCATGTTAAGAACGTCCAATTTGAGCGGGTCCTGAGATAGATAGATGGGGGCGACTGCCTGCCTGCCCCCTCCCTCTTTTCTTCTTTCTAACTAGCTTTTCTCTCTTCCATTTTTCCCTCCCAGCTTACCTAGAGAATATCGACCGAAAGCTCCTTTTACCTGTTGTCGGTGTTGTTGATTGGCCATTACATGTTCAATTAGACTTTCTTTTAAGCCTCTTTCCTTAAACCAGGGTGATGGGGGATAGGGGCGGGGATGCCACCCCGCATCCACCGCCCCCCCTCTCGTTTCCCTTTTCTTTCCTCTGCCCCCCCCCGGATGCCCATACCGTAAGAACTCGAATAATTGAGCCGTGTACTATGAGGTCCAAAATTCCCTTCTCTGGAAAGGGGGCAAAAAACACAGCAAAAACACAGCCCCTTTCTCCCTTCCGAGACACAAGAAAAACAAAAATTTATCGACCTTACTGAGAGGGGAGAGCCCAACGACGTAGTACACGGTTCAAATATTCGAGTTTCTACGGTATATGGAAACTATTTCTATCATATGGTCGAAATCCATCAAACCTAGCGATTCTTGGTCTCTTGTGTCCTCTCTTCTTACAAATCTCATATTTGTCTCTAGTTTTTTATATGGGGGCTCTGGATCGGGTGTTACAGATTGTGCGGTCTCTTTTCTTTTTTGCTTTTTCTTTCAAACCTTTTTAGCATGTCGGGTTGCGTGGACGAAAGCTATTCATACTTGTCCGATGTGTACTGAAGTGTTGCTTTATGAACCCTGATGGCATGGGATGGAGGGTTTTGTATGGCATGATGCGTTGAGGTGATTATTTTTCAATCACTCACGTGCTCGAGTTGTATACCATATTTATCTGTTGCAAAAAGGAGCGAGAGAAACCGAGAAATCAAATGCTTTTTTGCTCCGCACCACACTCCCAATTTCCATCCCTTTTGTAACCAAGAGAGATGGACAGAATATGAAACACATGTTGACCTTTGCCATTTCAACCCCCGAACCAGACCGACCAGTGAGCTAGCTAACCCACCATACTACATCGTAGTCAAATCTAGTTATTCTCAGGACGAAGAGACCTAACAGCCTTCCCAGCCCTCCAGATCTCCATATCCCTAATCTCCCCAAGCTCCGCCTCGAACTTCTTGCGATACTCGGGGTCAGAGTTGTACTCGAGCGAGCGCTTGGTCTCCGAACCGTCAACGACAGAATCGTAAAGCTGGTTGAAGACGGGCTTTAGGCTATCTTTGAATTTACTGGTCCAGTCGATAGCGCCGCGACGGGCAGTGGTTGAGCAGGCAGCGTACATCCAGTCCATACCGTTCTATTTCAATTTGTCTCATTGTTATTTAGGTGTTTCTTGGGGAGGGGAGGGGAGGGGACTTGCAGCACCGATCAATGGGTAGAGAGATTGAGTTGCCTCCTCGACGGTCTCGTTGAATGCTTCCGAGGGGGAGTGGCCGCGCTCGCGAAGAACCTCGTATTGTGCCAGGAACATACCATGGATTCCGCCCATGAGGCAGCCGCGCTCGCCGTAGAGGTCCTGTACAGAGTCAGTATTGGTTGGTTGGTTAGAGTAAAAAGTTGTTTTGTTCTTTTTTTGCGGGGGGAAATGCTTACACTGTAGACTTCCTTCTGGAAGGTGGTTTCGTACATGTATCCGGACCCTGTGGCAGTAGTACGTTAGTACCCGTGGCATGGCTGATATATCGCTGAGAAGTGTGGAAGTTACCAACGGCAACACCAAGAGCAATAGCCTTTTCCTTAGCTTTGCCAGTAACGTCCTGCCAGACGGCAATAGAAGAGTTGATACCACGGCCTACCCGGAAAAATCAGTCACTTTTCCCTCCTCCCTCCCCCATCTAAGCAAGCAAGCAAACAAACCATTCTTAAACAAAGTCCTAACAGTCCTCCCAGACCCCTTGGGTGCCACAAGGATAACATCGATATCAGCGGGCACCTCAACCTTCGTCAAGTCTTTGAACACGGGCGAGAATCCGTGGGAGAAGTACAAGGTCTTCCCCTTCGTCAATTGCGGCTTGATGGCAGGCCAGGTCTCGGACTGGGCGGCATCCGAGAGAAGGTTCATAATTATTGTTCCCTTGCTGATGGCCTCGTCCAGCCCGAAGAGGTTCTTTCCTGGAACCCATCCGTCTTTGACGGCATCGTTCCATGAAGCGCCATTTTCTCGAACTCCTATGATGTGAATGTTAGTTTTAGTTCATGTTTTTTTTCGTAACGACAAGATAGAGATGGGACGGAGGGAGGGTTGGGGGGAGACGTACCGACAATGACGTTCAGACCGTTGTCTCTGAGGTTGAGACCTTGTCCATGACCTGCGTTCTCAGAGGTTCCTCTGTCAGCACGGCTCTTGTGATACCAGAGGTCTAACCCCACCAAAGGGTGTTTAATCATAAGAGGGGGAGGTAAAAAGTTTGTTTTTTTCACTCCTCAATCAACAGAACGAGACAAACCTTGAGATCCATAGCCGATCAAAGCGAGGATATCATTCTTGAAGTAATCCTATTCCCAAGAACAAAAAAACATCAATATCTCAATTGAAGACAAGAGCCATGAAACAACACTTCATAGCCGGAAATGACCCACAAGTAGCTTCTCCCTTGGCCAATCCGCACGCTCTAAGCAGAAAAGTTAGCATAAACCCTACAGTCCGCGCAATCAGGAATCATTATCATCACAGATAACTAACCGTAAACCTCCTCCTTAACGCCGGCAAAGTCAATTGTCTTAATCCCCCTCTTCTGCTGAACGGGCACGCCAGCGAAACGGGGAGCAATGGCGACGGTAGCCCTGGCAGCACTGAAGGCTGTGACAATAGTCCTCTTCTGTACGGGAGCGACAAATTGACGGGGAGCGGAAGAGCGCAAGGCCTTGGTGAAAGCACGTGAGGCCATTTGGTATTTTAGAAGATGTGAAGAACTTTAGAGGAAGCGGTGGGGGGGGGTACAGAAGGGCTAGAGAGGGAGGAGGAAATGTTAGAGAACAAAATAGTACTTTTCTTAGTCAAACTTTTTTTCTTTCTTCAATGGAAGCAAGACCCGGCGGTCCAGTGCACTTTTTTCCTTCCCTCCCACCCTCTTGCTAGTCGCGGGGAAGGAGAGCCAAGACATTCACCGGGGTATCCTAGAGTAGGGTATGTAATAGGGTAGTTTGGTATGGTGAATGGCCTATTTGGGTGATAGCCAAATTCACATAATAGTGGGCCTTGGCACTGAGGCTCTTTGCATATAAAGCTCTCCTTCATGTAAACTCCCCTCTCAAAAGTACTGTCCCATACCCAGTTTTACAGCCAAAGTCGGTGTATTCAGTAACTGAAATAACAATAAAATAAAGTTATGAAAATTTATACAAAATTGTTCTATGCAGATATTTATAAGGAGAATCTGTTTCTGATTTTTATTTATTTTATATATTCATTTCACAAGGTTTTGTATCCATTTCTATGCAATGGTTAAAATAGAATGCCAAGCCCAGATACAAATTTGGGGGCTTGGCACTAATTTTGGTGGAGATTCACCTTTTATCACACTTCGCCTAGGTAAATCCAGGTGCAACTTATACAAATATGGAGTGTTTATGATTTTTATTATAGGAGAAAGTAATTCTTGTAAGCAGGAATTTATGTAAATTTTCTGTATCACTTTAAGATATTTCATTACATAGAAATGGGCTAGCAAATTACTCAAGTTTAGGCACTTTTTGGTAGGGTTTTGGGAAGTGGGACAGTACTTTTGAGAGGTCATTGTATCATATTCTAGTCTAACAACCAACAACCACATAGGGATCAACTGGTCAATCCACAATATCTCCTCTCTTCTCAATTGTTTCAAGTGTTTTTCAGTCCCCATCTTATGATTGTCCAGGCCTTTGGGCAGTTTATTATCAGAGCTACTTTCTACCAAGTTATTGTCTGCCAGTGGTTTACTGAAAGGCTACAACTACATATAGTAGATGGGGTCTGACAAGATCGGCATACTATCAACCTGTTCATATAAGAGAAGGCTGTATTCTACTTCCACACTGGAACTGCACATGGGTTTTTCTCTATGCTGTTACATACTGGTTTATCTGTTTCCAACCTCTTAAAATAGGATAGATATTGACCTACATCAGCAAAAATAATACCTTGCGTCCTGTGCGCCCCGTGCGTCTGACGCCCGGGACGTCGGAATGCTAATCGCGAATCAGGACGTAACGTCGGATCGACGTCGCGTCCTGACTTTGCGTCACCT
>Ga0307510_10009433_pt1 | contig 11626 bp, 15 predicted proteins | sample 12_EM_MG_FD_207224 | JGI IMG/M metagenome (GOLD analysis project Ga0307510, IMG submission 207224) | Populus trichocarpa ectomycorrhiza microbial communities from riparian zone in the Pacific Northwest, United States - 12_EM | ecosystem: Host-associated > Plants > Roots > Unclassified | place... | reverse complement strand
ACGGAGGACAGCCACATGCGTTTGTTGTCCAATCTGCTTCGACGCTTCATCCGCCACGGCACCCTGCGGGTGCGTGATGCCGACGGCAAGGTCCATATCTTCGGCGAACGCCTGCCCGGGCCCGATGTCGCCATTCACCTGCACGATCGCAAGCTCTACACCACGCTGTTCATCAATCCGGAGCTATATGCCGCCGAAGCCTATATGGACGGCAAATTGACGCTGGAGGGCGGCGCCGCAATTCATGATTTTCTGCTGCTTTTCTCGGTCAACCGTGCTGGGCTTTATTCGTACGGCTCCCAGAAGCTGATGCGGCGGGTATGGCGTGGCTTGCGCCGCTGGCATCAGGCTAACCCGATCGGGCTTGCCGCCGCTCATGCCCGCCACCACTACGACATCTCGACCGAACTTTACCGTCTGTTCCTCGACGACCAGATGCAATATTCCTGCGCCTATTTTCGAGACCCCGAGCATGAAACGCTCGAACAGGCGCAGCTCAACAAGCTGATCCACGCCACCAGCAAGTTGCAATTAAAGCCCGGCATGGCCGTCGCAGAGATCGGCTCCGGCTGGGGCGGCTTCGCCATTCATCTGGCGCGTGAAACCGGCGCCCATGTCACCGCGGTCAATGTTTCGCCCGAGCAGATCAAGGCAGCACGGGTTCATGCCGAGGCCGCCGGCGTTTCCGATCGCATCACGTTTTGCGAGTTGGACTATCGCCAGCTCACTGGCCAGTTTGACCGGGTGGTTTCGGTCGGCATGATGGAGCATGTCGGCATCGGACATTTTGACGAGTATTTCCTCAAGATCCGCGGACTCCTGACACCTGACGGCTATGCCTTCATCCATTGCATCGGCCGGATGTCGCAACCCGGGACGACCGGCCCCTTCATCCGCAAATACATCTTTCCTGGCGCCTATGTGCCCGCGCTATCCGAGACCTTCGCTGCCACGGAGCGCTGCGGTCTGTGGTGCGACGACATGGAAGTGCTACGGCTTCATTATCGCTACACGGTGAAGCACTGGCGCGAGCGTTTCGCTAAAAATCGCGCCCGGGCCGCTGCGATCTACGACGAACGGTTCTGCCGGATATGGGAATTCTATCTTGCCGCCGTCGAACTCGAATTCCTGCATGGCTCTCACATGGTGTTTCAAATTCTGCTGTCGACCAAACGTGACGCGGTGCCGATCACGCGCGATTTTATGATCGACTTCGAGCGGGCAGCCTGGGCGCGCACAGACGGCCGTCTGAATGACGCCGACTCGACATTTCACCGAACTTGCTGACACGCGTCGAGGTGATCGAATAGGTCGGCCGATCACTTCCGTTAATGGCACCTTTGAGACATGACGATCGGCCCTGACGACGTCCGTTAACAGGGGAAGAGCGGAAGTAATTGGCCGACTGCCAAAGTGTCGCGATTGACCCACAAGAGACATGCGGCAAGTCGCGACGAATGCCGAGTTTAGGGAAGGTTCTCGGTTGCCGGACTGTTCCAATAGAGACCGAGGTACTGGCCCATTTCGACCCCTAGTGGCCTAATTCGATTTTGGGAGTGGCCTAGTTTGAATTTTCGCCCAAGTTAAACGCCTTGGCGAAGTCGTAACATTCCCCACACAACACCTTTGGCTTAAGGTGCTCCAATGCGGGGCCGATCCATTCGCCGCCATCACGCCTGCATCTGTTCTCACATTCTAAGCACCAAGCGTCTGGCCTTGGATTGTTTGGGTCGTCCACGGTCCAGAAAAAGCCTACGCGCTGGCGGCCTATTAACCCCTGAGCGATATGCTGGCAGACAAAGGTTTCGGGTTGGTCCCCATGAGTAGCGCATCGAACCCGCTGCATGACAGACTGATCCTCATAGGCCGCCTCAGTTGGCGGCCTTTCATGTATCAGATCAAGTCTATGATGTCGCCTGTTGGCACTTTTCGGACCTGACAGGCCCGGCTGGCGACGTCTGTTCTTAAGGGTAAAGCGGACCTCGCAACTTCGCGCGCCCAAGTCTGAAAATGACCCAACTAGGACATCGGGTCGCAGTTCCGGAGCTTATTGCGACGGCGACGGGCGTACGTTCAGGTGATCAGATTTTCGCGATGCTCATGCCCGACGAACACGCGAGAGACGAGGTCTCATCCAAGGTCGATATGGTGAGGCTCGATCGTGAAAGCGCTCGTTCGCAAGTCGTCTTCACATTCTTCTCGCGTTTGCTGTCCCCACCTGCCTAACGCACATGTCCAAGCGTCACTGTTCTTGACGTATGAACTCCACGATCTGTTGGGTCACTTGCTCCAAATCAACTTCGGCGAGATTAGCGAGAGCGATGATTGTCAATTCTTCTTCGATGTACCGCGTCAGGATCGCTTCGAAACCCTGAAACGAACCGTCGTGGCTGTGTACCGTTTGGCCGCTTTTCTGTCCGATCTCCCATGCGAATCCGTAGGGATGCGCCTTGCCGCTCTTGAGGATAACCGGTGTAAAGATTTGCGACCAGCTTTCGGGTTTTAGGAGTGCACGCGTTCGTACGCCTCTCTCCCAGGCTAGAAGATCGTCGAGTGAGAGGTGGAAACATCCGTCCGCCGTTTTCTTGAATGTGGACGACACCCATTCTTGCTTTAAAATCCGACCATCGCTCATGCGATAGCCGTCAACGCGATTTTGGACGATGTCCGCGTCGCTCGCAACACGAGCCGTCTTCATGCCAAGGGGTTTAAAAATATTCTCGCGAATGTAATCCGCATGGAACTCTCCTGTCATCGCGCGGATAATGACGCCAAGCAGCACGTAACCGCTATTGTTGTATTCGAATTTGTGACCGGGTGCCGATCTGCGCCGCAGCAGTCCCACGAGTTCCGTGAGCTGCTGCTCGGAATAATCGCGACGCATGTCGATCTCATCTTCATACTCCGGTATTCCCGACGTGTGCGTCAGCAGATGACGCACCGTGATCGATCCCCACCGTGCCTTCGTACGCGGCAGGTGGCGAGCTATGTGATCGTCGAGGCGGAGCTTCCCATGCTCTTCGATGTGCATGATTGCAGCAGCGGTGAATTGCTTGCCGACAGATCCGGAATTAAAGATGCTGTGCGTGGTCACGGGCACCTGGTGCTCGAGGTTTGCGAAGCCGTATCCCTTTGCCAGCACGACCTCGCCGTTTTTGACAACAGCGACAGCCATGCCGGGAATTTTTTGCCGCGACATCTCCGCAGAGACTAATCGATCGATCTTGATTTCGATCACATGCCGCATCCTCTCGACCTGCTGCGCGTGCACGGCGAACGGCCAGGCGACTGAGGACACCGCCATGCCGCCGAGCAGCATGACGAACTCGCGGCGGCGCTTTCGTTGATCGAATCGCACTCGGTCCCCCTATCAACCAGGGCCGTTGCAGGATAGTGACAGTCAGTCAGGCTGCGTTGCAGGCGCGAGGCCGGAGTACGATCTTGCACCAATCTAACATGCCTGTCTTTGGAGCACATGAAAATTCAAGGATCGCTCTTGACCACAGGGGCACAGACTCAACCGCCGCCGCCAGTTACGCCGACGCCCGGCGACGCGCGGCGCATTCGCCGGTTGATGCTCTATTTTGGCATGGTCTACGCGGTCGAAGGCATTGGCCAGACCGACGGCATCATCGCGCAACCGCTCACCTACTACTTCAAGGAGGTCCATTCCTGGACGCCGGTGCAGGTCACCGCCGCGCTCACGGCGTTCAACTTGCCCTGGATCATCAAGCCAGTTTACGGCCTCGTCTCCGATTTCGTGCCGTTGTTCGGTTATCGCCGCAAGAGCTATCTCGTTCTCGCAAGCATTCTAGCGACCGGCGCCTATCTTCTCGCCGCGCAGATGGAGGCGCCGAGCCGGCTGTTATTCATGCTGGTACTAACCGCCTACGCGATGGCGATCGCGAGCACGCTGTGCGGCGCGCTCCTGGTCGAGAACGGCCAGCGATACAGCACGAGCGGGGTGTTCGTGAACCAGCAGTGGCTATGGTTCCACGTCGCGGCGATGAGCTCGGCGCTGATCGGCGGCCTGCTGGTGCAAAATCTGTCGCCGGCCGGCGCCCTGCATGGCGCGGCGCTGATCGCGGGGATCGCGCCGCTGATGATCGCGTTCGGCACGTGGTATTTGGTCGACGAGGAGAAACGGCCGATCGACCTCCCCGAACTCAAGCTCGCGGCACGCAGGCTGCTCGCCGCCTTTCGCATGCGCCCGCTCTGGATCGTCGCGCTGGTTCTCTTTCTCTATTGGTTCAGTCCCGGGTTTAATACGCCGCTCTACTACCACATGACGGACAACCTGCATTTCTCCCAAGGCTATATTGGCATCCTCGGCGCGATCTCGTCGGCCGGCTCGATCTGCGGCGGGCTGGTTTATCGGTACTACCTCGCCGGGCTCACATCGAAGCGCCTGCTGCAATTGAGCGTCGTGCTCGGCACCGCAACCACCGCCGCGTTCGTGCTGCTCTTCAACGAAGTGACCGCAGCGGCACTCCATTTCTGCGGCGGCGTGTCGGCGATGATCGCGCTCGTCGCGACTCTCACGCTCGCCGCCGACTACTGCCCCAAGCACTCGGAAGGCTTTACGTTCGCAGTGTTCATGTCAATCACCAACCTCGCCTCGACGCTCGGGGACAATGTCGGCGCGCTCCTCTATCAGCACGCGTTCGGCAGCCGGCTCACGCCGCTCATCCTCGTGTCGGCGGCGTTCACCGCTCTCGCGTGGGTCCTTATCCCGCTGCTGCGGCTCGGCGACAAGCCGCAGGGGGGCGTCATCGCGCATTGATCGCGTCGAGCGTCGCCGGTCCAACCGTCAGAGCGCAATCGGCGTTTTCGATACACACAGCGAACGATTCGCGCGCCAGGATGCCGGTTGCGAGCGGCTGATGAGCGTGCCCGGTATTGGGCCGATCTTCTCCAGCGCGATGGTGGCCGCGATTCGGTCTGGCGGTGGAAGAGGTCGTCTGGAAGCTGTGCGGCTGAATTTGATGGTCGGATCAAACAGAGGCAACAGTTCACGCCGCTGTGGTGGCGCATGTCCGTTCGTGGCACTTATCGGAAGTGCACCGCTAAGCTGACGATGTCAGTTGATGGGGGGCAAAGCGGACCTCGCGCTTGGTTGCATCTAGGTCTGAGTCTGACCCGAAACGGAAATTTCGCGCTGGAAAGCGGACATCGTGTGGACGTATGTCGTCTGGACAGAGGGGCTTCTCGTGCGCGATGCCGGATGAGCGTCTTGTCGTTGCGCCGCACCAGTTTAAGTTCCTTTCAAATTTCAGAAATTGTTTCGACCCGCAGCAGAAATGTCATCGCGCCATGCCGCCGCTGCGCGTTGTCGTAAGCTATGACCATATATGGGCTGTTAAAAAACACTACGTTCGGGCCGGAGGAAATTGAACGTCTAGTGACGGCTTACGAACAGACCTTACGGGCGCCGGGTTTAAAGGATCGCAGCGACCCCATCACGCAGCTTGTGGCCGAGAAGATCATCGCGGTTGGCCGGTTGGGAATTGAAGACCCGGCGGAAATTTCCAAGCTGGCTCTTAAAGAGCTGGGAAATTGAGGCCGCTGATAGACCATTATGTTCACTTTTGAACATTTCGCCTCCCATTGCGTTATGGCGTCGAACCGCTTGATTTGAGCCTGCGCGGAGGGGGAATTGCAAGACGTGCCCATAATCCTCGTGGTCGAGGACGAAGAGTCATTGCAGGAAATCGTTCATGACGCCTTGAAGGACGGCGGCTTCGACCGGTAGCTTCCGGCCAGGAAGCCGTGGCGATGATCGAAAGTGGCGTGGTCAAGTATTCGGCGCTCGTAACCGACATCAACCTTAAAGGGCCGATGAAGGGTTGGAAGATTGCGCGTCTTGTCAGGCAAATCGATCCTGCATTTCCCATCGTCTACATGACGGGTGCCGCCGCCGACGATTGGCCGTCGGAGGGAGTGCCCAACAGCATTGTGCTGAAAAAACCGTTTGCTCCAGCGCAATTGGTTACGGCGGTGTCCCAACTGCTCAATACAGGCTCGCCGACTTCCGGGTAACCACCACTTTTGTTATTGGCACCTTGAGACATGCCGGTCTGTCCTGAGAATGTCCGTTCACCGGGGTAGTCCGGAAGTCGCCGTGGTCCGGCCAAACCGTCGGGAACGACCCTAAGACGAACATAGGGTGATGGAGAAAATGCAGGTTCGGACCTTGCCGGAACTTGTAACTCTCGCCGAGCGGATCGGCGTTGTGTTGGCTATCGGACAGACGGCCTAGGCCAGCGCCTTGCTTGACGTAGATCAACGCTGCCGCTCGATTGCCGCCAAGGATGGCGCATGGCATTTGACCCAGGACGGGCTTCCAACCTTGAGATAGCCGGGATCGCGACGATCGTTCTTAGCGTCGCCGTAGTCGCCTGCGTCCTGTTTTCCATTTGGGCGACATCGTGAGGCCGATCCTAGCGCCACTCCTCGTCGCGCTCCCGGCGCACCGCCTCGCGCTCTGTCAAATCGCTGGTTTTAGAGAATAGAATGAGCCGTCGAAGTTAACCCCTGGGACAAGGTGATGTGCTTCGGGCCTACACTTTTTCGGTTTTTTTGTGCGCGGACCTTCACCGCTGCGCTGGCCATCGCATTATTGCTGGCAACGCTGGGCCAAAGTCAGGCGGCTGATCCAGAGCCGAAGCGCGTGCTGATGCTGCATTCCTTCGGGCTTCGTTTCAAGCCTTGGAACCTGTATGCAGAAGCCATCCGCGCTGAAATAAGCCGACGCGGCAACGTCGATTTTCAGGACCACTCGCTACTGACTGCTCGGCTGAATAGTGACAAATCTGATGGTCCATTCGTCGATTATCTTTACGCCCTGAATGCTGATCAGCCACCCGATCTGATCGTGGCTATCGGAGCGCCTGCCGCGAATTTCGTCCAGCGGCACCGCAAAGACCTGTTTCCCAAAACCCCGATGGTCTTCACGGTTGTGCAAGAACGCCGGGTGGACTTCGCGAAGCTGACTGAATACGACACCGTGGTGGCGAGTTCGACCGATGTCAGCCATTTTTTTGATAACATTTTGCGGGTGCTGCCGCTTACAAATACGATTGCGGTTGTTGTTGGCACTTCTCCGAATGAGACGTTTTGGTTAGAAGCAAGACGCCGAGATACCGCTTCCTTGGCAGAGCGTCTGCAATTTCGATGGTACAACAAACTATCATTTGAGGACATTCTGAAAGACACAGCCGTACTACCGCCCCATAGTGCTATCTATTGGCTGATGATGAATGTCGATGGTGCAGGTGTAACCCATGAAAGCGGCAGCGCACTGTCTCGACTTTCTGCCGCGGCCAATGCACCGATTTTCGCGCACGACAGTACCTATTTTGGAGAAGGCATTGTCGGCGGTCCGATGCACTCCGTTCCAGAGCTGAGCAAGAAGACGGCGGAAGTCGCTATCCGGATCCTCAACGGTGAAAAGGCCGGTGACATCAAACCATCGTTTGTCCCACTTGCCGCGCCTGTGTTCGACTGGCGTCAAATGCAGCGCTGGGGGATCAGCGAGAGTAATTTGCCGCCCGGCAGCAAGATCGACTTCCGGGAACCCACCATGTTGGAGCGGTATTGGTGGCAAACTGCCCTGATCATTACGATAATTTTTATGCAGGCGGGGCTCATTGCGATCCTACTGCAAGAGCATCGTCGGCGTCAGTTGGCCGAAGTGCAAGCGCGGCAGCGCATGGCTGAACTCGCCCATGTCAACCGCTTCTCGACTGCTGGCGAACTGACCGCCTCAATTGCTCACGAAATCAACCAACCGCTTGGGTCTATTCTGACCAACGCCGAAACCGCACAGGCAATTCTGAAATCTCAGAGCCCCGACATCGCTGAACGCCCCGACATCATTGAACTCAAGGATATTGTGAACGATATTTTGCAGGATGACCGGCGCGCCTCCGAAGTGATCCGGAGGATGCGCAGCCTGCTGAAAAAGGCCCCCTTTGAACTGAAAAACCTCGACCTCAACGACCTCGCGCGGGAAACCGTCGAATTTCTTTCAACGCTGGCTATCGGACGGAAAGTCGAATTGGTCAGCGTGATCACACCGCATGCGCTTCCGATCCTCGGCGACCGCATCCAACTTCAACAAGTCATTCTAAACCTTGTCGTGAACGGGATCGACGCGATGAGGGACACACCGAGCGCAAATCGCATCATCAACATCCGGACTTCGCGCGTCGAGAACTTTGCCCAGCTATCCGTGTCGGATCGCGGACCGGGCATTCCCGAAGGCAAATTGAAAGAAGTCTTCGAGCCGTTTTTCACCAGCAAGGCGGAGGGCATGGGTATGGGGCTGTCCATCGCGCGTACCATTATCGAGACGCACAATGGGCAGATATCGGCGAGAAATCGGGATCACGGTGGCGCGTCGCTTAGGGTCAAACTTCCTCTTGTCCAATAGTTGGTGGTCTATCGCACGATCCACATGGAGGAGACCTCGACTTTCGTTTTGGCAGCTATGTATCGGACGTGCCGCGCCAAGCTGAGGATGTCTGGTGATAGAGGCAAAGCGGACCTTGCGGATGTCATGATCCAGAGTGCCAAAGCGTGACCGCATCGCCACACCAACGAGGTTTCGCATTCTTATGTCGATTAACGTGCAGACGAATTTGGGATGAACGGTAGCTTTGAAAAGCAGCGCGGCGAGTGCGGCTCCGTCGAGTGACCTCCAAACCTCGGCCGAGCCGCCTCTGCGACGCTCATATCACGCCGCCGCCCTGTCTTCTTTGTCGGCCCCGCGCATCACGATCCTGAGCGCATCATCCGGCAACCGCCGCTGCAACGCCTTGGCCTCCTCCCACGGCGCGCGTATCCAAACATCGCGCTCCTCATCAGTGGTCAGAATCACCGGCATCGCCTTCGGATGGATCGGCTCGACCACCGCGTTCGGCGATGTCGTGAGAAAACCGTAGACCTGATGCGGCCCCGGTATCGGCTTCGATTTGGTGCCACGATCACCGTTGAAGGTCGTCCAGAGGCCAGCAAAGGCGAACAGCGGGCGGTCATCGTTAAGCGCGAACCACACCACGTCCTTTTTCCTGGTCTCCGGATTCAGCTCAGGCGCGTACTCGGCGAAGCTGTTGGCCGGGACCAGGCAGCGGTTCTCCGGCTTAAGCCAGCCGCGCCAGTGCGGCGACGAAGTGTTTCGGATGTTGGTGACCGGTGGGCCGCCCGTGCGCGGCGGTGGCGGCATGCCCCAGCGCATCAGGGTCATCTCGGTGCCAGCGCCTGTGTTGCGGACCACCGGAGCCGGATAATCCGGAAACACGCCGGCCATCGGCGCGAGGTTGCCGACGTAGCGATTGACCACGCGGAAGAGCGCCGCGATGGCGGCTTGGTTCGTCGTGATGCTGTAGAGGTTGCACACCCAAGCTTCTCCAAAAGACTTAAGCTACATCGCGAGACGGATAAAACGTCGCTTCCACAGCGATGATCCTTCGGTCCTCTCGGTAGAGGGCCTTTACCGAAATCGGCAGCTTCATGAGCTTGCCTGTCTTGTGAATGGCGGTTGTCGTCGTAATTTCCGGCAAGGTGCTGATCCCGGTTTGCACAAATCTGCCGAACCCCGCCCTATGCCGGTGCCTTAGGTGATGCGGAATAATGATTTCGATGGATTGCCCAACTGCCTCTGAAGCCGAGTAGCCGAACAACTTTTCGGCTTCTCGGCTCCACGTACAGATTTGGCCGGTCGTGTCTACGGTCAGGGTGGCGGTCATGATGCTCACCGCTCGCCCGGCCACCATGTTGATGGCGGATCGCTGGCTGAAATCTTGTTTGGTCGCAACGCGACCAGATGGCTGCGCTTGTACGGATAGCGCCGGACCTCTGAGCATTGGCGGCAGCGCATGTAGCGATCGAGTTCGTGGATGGGTGTTGTCTTCGGTCGCCGCACGATGTCCAGGGCGACGGTCTGGTGTGTGTTGCAGCCAAGGCGTTTCACTTCGAGGTAGAGGTATCCGGCATTAAGTGCATCGCCCAGCGCGGGAGACGGCTGCGCCGGACCCTGAAAGCCGAGCATCCGCTTATTCCACGCCTCGCATGCCAAGCGGTCGGTAGTCTTGCGTGCTTCCGCTGCCTGTTCTGCGGCAGCCCGAACCGACGCGCCGTAAATGTTTTCCCGTGACTTGGTGACCATCGCCCATCAAAGCGGGTCCAGCCGCCGCGCGCAAATTCCCCATTACTGGCGTCCGGTCGCCGACCAGACCACAACATAAACGCTAACCCAGATGGCGTGCCGGGCGACTGGATGCGCTGGCGCGGCTTGCTGGCCGGTGTCCTGTAGCCCCGCGCTCCCGGCGCGCTGTACGGCCTTCCTACGGCCCGCGCTGCGGCGGGCCGATTGCAGTTGTTGGGCCGAACGAGCGATTATTTTTTTTGCTCGGTGGTGGTGGTGGTGCCGTCCCGTCGCTCGTCGCGTCCTGTGCGCCGCTCCTGACGCCGTTCTGCGCGTCCCGTGCGTCGTTCCTGACGCCTTTCTGCACGCCCCGCTCGCCGTTCCTGACGCCGCTCGGTACCAGACTTCGCCGTATCTGCGGGCGGCGTCGTCGGCGCGGTGGGTGTCGTGGTGGCTTGGGCTTCAGCCTCGGTCACCGTCAAAAGCGCAGACGAAGCGACCAGTCCAAATACAGCCGCGCATCCAAGGAAAGCGAGCGCGCTGCGACGACAGACCTGTTTCGGCTCCGAACATTCACTCATTTTCTGGCTCCCGGTTTTGCTACCCCATCAGAGCATGTCACTAACGTCGGCGGCCTACTTATTGATTTGGATCAACTTGGCCGGGTGGTTCAAGCCACGCTGGGATTTCGGTCGATGGGATCGACACTCTCGGCAAGTGAGGGATGATGGTCCCCGCAGTGACGATCAGTCCCTCGCCGAATTTGGTTCGCGCAAAATTCTTGGCCGCTACACGGACGCGAAGCACGTCCACGACAGCATGATCCACATCATCTGCTTTTTCCTCTCGATGGATGCGGCCAGATAGCGTCCATCATCGGTGTGGGACCACAGACAAGGAAACCCTCCGGATGCTTACCGGCGCGCTCCAACTCGATTGACGCCACCATTCATGTTGCCACCGGCATTGTGACGGACCGCAGCACGCGCCACGGGACGCGGCCTGAGCACGACGCCTGCCCGGGCAACGCACCCCCCGGGATAACCCTCGTACGTGCAGTACACGACCGCGTTGGCTGGCGCCGGATTGAGGGTGACACCTGCAAGCCCCAAGAGGGCGCTAACAGCAATCCCGGCAACAGTCGCTGACTTGATCGAAATACGCTTCGTCTGATGCATGGCGAACTCCTCTTCGCGCTTGCGAATGAAAGGTGATGGAGCCGCCTCCGGTGCGGCTGAACATAGCGTGAGTGCCAAGGGATCGCGGACGTTGACCCAGATCAACGCCCGATGCGCGAGTGAAACAGCAAGAACGAGCGCCGAGACCGTGAAAAGGTGTGGGCCCAGTCCTTGGGAAACTGGGGCCACGGGGGGCTGTGTACCTGTATGGGGGCTTGGTACCTGACAATCCAAACTCAGAAATCAAATTAGGGAAAGTTGTCCTGTGGTGCATTGTCCCAAAGTACGGAGTGCAATGGCC
>Ga0307510_10009432_pt1 | contig 11626 bp, 11 predicted proteins | sample 12_EM_MG_FD_207224 | JGI IMG/M metagenome (GOLD analysis project Ga0307510, IMG submission 207224) | Populus trichocarpa ectomycorrhiza microbial communities from riparian zone in the Pacific Northwest, United States - 12_EM | ecosystem: Host-associated > Plants > Roots > Unclassified | place... | reverse complement strand
GGGCTCGGCGAGAGCAGCGCTGGCGGCCGCGACCTCGGGCTGGACGGCCGGCTTGTGGCCACGGCCGAGCGCAGTGGCCGCGGCCAGCGCGATCACGCCCGCCACGACCAGACCGATCACCCCGGCCAGCACCAGCAGTGCAAAGTTCTGTGCGTCGTCGTTTTGATCACTCATGCGAGGCTCCCGAAACCAGAAATTCATTTTAGAGTGGCGACATGTCGTCTTCGTATTCGGCCCTGCACCTGCGCGACCCGCAGCCGATGCTGGCCCACGCGCGCAAGGTGTGGGGCGGTCATCAAGACCTCTGGGTGTTCGGCTACGCCTCGCTGATCTGGCGCCCCGAGTTCGATGCTGACGAGCAGCGCCCGGCCACCGTGCACGGCTGGCACCGCGCGCTGCAGATGCGCTCGCGGGTGAACCGCGGGACGCCCGATTGCCCAGGTCTGGTGTTCGCCCTGGTGCCCGGCGGCTCGTGCCGAGGCATGGCCTACCGCATCGACAAGCGCCGTGCCGACGCCGAACTCGAGCGCTTGTGGGCACGCGAGATGCCCACTGGCGTCTACGACCCGAAGTGGCTGCCCTGCCGCACGCCGCAAGGCCCGGTGCAGGCGCTGGCCTTCACGCTGAGCCGCCGCAGCCCGGCCCACACCGGGCGTTTGTCGGATGCACAGATGGTGACGGTGCTGCGCGACGCCGTCGGCCGTTTCGGCAGCACGCGCGACTACCTGCTCGAAACCGCCCACTCACTGCGCGGCTGCGGCATCCGCGACCGCGACATCGAACGCCTGGTGGCGCTGGTGCGCGAGCACAAGCTCGCGTGACGCGAGCTGAAGCAGCGCCACGGCTGACGCGCCGCGGTGCGTCTCAGCGCGGTTGCGGCGCCTCGGCGGCGACACTGGCGCGGCGCACGCTGTCGAGGTCGGCCAGCGTGTCCACATCGACCAGCACGCCCGGGTCGTCGACCTCGAGCGCCAACGCCGGGTAACGGGCGATCAGTCGCCGCGCACCTTCGTCGCCGGTGAGCGCGGCGAGTTCGGAATACAGCTCGCTCGAGAATCCCACCGGGTGACCGCGCCGACCCTTGTACTGCGCGTAGACCACCGCGTTTTGCGCGAGCTGCTGCGCCACCGCCTGCAAGGTCGCCGGCTGCACCTGCGGCATGTCGCCGGGCAGGATCAGCCAGCCGCCGGCCCCGGCCCGCGCAATCACGCCGGCCGCGATCGAATGACCCATGCCCTGCCCCTTGGCGTCGGTCGAACCCACCTCGGGCACGACGACCACGTCGCGCGCGGCGACGCTGCGGCGCGCCATGTCGGCAAAGGGTTCGGTGGTGACGACGATGACCGGCAGCTGGCTCGCGATCGCCTGGCGCAAGGTGGTGCCGAGCACGGTGAGGCTGCCCAGGCTTTGCGCGAGTTTGTGGTCGGTCCCCAGGAAGCGTGAGCCCCTGCCCGCCGCCAGCACGATCACCGCAGGCCGCGACATCATTGATCCCCCTGTTGGTTGTGAATGGTGGGTCCCCAAGAATGGAAGCCGCAACCCGATTCAGATAGTGGTGGCTTTACCTAAGGCCTTCCCCGTACGCAGCGGGTCGACACCCGCTGCGGCAACGGCCTTCCTATACTCGGTCGCATGGATGACCTCGCCCAACTTCGCAAATCGTACGAACGTGCCGAGCTCGACGAGTCGGCCTCGAACGCCGACCCGGCCGCGCAGTTCCAATTGTGGTTGACGCAGGCGCTGGAGGCTCAGCTGCCCGAACCGAACGCGATGACGCTGGCCACGGTGGGGGCGGACGGCCGTCCGTCGACCCGCATCGTGCTGATCAAGGGCGCCGATGCGCGCGGCATCGTCTGGTTCACCAATTACGACAGCCGCAAGGGCCGCGAGCTGGCCTCGCAGCCGTTCGCGGCGCTGCAGTTCCACTGGGTCGAACTGGAGCGCGTCGTGCGCATCGAGGGCCGGGTCGAGAAGGTCAGCGAGGCCGAGTCCGATGCCTACTTCGGCTCGCGCCCGCTCGATTCGCGCATCGGCGCCTGGGCCTCGCCGCAGAGCCAGGTGATCGCCTCGCGGGCGGTGCTGGTGGCAAACGTCGCGAAGTTCGGCGCGAAGTTCCTGCCCTCGATGCTCGCGAGCGGGCCGCCGCGCCCGCCGCATTGGGGCGGCTACCGCCTGCTGCCCGACCGCTGGGAGTTCTGGCAGGGGCGCCCGTCGCGGCTGCACGACCGGCTGCGCTACCGACTCGACGGCAGCACCTGGGTGCGCGAGCGGCTCGCGCCCTGAACGCCGCTCAGGGCGCTGAGCCGGCGTCGAGTGCGCGCGGCGTCAAGCCGTCGAGCCGCAGCAAGAACAGCTTGAAGTCGATCGGCTTGGTCCAGTAGTCGTCGAAGCCGGCGGCGAGCGCGCGCGCGATGTCCTCGCTGAGGCCGTTGGCCGACAGCGCGACGAGCAGGCTCGCGTCCAGCGCGGGGGCGGCGCGCAGCCGGCGACGCACCTCAAAGCCATCGATGTCGGGCAGCTGCATGTCGATCAGCACGACGTCGGGTGGGTCGGCCAGCGCCATCGCCACGCCCGAGAGCCCGTCGACCGCGCTGCGCAGCCGCACCTGCGGCCGCAACGCGACCAGGCCTTCGACCAGGATCACGTTGACCGGGTTGTCCTCGATGTAGAGCACGCTCAAGCGCCGGGCTGGAGCGTCAGCGTCGGCCGTCGTGGGCAGGCTCGCGGGCACCGCGGCCTGGGGCGACGCGGTCGACGGCGCGCCCTCGTCGGACGACTTCAAGGTCACGCGGAACTCGCTGCCCTGCCCCGGCGTGCTGACCACCTCGATGTGGCCGTCCATCAGCTCGGTGAGCTGGCGCACGATGGCCAGCCCCAGGCCGACGCCTTCGATGCCTTCGCGCTCGGCGCCGAGGCGGTGAAAGGCCTCGAACAGGTGCTCCTGCTGCGCCGCCGTCAAGCCGCGGCCGTCGTCGCGCACCGTGATGTCCCAGGTCGCGGCCGGGTCGCCGGCGTGCGCCCGGGCACCGACCCAGACGTTGCCGCCACGGCGGTTGAACTTCACCGCGTTGTTGACGAGGTTGGCGACGATCTGGCGCAAGCGTCGCGCGTCGGCCAGCACCCAGCCGCCGCTGGGCTGCAAATGCAGCGTGACGCCGGACCGCTGCGCCTGCGTCCGCACCCACTGGACGACATCGTTCAGCACCTGGTCGACGGCGACCGGGGCGAGCCGGATCGGCAGGCTGCCGGCCTCGATCGCCGCGAGGTCGAGCACGTCGTCGACCAGCGCCAGCAGGTGCTCGCCCGCGGATCGGATGTGCGCGACGCGTTCGAGTTGCAGCGCCGGCGACGCACGCGTCCCGTCGTGCTCGATCAGCTGCGCAAAACCCAGCACCGCGTTCAACGGCGTCCTCAGCTCATGGCTGGCGCGCGACAGGAAGTCCGACTTGGCACGGCTCGCGCGCAATGCCAGCTCTTTGTCGCGCAAGGCCTGCTCGGCGAGCTGGCGCTGCGTGATCAGCTCGGTCGTGTCGAGGTGGATGCCGATCAGGAACTTGCGCCCGCCCTGTTCTTCGCGGCGCGAGCGCGAGACGACCCAGCGCACCGTGCCGTCGGGCCGGACGATGCGGAACTCGGTCTCGAAGGACTTCGCGCCGGCGCGCACCGCCCGCGTGCGCGTCTCGGTCAGCACGTCGCGGTCGTCGGGGTGGACGAGCGCGTCGCGCCAGGCCATCAGCGTGGCCGGCAACTGCTCGGGGCCGACGCCATAGATGCGGAACATGGTCGCGTTCCATTCGACCTCGCCGGTCGTGGTGTCGACGCTCCAGATGCCGAGGTCGGCGGCATCGGCCACCAGCTCGATGCGGCGCAGCAGGGCCTGCGTGCGCTCGCGTTCGGCGCGCTGCGAGCTCTGGTCGATGGTGATGCCGATCAGGCCGGTCACCCTGCCTTGGGCATCGCGCTCGGCGACGCGGCGGGTCAGCAGCGGCCGGTAGCCGCCGCTGGCGTTGCGATAGCGGACCTCCACGTCGACGATCTCACCCGTCGCGATGGCCCGGTCGGCCGCCTGCAGCAGGCTGTCGTGATCGTCGGGGTGGGCCGTGGCGCGCAGCCGGCCGATGTCGATGCCGCCAGGTCGGGGCTTGAGCCCGAGGATCTCGTACCCCACGTCGTTGAACTGGATGCGCTGGGTCGCGAAATCGACGCGCCACACCGAGACGCGCGCCAGGCGCAGCGCCCCCGCCAGGTAGCTGCTGAGGGCCTGGTGGGTGCGCACGCGACCGGCGCCGTCGGTGTCGTCGACGATCACGCCGACCATCTTCACGGCGTTGCCCCCCGCATCGCGGTGCACCTCGATCAGCGATTGCAGGTCGTGCAGCGAACCGTCTGGCCAGACGACACGGTAGCGCAACACATGACGCCCGCCCTCGCGCAAAAAGCGTTCGTGCTCGGCACGGAACCAGGCCCGGTCGTCCGGGTGGACGCGTTGCAGCGCCACCTCGAACGGTGGCGCTTCAGCGCCCGGATCGAAGCCGAAGAGCTTGAAGACATGGGCATCCCAGCGCGCCTGGCGGGTGCGCACGTCGCGCTCGAACACGCCGATGGTCAGGAACTCCTGCACCAGCGCAAGCTGGTCGCCGTTGCCGCCCTGCGGCGCGGCGGCCGACGGCGTGACACGGGGACTGAACCACACCAGCCAGCCGTCGGCCAGCGCCACCGCTTGCCACTGCAGCGGTGCGCCGGCGAGCTGGCCGCGTAGATCGTCGTCGGCCTGCAGCGCGACGCGCAGCTCACGCGCGACCACGCCCCACAACGCGTCGTTCAGACGGCGACTCTCGGCCCATTGACGGGCCGCCGCGTTCACCTGCCAGCCGTCGGCATTCGCCTCTCGCCCGAGCCGCATGGCCGGGCTGGGTGCCATCAGCCAGATCTGGTCCATTCGCTGCCGTTTCATCCGCCCCGAAACGAGCCGACGCGATTGTCGCGCCGACACCTTCCGGGGAACGCGAGGCGTCGGCTGCAGTGTATCGACCGGCGGTGCCGCCGGCCGTGCTGGAAAGCGCTTAGCCGCGCAGGCCGGGGGTCAGGGCTCGCCGTCCCAATAGTCCAGACCGTCCTTCTCGCGATGCACGCGGTCGAAGACGTGGGTCTGCCCGCCCAGCGTGCCCTTTGCCATTGCGAGGTACTTTCCCGAGTCCGGGTATTCGACGACCTCGGGGCTCTCCCGGGTGCTGATCGACAGGTACTTCAGCGGTGCGGCCGAGGTGTTGACGATCTGGTGCGGGTAGTCGGGGCCGGGCGGGATGAAGATCACGTCGCCCGTCGCAATCGCCAGCATCTCGCCAGCGACGCGCAGCGTGCCTTCGCCCTCGAGCACGACGAAGGCCTCTTCCTGCGCGTAGTGGAAGTGGTAGGGGCACGAGCGCATGCCCGGCGCGACGGTGTCGACGCTCAGCCCCAGCTTGCTCGCCGCCGTGCCGGTGGCCAAGCGCGCGCAGACCGTGTCATAGAGCGGCGGCCGCTGCTCGCGATGGGTTTCGACGGTGTCGACATTGCGCAGCAGCAGCGCGCGCAGCCGGTCGGCGTTCTCGGTCATGCGGATCTCCCGTTGGGTGGGCATATGTGTGCACTTTCGCACGCCATCATGCCTTCGAGCGGCAGTGGCTGCTGCAAAATGCCGCGCACCGCGCTCGGCATCACCTGAAAGCCCCGACTTGAACAGCATCCTCATCTTCCTCGGCATCGAATCGTGGAAGCCGGTGATCACCGCGCTGATCCTGCCCCCCGTGCCGTTCCTGCTGCTGATGCTGATCGGCGCGCGGCTGATCCTGCCGCGCCGCGGGCTGGGCTGGCTGGTGATCCTGCTCAGCGTCGCGCTGCTGTGGCTGAGCACCTGCAGCGGCACCGCGCAACTGCTGTCGCAATTCGCGCTGCGTCCGCCGGCAGCGTTGACCCCGGAACGCATCAAGGAACTGAAGGCCCAGGGGAAGGGCCCGTCCACCGCCATCCTGGTGCTGGGCGGCGGACTGGAACCCTTCGCGCCCGAGTACGGCGTCAGCAACCTGCGCTACCCGTCGCTGGAGCGACTGCGCTACGGCCTGTGGCTGAGCCGCGAGACCGGGCTGCCGGTGGGTTTCAGCGGTGGCGTCGGCTGGGGCCAGCCCGACGGCACGCCCGAGGCGCGCATCGCCGGTCAGATCGCTGCGAGCGAATTCGGCCGGCCGCTGAAGTGGATCGAAGAAAACTCGCGCGACACGCGCGAGAACGCGGCACTGAGCGTGCCCTTGCTGAAGAAGACCGGCATCACGCACATCGTGCTGGTGACGCACGCATCGCACATGCCGCGCGCCGTGAAAGCCTTCGAAACGGTGGCCGGCGGCGGCGTCACCGTCGAAGCCGCCCCCATGGGCATGGCCAAGCACCTCGAGCTGCCGGTGCTCGAATGGCTGCCGACCTCGAACGGCGCGGTCGAGGTGCGCACCGTGCTGCGCGAACTCGTCGGCCGCTGGGTCGGCGCCTGACCCCGCACTGACCGGCCTCAGCCGCGCACTGGCGCGCCCAGGCTTTCGGCGGGCCGCCGCAGCGCCCGGTCGAACGGGTTGACCCGCTCCGAGATCTTGCGTGCCTCGCGCTGCAACAGCTCGATCACGACCGGCAGCCGGTCCGCGTTCAGCCGGTTCGCGATCGTGCCGACGCTGAGCGCGGCGACGACGCGCTGGTTGCGGTCGAACACCGGCACCGCGGCACCCGCCATGCCTTCGAGCAGGCCGGAACTCGTGTTCGCATAACCCTGGGCGCGCACGCGCGCGGCCTCGGTGCGCAGAAAGACTTCGTCGAGCGACCTCAGGTGCTGGATGCGCGGCACGTTGAAGCGCATCACTTCGTCCTGCTCGGCCTCGGGCAGGTGCGCGAGGATGGCCATCGAGCCCTGCCCCACGCCCAGCGCGACGCGCCCGCCGATGTCGCCGGTGAAGGTGCGGATCGGGAACGGGCCTTCGCAACGGTCCAGGCACACCGCATCGAAGCCGCTGCGCACCAACAGGAACACGCTGTCGCCCAGCGACGCACCCAAACGCAGCAGAGACGGCCGGCACAGCTCGCGAAATGCTCCGTTGTCGCCGGCCCGGGCCGCGAGCGCAAAGAAGTCGATGCTCAGGCGGTACAGCTTGGTCTGCTCACCCTGTTCGACCAGGCCCTCGTCGATCAGCTGCTGCAGCAGGCGGTGCGTGGTCGGCTGCGTGAGGCCCAGCTGCTTGCACAACTGGCTGACGCGCAAGCCGGTCTCGGCGGCCTGTGCCAAGGCTTTCACGATCTCCATCGCGCGATGCAAGCTGGAGACGGATTTTTCGTCCAACGGTTTCATATGGATCAATACTACTCAATAAATCCGACATGCGGAATAGGCATGGAACTTGATCTACCCAACGGGTAATCCTGGTTGACTGGCACTTGGCAGCAACTCCACACTGGTCGCCTCCAAGGAGAGCCTGGCATGTCGTTTCTGATCCTCGAAGGCGTGTCGAAGTACTACGGTGACTTCGGCGCGCTGATCGACATGAACCTCAGCGTCGAGCGCGGCGAGTTCATCTCGCTGCTGGGGCCCTCGGGCTGCGGCAAGACGACCACCTTGCAGGCCATCGCCGGCCTGACGCCGGTCACGCGCGGACGCATGACGCTCGACGGTCGCGACATCACCCACCTGCCGGTGAACCAGCGCGGCCTGGGCATCGTGTTCCAGAGCTACGCCCTCTTCCCGCACATGACGGTGGCCGAGAACGTCAGCTTCGGCCTCGAGATGCGCAAGATGCCCAAGCACGAGCGCGACACGCAGATCGCGCAGATGCTCAAGCTCGTGCACCTCGACGCGCACGCCCAGCGCTACCCGCGCGAGCTCTCGGGCGGCCAGCGCCAGCGCGTCGCAATCGCGCGCGCGCTGGTGATCGCGCCGCCGGTGCTGCTGCTCGACGAGCCGCTGTCCAACCTCGACGCCAAGCTGCGCGAAGAGATGCAGTTCGAACTGCGCCGCATCCAGCGCAAGGTCGGCACGACCACCATCATGGTCACGCACGACCAGGCCGAGGCCCTGTCGATCAGCGACCGCGTCGTCGTGATGGAGGCCGGCCGCGCGACCCAGATCGACGCGCCCTACCGGCTCTACGAGCATCCGAAGACCGAGTTCATCTCGGGCTTCGTCGGCAAGACCAATCTGCTGCCAGGGCGCGTGTCGCGCTCCGCCTCCGGCAGCGCCGTCGTGCTCGCACAAGGCCAGCGCCTGACCGTGGACGCGGGCGAGTTCGCCGATGGCGCGAGCGTCACCGTGTGCTTGCGGCCCGAGAAGCTGTTCTTCACCGAGGCCGCGAACGGCACGCTCGCCGGCCACATCGAGGAACGCTTCTTCCTCGGCAGCCAGTGGCTGTACCGCGTCAGCTCCGACCTCGGCGAGCTCGAGCTGAGCTGCGCGAACGACGGCAGCGCGCCGGTCGAGGAACATGCCTCGGTTCATCTGGCCTGGGCCGACGATGTCGCGCGGCTGGTCGCACCCCAACCATGAGCAAGGCGACCAACACCGCGTCGCGCTGGACACCGTTCGCGCTCAGCCTGCCGTCGCTGGCGCTGTTCGCGCTGATGGTGCTGCTGCCGCTGGCGCTGACCACGCTGCTGTCGTTCCAGCAGTACGACCAGGACAAGGGCGTGCAGAGCGGCTTCACGCTGGCGTCGTATGCGCTGGTGCTGGGCGATTCGTACTACTACGAGATCTTCTTCCGCACCGGCTGGATCGCGGCGCTGACCACGCTGATCTGCGTGCTGGTCGGCGCACCCGAGGCCTACATCCTGTCGCGGATGGGCAAGCCGTGGCGCTCGATCTTTTTGCTGGTGATCCTTGCGCCGCTGCTCGTGTCGGTCGTCGTGCGTGCGTTCGGCTGGAGCCTGCTGCTCGGGCCGAACGGCATCGTGAACCAGGTCTTCCAGTGGCTGGGCATCGGCCAAGTCAAGATGCTCTACACACCGACCGCGGTCGTCGTCGCGCTCGTGCACGTGATGCTGCCGTTCATGGTGATCCCGGTGTGGACGTCATTGCAAAAGCTCGACCCCATGGTCGAGAACGCCGCGCTGTCGCTGAACGCCTCGCAGTTCACCGTGATGCGCCGCATCGTGCTGCCGCAGATCACGCCGGGGCTGCTGTCGGGCAGCCTGATCGTGTTCGGCCTGAGCGCGAGCGCGCTCGCGATCCCCGGGCTGCTGGGCGGGCGACGATTGAAGATGGTCGCGACACTGATCTACGACGAGTACCTGCACGAGCTGAACTGGCCGCTGGGCGCCGCGATCGCGCTGGCGCTGCTGGTCATCAACCTCGTCGTGATGCTGAGCTACAACGCGGTGCTCGAAGGCGCCTATGCCAAGCGGATGGGCAGGTCATGATGACAACCCCTCGTCCGATGAGTACATCGGCCGGTCCCTCGAGGGGACGCGGGCCGGCTTGGGAGCGGCCCGGCGCTCGGCCCGCAGCATCATGAGACGCACCGGCCCCATCGCGATGGTGTTCCACGCGTGCGTGACGGTCTTCATGCTCGCGCCGCTGGTGATCGTCTGCCTGGTCGCGTTCACGCCCGAGAACACGCTGTCGGTGCCGTGGAAGTCGTTCTCGCTGCGCTGGTTCCACGCGGTGTTCGAGCACTCCGACCTGATGCAGTCGTTCTGGAACAGCCTGGGCGTCGCGACCCTCGCCGCCACGCTCGCGGTGCTGTTCGCGGTGCCGGCCGGCATCGCGATCGCACGCCACGAGTTCCCGGGACGGCAGGCGCTCAACGGCCTGCTGCTGTCGCCGCTGATCGTGCCGCACCTGGTGCTGGGCGTCGCGATGCTGCGGCTGTTCGCGCTGTTCGGCGCGCGCGGCTCGGCGCTGTGGCTGACGCTGGCCCACGTCGTGATCATCACGCCGTATGCGCTGCGCCTGGTCGTCGCCGCGCTTGCCGGGTTGGACCGCAGCGCCGAGCAGGCTGCGCTGTCGCTGGGCGCGAGCCACTGGACGGTGTTCCGCCGCATCACGCTGCCGCTGATGCTGCCCGGCATCACCGGCGGCTGGATGCTGGCCTTCATCAACAGCTTCGATGAAGTGACGATGTCGATCTTCATCACCTCGCCGCAGACGGTGACGCTGCCAGTGCGCATGTACATGATCGCGACCGAGTCGATCGACCCGATGATGGCCGCGGTGTCGGCGCTGATGGTCGCGGTCACGGCCGTCGCGATGATCGTGCTGGACCGGCTCTACGGGCTGGACAAGATTCTGGTGGGGCAACATTGAGCGCGATCCTGCACCGCATCGGCGGCGTGGACCGCGAATCGGTGCCGTTCGAACTCGACGGCCGCCCCTGCACCGCCCTCGAAGGCGACACCGTGCTCACCGCCATCCTCACGCAAGCCACCCGCCTGCGCGAAGCCGAGTTCAGCGGCACGCCGCGTGCCGGCTTCTGCCTGATGGGTGCATGCCAGGACTGCTGGGTGCAACTCGTCGACGGCGAACGCCTGCGCGCCTGCAGCACCTTCGTCGAGCCCGGCATGCGCGTGCGCACTGGGTCCACGCGATGAGCGCAAAGCAGTTCGTGATCGTCGGCGCCGGCCCGGCCGGCATGCGCGCCGCGGAGCAACTCGTCGCTGCCGGGCAGAGGCCCGTCGTGATCGACGAAGCCCAGCGCTTCGGCGGCCAGATCTACCGCCAGCCGCCGGCCGTGATGCAGCGCGAGCGCAGCGACCTGTACGGTTTCGAGGCCGGTCGCGCGACGGCGGTGCTGGACCGCTTCGAGTCGCTGCTGCCGCAGATCGACTATCGCCCCAACACGCTGGTCTGGCAGGTCGAGGCGAACACGCTGCAACTGCTGCATGCCGGCCGCACGCACGCGCTGCCCTTCGACGCGCTGATCCTCGCCACCGGCGCGACCGACCGCGTGCTGCCCTTCCCTGGCTGGACGCTGCCCGGCGTCACCACGCTCGGGGCCGCGCAGGTCGCGCTCAAGTACCAGGGCTGCCTGATCGGCCCGCGCGTGGTCTTCGCCGGCACCGGACCGCTGCTCTACCTCGTCGCGTGGCAGTACGCGAGCCACGGCGGGCAGGTCGCGGCGGTGCTCGACAGCGCACCCGCGTCCGCCAAGCTGCGCGCCGCACCGCGCATGCTGGCGCGGCCCGCCGTCGCGGCCAAAGGCGCGTACTTTCTGGCGCGGCTGCGGCTCGCGGGCGTCCCGCTTCACGGCGGCGTGTCGCTGCTGAAAGCCGAAGGCAGCGAACGCGTCAGCGCGCTGACCTGGCGCGCGAACGGTGTCACGCACACGACCGCCTGCGACGCAATCGGCTTCGGCCACGGCCTGCGCTCCGAGACCCAGCTCGCCGACCTGGCCGGCTGCGCCTTCGACTACGACGCGATCGACCAGGCCTGGCTGCCGACGCGCGACGCCGCGGGGCGCAGCACCGTGCGCGGTGTCTACCTCGCCGGCGATGGCGCAGGCGTGCTCGGCGCCGACGCGGCCGAGTTGTCGGGCGCGCGCGCCTCACTGGCCGCGCTCGAAGACATCGTTCAGCCGACCGCTACAGGCCGCGCGGCGCAGATCGAACGCGAGACGACAACGCACAT
>Ga0307510_10009431_pt1 | contig 11626 bp, 6 predicted proteins | sample 12_EM_MG_FD_207224 | JGI IMG/M metagenome (GOLD analysis project Ga0307510, IMG submission 207224) | Populus trichocarpa ectomycorrhiza microbial communities from riparian zone in the Pacific Northwest, United States - 12_EM | ecosystem: Host-associated > Plants > Roots > Unclassified | place... | reverse complement strand
AAATTGGCGATAACAAATTAAATAAAATAGCTAAAATTATGAAAATAAAGATGTGAATGGATTAGGTCAAGAGCCGGGGGGTCACTTAAGACGACTTAGAGATCTGACGGGCCGTTCAGGCACAATTCGACCGGCTTGGTTTTCAGCTCGATTTGAGCCGAAAACAAGGCTCGCCAAGTGATTCACACCAAACCGTCCAAGTGGGAGATGCTGATGTCAATTTCCAAATTTGACATAATGCATACTCAAACTGCATTGCAAAACGAAATTTGCGCTTTATGGAATGAAATCATTTGACAAGTCTGGGCCTGGGATTCCCACAACAATCATGCCCGTTATTTTCTCAATGGGTTTTGCCATTTATACGCCATGTTGCACCCTCCCAACCAATTTGATCCAATTGCAAGTCCAATTGTTCCAGATCCAAGTTATTACTCATTGTGCAAGATTGTCACTCATCACCAGGAATCGACTCACTTTGGTCCCAGCCAGTCTGACCCCCTCCATCATGCCTCTCCCTATGGATCGCACTCAGGAAGCACGCGTGTCTGCCCCGGTAGCTCAGCCGCACCACAGGCAGAGGAAGCAAATATCACCCCAGTCCTCCCTTCAGCCGCAGGTCACCTTACTCCGAATTCATAAGAACCCCACCCTTATCCCTAGTGTAACGCAAGTGTCACTAGTGACCACAGAATCACACTCCAGTCACCTCGTTGCTTTGTTCGGCACATCAATCACACTCCGACGCCTTTCACCAATATTTTCCTGTTCTTGTCAGTCTGGCTCACTTGTGCCCTGACATTTCAATCCAATCCATGGTATTGCGTTTTCCTTGATCTACTCCTTGCTGACTTTCGTAGGATTAGTTCTCCTGTATGTGATTGCCTTCTCTCTACTTCTAGTATGTCCCTTTTCTCAGACACACACCCTTATACACCACACACTCAACCGCCTGACGTCTCATGACCAGTATAGCCAACTTGTTATTGTTTGTTGCTGACTCGTTGTCTCTTTCTTGCGATAACTCTGTCTTCCTTCTTGTCCTCTGTTCCCACCTTATTTAATTTCTGACAACCTCAGATGCTTCTTAGCCACTCTCATGTATGTAAGGCACTGGTATTCGCCTGTCAAGCTAGCCAGTACGAACAAGAACATCTGGAAAAACCTCACTTGTGAAGTTGACTTAGCAAGATGTTAACCTGGGTTAGCGAGCCGTAAACGCAGTTAGCGAGATATTAAGACGAAAAAGGTGATAGCAATTTGAAAATAAGACATATAAGCGCCATCATGGGCCCCCATGATTGGTCAAGGCAAGGGCAAGGGACAGGAATGTGACTTGGGCCATCAACAAAGTGGTTGTGAGACTTGCTTAAGCTTGCTTAGCAATCATTGTTGGTTTACCAACTGACTAAAATTTTCAGCGTCGTCATCTCAATCTCACTGCCTTGATGCGTCCCACCCAAGGTGTCGCCTTCCCTTGCTGCCCCTCTCCAAGTGAGTGGGCCTTTTTTTTTGCCATGTTCTGACCATTCCTGACCTCTGTCACCACCCCTCCCAACACCAGCAGGAGCGGCGATGCAAGATTGTTGATCTTTCTTCAAACTGTGATTTTCAGCTCCATCTTGTGCCAACGGAACTTTAATTTCTCATCTTTTTTTTTTTTGTGCATTCCTTTTCATGTTGCTGGTTCTACATCTGCTATGCTTGACCCAAATTTGTCTGCAACAAGGACGTCTCATTTTAGGCCCGCTTTCCCTGCCTGGCTCCCCAGTTTATTGTCTTACTGTGAGTTTGGAACGTTCTGCACTTGCCTTGGTGTTATCCAGGATTGTGCTGACCCCGATACCAAACGATCCCCACCCCTGCCACTACTGTGACTCTGTCGAAAGCATCTCTGCTGGTCATTAATCCTATCCTTCCATTGATCGCCATCGTCACTCTTGGTAACGTCGCAACAGGTCCGCCAATCCTTGTTTTTCTGTTGTGCTGGACCCAACTCATAAGGAGATCTAGGACTAGAGATCACCCTGGTGACCTGTAACGTGCTAGCAGCAGTCATCCTTTTTGCGATGTGATTATAGATCTTCTTCTCTCAAACTGACGTGTGGTGGTCGGTCGGGGTATTCTCTCTGATGGGTGTTTTCCCTCCGGATAGATTATCATACAAGGTGCTAATGCTGTTCAACAACTTCAAGTGGGACAGGAAAGCTCTCTTCTGCGTAACATTGATCGATTTCAGTAAGTTTGTTGTGTATAATCTGCTCACTCCAGAAGAAATGCAGCACACAACTGATGGTGACAAGGTTGAGCTGGGGCCACTGCCTCCAGTGCAAGTGCGCCTGTCCCTCCCAACCTTTGTTTTTATGTGGGTTGAATAGGTGAGTCGGTTTTTTTCCTGCTTCTGTGCATTCACCCAACCTCCCGTGTACCCCCACGCTCTTCGCATCCAATGTGCTTGAAGTATCAAAGACCGCCATAGATGTCAGCAGCATGTACCCTTCTCTTGCACTGTCTCACTACTGCCCCACTCCTCCAGCACAAAGACATGATGATACAAACAGATGGGATACCTTGTCTGCACTGGAATGGCCATCTCTTCACACTCCCTGGTATGTGCCTCTGCTCAGGGGGGGGGGGGGGGGTTGCTGAGCAGGCCCACCACTCCTCAAGATAAATACATGACTCTGAACAGACAGCGTCTGCCCGCATCGTGCCCACATCCATCTGGATGACTGACTTCCTCACTCAACGGTATGTCCCGCATCTGCCTCACTCACAACTCAATGCTGATACGCCCTTGCTCTCCCGTTTCGACATTGATCATTGCCTCCAGATGCACACCCCACCCACAACCGACATCCACACACCAGAATCACAACCACAGCAGCAGCAAACCATGCACATGCACAGCTCACACGGTGCTTGTGGAGGTCAGGCTTTTTGTGGGGCTTTGAATAGATGAGTACTGTAGTTGCAGTATAAACACTTTTGTGTAGAGTGAATTAAAATCTGTTAATTTAATGGAATTAATCATTGTTAACAAGTTCTTGTGATTAACGTCGTGTTAGAATCATGTTAGATTAATGGGGGGTAAATTATTCAGTGTTAAAGTGTTAATATGCATTAATCTCTGTTAGCGACGCTAAATTAACATCAATTAACACATGAGGTTTTTCCAGATGAAGTTGCTTCACACTGACTTGTAAATCTTTCCCTACCTTGAGCACTTGTACAGCAATCGCCTCAGACAGGGTGTCACCGCCACAAAGTGAGGGCAACACTGATTCAGTGTTGGGTTCATTTGGCTGTCTTAACTTGGCAGTATGTCATGTGGATAGCTTGTTGCCAAGTTGTAGTCAAGATATGAGAAGTGGTTCCCACACTAGAGTAACGTCCTAGTGCCCACTTATAGAGAGATGTAAGAGAAGAGAAGGGAGTTGAATTGACAGGAGATTCAACTTGCCGTCTTAGGGACAGCAATGAGCCTCTTTTATACTACATATACAAGTACGACTAATCACGACGTAGTAAGCCAGATACATGCTATGACTAAGTACTACTAGGATCAGTAAGCGACTCCAACTAGATCAATAAGCACATCACATAGCATCAGTCATCCGATCACTAATCACCAGGGCCGGTTCCCACGACTTACAAAGGCTGTACCGTATGAGTAATGACGATCACCTAAGGCTGGTTTCACAGGGGTTCTCTGGCGATCAGGGCGAGCTAAAAGAGAGAGAAACCCGTGAAAGATGACTGAATGCAGACGGGTGACGGTTTTTGACACACAAATAGATGATCTAAGTTGAGATTGTCCCAAGGCGAGTAGGAAGCCTTTATATACACGAGCAGGTATGTATGGGAGTGCCAGGAAGCTCTGAGGATATCTAATCTAGTCAGTGGTGAGGTACGGTAAAGTTTTGGGGTGCGCGAGCGTGAAGGGGTCGAGGCCGAGCCCGTGCGGTGATATAAGATGAAAGCCAGCTAAAATTAAGGTGGTTGGGGAAATAAATAAGAAAACTGACCCGGATAGGTATGTGCGCAGTCCAGAATGTGCGGTGTCTATCGAGAGGGGGGGTTAGAACAAGAGGAAGGTAGAAAGTGGGTATCAAGGAAAAGCGTGGTGGTGGATAGAGCCGGGGTAGGAAGTCTACGAAAGGCAAGGTAAGAAAGAACATAAGCAAAAAGACATGAAGCGGGGCGCGGCGAAGTGGGCAAGTCTGTGTATCGGCGGGGAGAGCGTGTCGAGACCGTGGACGATAATGGAATCGGTTCGACTTGTTCCCAAGGGCAGCAGGCGTGTTTGCTTAATACGCCATCATGTGGCCAACCCCTACACAGTAACAGGCAATATTCTCAAAAGGCTCACTAGTTGAAGAATAGAGACGGACAACTAGAAGGATTTGCGTTCCATGTACTCCCAGAAGGGAGCTAATCCCTGTAGCAAATACCGCGCGGAGCGGATTGACAAGTTGACAGCCCGAGTACCATACATTCCTCACTGACAGTAGCACACTTGTTTAGCTTACAACCCTAGAACCTTATTCACTCATATATAGCGTAGACAGTTCGTCTTTGTCCCCTCAGTTCCGTGTCTTACTCGCACACGTTCTGAGGTGAGTAGCAGTACCCAAATATACCACATAGTTCTGTGTCTTACTCGCACACGTTCTGAGGCCTTTGCGTGCCCGGAATTCACTCCTTTACTTTTATTAGTTGCTACAATCCCCACTGTCATCAGTGACACATGATCAACTGCAAGCACCAACAGAATGTGGTGCCCACGTGCTGTGAGACTCAAGGTAAGGCGACCGACTCCCTTACAGAACACCTACCTTGACGTCTACCATGGACGTATCCGAGTCAACACATTCCACCACATTCAGGACGACTCGGAACTGTCCTTGAGATATTCCCATGCTCCTCTCAGCTTCGTAACCAGTGCGAGAGAAGTGCCAGAGCGTATTCAGGGAGATTGGGAGATTGGGAGAGGGACAGGATTGTCTGTGTCCACTATGTTCACGGTATCTTCTAGGGACAAGACACCGTGGCTGGCATTGGCTGTGGGGATTGGTTAACAGCAAAAGTTTTGCCATTAACCAATCCCCACTTGAAGTGGACACCTTGACTGCACGTAGGAATCGAATCACATGTGAAGGTGGAATCGAGGAGATAAATGAGGAAGGAAAGTAAGGGTGCACACAAGAGCCATGGGAAGTAGAGTAGTCGTCATTCAGTGAGTTCTGCGGGCCATTCGAAAAACGGTGTAGCCAACTTGGCACTAGCTGAACTTGAAGCTTGAAGCTCAAGCTGGTAAGTTAAGCTACCTCAGGCTGCGATGATTTGAACATAGGATATGAAATACCCAGTGTTGCCAAATCGCAGGGTATACATATTATGGGCTACATAACCACCCTTATTCGCGTTCCTTCACCTTCAAAGGCAGCTGAACATAGTATATGTATTGCCATCATAGGGTATGCTCCAGGACAATGGATCGCGACGTACGTCCTGGTTCACAGCAATGAGAAACTTGGGCATGACTAGAGAGCGTCGATGTATGGGTCAGTGTACTACTCATTGTCATAGTCATCAAATTCATCCGAGTCGTCGTCCTCCTCATCCGAGTCCTCCTCGTCCTCATCCGAGTCCATAGGGCCGTACCAAGGACCAGGGCCACTGTCATATCCGTCATCGTCAGTGCGTTCCTCCTCTTCGTCGAAGGGGCCACCTCTTCTCTCCCAATCGTAATATTCTGACTGTTGGACCATCACCATCAGTTCTTCCGGGGGACTTTGCACGTTGCCTACAGTCTCCGAGAGCAACTGGATCGCACGTTCACTCCCAATACACGTACGCAAATCGAGGGCCTCTAGCGGAACTCCGTGCTCCTTCCGTTTTACGAGCATTTCGCGTAAATGATACGTCCTGAGCGGGGTCAACGAAACTTTGGAAAGGATAAGTTTTGTCAACTGTGGGAGCCGTGGCTGATCATTGGGTGGAACACCCTCCTCTAACATCTCTCTAAATGCCCCAACTGCAGTGGGAACCAGGCGTGCCCGCTTGAGCATAGTCAGCTGCGGCGCGTGACTGAGCCAGACCTCCTTGCTGAGTCGTGTATTGTTCAGGGCAGAAAGCGTCGAAATGGCATTCAAGGGTAGATGGGACAACATGACATCAAAGATTACTGTCTCTGTCCCGTCACGCCATCCGTCGTCAGGTGTGGCAGACAAAACCAGACGTGCAGAGACCAACGCCTTGATCAGGGTGCCCGAATTGCAAACCTCAACGTTGGCATCAGGTACGGCCCAAGCGACGATTGTAGCGTGCATTGGCTGCCCGTTTAATAGTATGGTCTGAAGTAGTGCGGTGTCCTGTGGCCCATGGGCATTTTGGGCAACATATGGGATAAGTAATCGTACGTCGTCACCATCCCAGGATTGAGATTTGGAGGTCATGTGCAGCGAAATGAGAGCAGGCAACATGAGATATGTGAGTGCGAGAGTACAACCCTTCGCTGAGGCAGTGATGTCGAAGTGAGAGAGGGAAGGGAGGGTGACTGTGCGTTGCGGCTCAGAAAGGAGCGGGTTGTTGACGGAAACGGCTGGGTTGGCACCATGAAGGACAAGCGTTTTAAGTTGGGACATTTGGTCCAAAGCGGCCAACCAATCTTTGAGCGTTGGCATCGCCTGCATGGAGGGCGTCACTATCTTGAGAGTTTGCAAGCCCTTCAAGAGTGGTGACTTCCATCCGATACTGTAGCTGATCAGCTCAAGACGCGTGAGCATGGGTGTAGTTCTGTCAAAAAGGGAATCGGGGATGGTACACCATAACGGTCTATATGCACTGGATATCTTCGTCAAGGAGAGAGATACCAAGGCAGGGGCGGGTGATACAAGTCGCTGAAGCACAGTCTGGAATTCCCCAGAAAGAGTGAGGTGGCGGGTGTGGGAAATATGGGCTTCGAGTTGTCCCCCAAAGGCATTGTACCGTGACTTGCTCAAAGGGGAGATGTGCTTGGCCTCGAAGTGTAAGGGCGACATCTTTGCCCGGGCTAGTATCTGAGGGAACCTAGCTAAGCTCAACTTGCTGAAATTGATGTGGCTCCAAAGGTAGGGGAAGGAGAGTGAGATTTCACGCCATCGATGGCAAACATGAGTGACATGTGCCCATGCAAGATAAGGAACATTTTCGGAGTCATCTGCGGGGAAGGGCAGAAGTGAGAATATCTTGGCGAGGGTTTCAGGAGGCAGACGCGATATGGGGGCAAGCGCGTTACGACGGTATTTCAGCTCTTGGATAGCCTCCTCGAACTCTCTGATTTTATCGTCAATGGCTTTACGAAGATGGTCCTGCGCTGTGGCTGAGCTTGTATCCATAAAAACGACAAATGCAGTTGAAATGCCAGTGGTTGGGATGCCTCAGGTCACGGGCCGTCCATGTTTCGGTTGACTGTGAAAACACGTGACATGATGTGACAATTCGTCACACGGCGTCGTGAACGGGAGGCGGCTGAAGCAAGGCTGAAGCCCTCAGCTGAAGCTTTTGCTTTGCCATGGGAAATTGTTCTGTTAACACGATGTGTCAATCCGATGACACATTGACACCATGGTGGCATCTCCACAGACACTGGCATAACCTTGATACCACTGCTGGTGATCACTGGCAACAGTGGCAAGTTGACGACAGGAATGGAAATTCCGACTTGGAGTTCATGATCTACGACCCTACAGGATGTAGTGGGACTACTAATGGATATGCGGCAAGTCAAAGCATTTCGTGGCGAGCTTTTCCCGGCTGAACGTCATGGCATCATTGACAAGTCGAAAAGCCTGAACGGGCCGGAGCAGCATGAGGCGTTCGACGTGTGACAACATATTTCAGGCACTTGTGTTCTTGCCGACCCGCCACTTAGCGCTCGTTGCGGAAACCGCCATCCCTCACGGTTTACTCAAGGACATGGCGATAGCATGCTCCTGGCCAACCTCATTCACATCGTCAAACGCCTGACCATGACACCCCACAATAGCGATGCGGATGGCACGCACAACCACATGCTCAACCTGGACGGGCTGATCCAACACACCCTTTGCATTGCGCGCAAATTCCAAATGGTGGGGACCCCGCAGGCTTCGAGATCAGTTCTGCACCTCACCTTACACAATGCCTATCTTGACGTTTACCACATCTGAGGACAGAGTCAACACATTCCATAACATCCGGAACAATCGCCGGAATGCCTTCCACTTGACAGAAGCCAACATATATTCTTAGGCAAGGTGAGTACAGTAGTTTGTAGCTAGAGCTGCTGTCATAGTCATATGTTGCGGTTGCAGTTCTAAATAAATCCTTGATACCGAGAGACACTCAAAAGTCGGTCAAACAGCATTCCCATGCTCCTCTCGGCATAGGTATCGGCATCGGTGTCGTGATTAGTGCGAGAGAAGTCCCAGAGTGTGTTCGAGGAGATTAAGAGATTGAATTAGTGACAGGATTGTCTGTTTTTCCTATTGTTCACGGTATTTTCTAGGGACATGACACTGCAGCTGGCACTGGCTGGGGGGATTGGTTGACAGCAAAAGTGGGCACGCTTACTGCATGTAGGAATCTGAACGTAGAATTGAGGAGATAAATAAGGAAGGAAAGTACAGGTGCATCGAAAACCATGAGAAGCAGAGTAGTCGCCATTCGGTTCTGCAGCCTGAATGCATTCGAAAAAGGGTGTCTCCCAGCCAACTCGGCACTAGCCGAACGTGAAACTCAATCGCACAGTGTACATATTATGGGCCACATTAACTACCATTATTTGTGTTCCTTCACAAGCCAGCATTCAAAAGCAACTGAACATAGTATATGAATTGACATTATAGGGTATGCTCAGGGACAATAGGTCAGGACGTGCCTCCTACTGTAGTTTGCAGCGATGAGAAACTTGGGAACGACTACAGTAGAGATCGTCGATGTATGGGTCAGCACTACTCGTCATCATAGTCACTAAATTCATCCTCATCCTCATCCTCATCCTCATCCTCATAGTCCTCCTCGTCATCTGTAAACGCATACCAAGGACCAGGACCATCATCATATTCATCATCATCGGTGTGTTCCTCCTCTTCATCGAACATTCCAACTCTTCTCTCCCAATTGAAAAATGCTGACTTTCCCACCATCAGAGTTTCCGCAGGACCTTGCACGTTACTTACAACCTCCGAGAGCAATTGGATTGCACGTTCAGTCCCAATACACGTGCCCAAATCGAGGGCCTCTAGTGGAACTCCATGTTCCTTCCGTTTTACGAGCATATCGCGTAGATGGTATGTCCTGAGCGCAGTCAACGAAACTTTGGAAAGTATAAGTTTTGTCAACTGTGGGAGTCGGGGCAGACCACTGGGTGGGGCATCCTCCTCAATCATCTCTCTAAATGCCCTCACCGCAGTGGGAACCAGGAGTGCTCGCCTGAGCATAGTCAGCCTCGGCGCGTGACTGAGCCAGACCTCCTTGGTGAGTCGTGTATTGTTCTGCGCAGAAAGCGTCGAAATGGCATTCAAGGGTAATTGAGACAGCACGGCATCAAATATGGCTGTCTCCGTCCCGGTCAACCATCCAGTGTAAGTTTTGATTGACAAAACTAGACGTGCAGAGGCCTCTGCCTTGATCAAGGTATCCAGATCGCAAACCTCGGCGTCAGCATCAGGTACGGTCCACGCAACGATTTTGACGTGCATTGCCTCCTCGTCTAATAGTATGGTCTGAAGTGGTGCAGCGTCCTGTGGTCCATGGGCATTTCGAGTAACATATGGGATAACTGATCGTATATCATCCTGGGACTCAGATACGGAGGTAACTTGTAGGGAAATGAGAGCAGGCAGCATTAGATGTGCAAGTGCGAGCGCACAACCCTTCGCTGACCCAATGATGGTGAAGTGTGTGAGGGAAGGGAGAATTACTGTGCGTTGCGGCTGAGAAATGAGTGGGTTGTCGATGGAAACAGCTGGGGTGGCCCTATGAAGGACAAGCATTTTAAGTTGGGACATTTGGTCCAAAGCGGCCAACCAATCTTCGAGCGTCAACGCTGCCTGCAGAGGGGGTGTTAGTACCTCAAGAGTTCGCAAGCCCTTGAGGAGTGGCGACTTCCATCCGAAACTGTAGCCGACCAGCTCAAGACGGGTGAGCATGGGTGCAGTCCCGCTGAAAAGGGAATCAGGGATGTTACGTTGTGGTAATGTATATGGATCAGATCGCTTCCTCAAGGAGAGGGATACCAAGGCAGGGGCGGGTGATACAAGTTGCTCAAGCACAGTCTGAAATTCTCCAGAAACGCTGAGGTGGCAGGTGTGGGAAATATGGGCCTCGAGTTGTCTACCGAAGGCATTGAACCGTGCCTTGTTCAAAGGGGTGATATCGTCGGCCTCGAAGTGTAAGGGCGACATCTTTGCCTGGGCGAGTATCTCGGTGAGACCAGCAAGTGTCACCTCAGGTGAAATTGATGTGGCTCCAAAGGTAGGGGGAGTAGATTGCGATCTCATGCCATCGATGGCAAACATGAGTGACACGTATCCATGCCAGATAAGGGACAGATTCGGAGTCATCTGCGGAGAAGGACAAAAGTGAGAATATCTCGGCGAGGGTTTCAGGAGGCAGACACGAAATGGGGGCAAGCGCGTTATGACGGTATTTCAGCTCTTGGACTTCATCGTCAATGGCTTTACGAAGGTGGTCTTGTGCGGTGTCTGAGCTCGTATCCATAAGAACGTGATAAATGGCAGGAGCAACTGATGTCGCGCTCGGCGTTCATGTTCTATTCCAAACAACTGTGACAACCCGTGACAGGATGTGACAATCCTGCAGATGACAGTTGCGCTGTTTTGGCGGCGGGTGTCACGCCCCAAAAGAAGTAATTCTCCCGTAGTTTGGTTTCCACTAGTACAGCTGTCAGATTTTCATACTCAGACAAATAAAAAGATCTCGGAATAGTCGATGCAAGCAAAACAAACATAAAGCACGTGTCCTAAAAGCATATGTTGTAAAAAAAAAACATTTGTCGCTTAATCATGCAATTTACACATGTCATCAATTTACGCAATGTCCATTTGTCGCTTAATCACACAATTTACACATGTCATCAAATTACGCAATGTCCGCGTGTCGCTAATCTCGCGCATTGTGACTAAGTCGAGAGCCCTGGGGTGAAATGTGCATGCGCGAGCACATTCCCGGGCGTTATTTGAGCCTGGGAAAATGCCTGGGCACTTGTTCCAGCATATGCAAACACTGGAACGGCAGCAGAAAGTGGCGCAAACGCATGCCCTTGCAAAGCAGCGGGAAAACTAGTGTTGCCGCGACACGGCTAGAATCCGGCCCGCGAGCTGGAGCTGGTCGTTTTTGCAAGTCAGCTGACCGAGCCGATCTTAGTCATCAACTTGCCTCGAGTCACGACTGCAAGTCGACTCAGACCGCTCATCCTCTGGCCTCTACAGCAAGTGAGTTCCCCTTGCTGGCTTGTGTTCTTTCCATGCCCTGATCAGTCCCAACCCCTGCCCTTGCACCTTTTGATCCCCCTCTTGCTCATATACACCCCTCCCACCACTGACAGCCACTCAGCCCCGAGGACATGCCACACAAA
>Ga0307510_10009429_pt1 | contig 11627 bp, 11 predicted proteins | sample 12_EM_MG_FD_207224 | JGI IMG/M metagenome (GOLD analysis project Ga0307510, IMG submission 207224) | Populus trichocarpa ectomycorrhiza microbial communities from riparian zone in the Pacific Northwest, United States - 12_EM | ecosystem: Host-associated > Plants > Roots > Unclassified | place... | reverse complement strand
TCGCCGGCGCCGCCGTCCACGGTCGAATGGCCATAGGTGCGGACGAAATCGTCACCCTCGCCGGCGACGACGTTGGCCTGGCCCTCGATATCGATCACGTCGTTGCCCGCGCCGGCATCGATCGTGGCGTTGCTGGCATGAACCCCGATGCTGTCGTCACTGGCTCCGCTGATGATCTTGAAAAAGTCCAAGCCGGCGGACGACCCGGCATCGCGTCCGCGACGCGTGGCTGACTTGTCGGTGTGAAAGGCGTCTACCTGTGCCTGCAACCGATCGACGGCGGATCGTTCGGCCGACGCCCGCGCCAGCATCTGTTTGGCGCGGTACGAAATGCTGACCGTGGTCACCGACACGGACACCGATGACGATGTGGTGCTTGCTGCACCGTCCCCGCTGGTGCCGGCAACCGCTGCGGCGGTGCTGGTCTGGGAAATCGACCAGGTCGTGTAGGATAAATAGGCGGCGGCAATCGTACTCATGGGCAACTTCCTCGTCTATTCTGGACGGAACCGGAAAATACACCTGAGACCGAAATGATCGGTTAAAATGAGCCATCGAATACTCCGGCATCCCGCCAACCACTTGCAGACGCCGTCCCGCCGCGCGCATCTTCGGACGATGTGGGTTACTTTCCGCGCCCCGATGTCGTAACCCCTCCGCCATGAACTACCGACACGCCTTTCACGCTGGCGGCTTTGCCGATGTCATCAAGCACATCGTGCTGGTGCGCATGCTGACCTATCTGCAGGAAAAGCAGGCCCCGTTTCGCGTCATCGACACCCATGCCGGCGCCGGCCGCTACGATCTCACAGGCGAAGAGGCGCGCCGCGGCGGCGAATGGCTGACCGGCATTGCACGGGTGCTGCAGGCGCGGTTTTCGGAAAACACGCTGCCGCTGGTGACCCCCTATCTCGATATCGTCAGGGCCTTCAACCCGCCAGGCAAGCTTGAGGCCTATCCCGGATCGCCCCTGATCGCCCGCGCGCTGCTGCGGCCGCAGGACCGTCTCACGGCCTGCGAAATCGAGCCCGGCGCCCGCAGGCAACTGATCGACGCGCTGCGCCGCGACAGCCAGGCGCGGGTGGTCGATCTCGACGGCTGGACCGCGTTGCCGGCCTTCGTGCCGCCCAACGAGCGGCGCGGCCTGGCGCTGATCGACCCCTCGTTCGAGCAAAAGGACGAATTCGAGACGCTGGCCGACGGATTCGCCGAAGCCTATGCGAAATGGCCGACCGGCAGCTACCTGATCTGGTATCCGGTGAAGAGCCGGCGCGCCACCGACACCCTGGCGCGGCTTGTCGCGAGCGCTGCCGCCACCAGCAAGCCAGCCGGAAAATGCCTGCGGCTCGAATTTTCCGTTGCGCCGCAGCTGCCGGGCGGCCCCCTCTCCTCCACCGGGCTCCTGATCGTCAATCCGCCGTGGACGCTGGCGGCCGAGTTGAAGACAATTCTACCCGAACTCGAAAAGCCGCTTGGCCAGGGCGGGGCCGCCCGGTTCAGGCTGGAGACGCCCAAGCCCTGAGGCCCCGGCCGGTCAGGTGAAAGTTACGAATCGCCATAGGCAATTCGCGCAAATCCGTATTATGCTCAGGCTGTTGGGACTGGCTTTACGTTCCGCTTCCGCGAATGGTTGCGGCGGAGTGATCAAGGCCGAATAAAATCCAGGTCGGTCGGGACGTAAGCCCGATCGGCGAAGGTGGCCAAAGCTTCCGGCAGCGAATGTCCGGTCGGCCGATACGCGAATTACGCGTAACGGCAGAGCAATACGGGGGAGGAGTTTCCCGATGGCCATGACTGGAACAGTCAAGTTCTTCAATGGAGAACGCGGCTACGGCTTCATCAAGCCCGATGATGGCGGCCGCGATGTGTTTGTGCATATTACCGCTGTCGAGCGGGCTGGACTGAAGGATCTGACAGAAGGACAGCGCATTACGTTCGAGGTCGAACCGGACAAGAAGGGCAAAGGCCCCAAGGCGGTCAACCTGGTGATTTCATCGTAAACCGACGCTCGCGTTGGACGCGGACTGAATTTTTGCTGCGAAGATTTCGCTGGGCACGGCAATCGCCGCCCAAAGCGTTGAGCCACACGGCGTCTGCGCGCATACCTGCCTGAAGACAAAAAAATCCCGGCGACTTACTGCCGCCGGGAGTTGATATCAGACAGTTTTTTGTTCTCAGAACCGATAGTTCACGCCGGCCCGGATCAAGCCGAACCGGTAGCCATTTGACGCACCTGTAACGACGAAATTGCTGTTGGCCAGATCGACATAGAGATATTCGATCTTGGCGCTCCAGTTGGGGGCGAAGCCCATCTCGGCGCCGGCGCCGAGTGTCCAGCCCGCATTGGTGTGGGATTCCGACAAGCCGAACGTGGTGGCGCGCAGTTCGCCGAAGGCGAGACCGCCCGTGCCGAAGAACAAAATGTTGTTGAACGCAAAACCGGCGCGACCGCGCACCGTGCCGAACCAGGGGTTGGAAAATTTCCACGGCGCGAAGGTCTCTTCGGCGCCGGTCGCCTGGATATCGCCTTCGAGACCGAACACGAAAGCTCCGTTCTGCCAATTGTAACCGGCCTGAACGCCACCCACGAAACCGGACGGCTTGGTCGGATTGTTGGCAACCGAACCCCAGGCATATCCCAGGTTAACGCCGAGATAGGGACGGGCCCAGCTAAGGGCGTCGTACAACTGATTGCCGGTATAGGGAGGGCTTCCGTAGTTGAAGTCTGCCGCTCGTGCCGACACGGTCCAGCCCGCTGCGATCAGCGCCAGTGCGCCCAACACAAACCTGCTCATCACGCCACTCCACGCAACTGCCGCGACCAACGCCGGGCGAGACACCGGCTTGGTTACGGAACTCCACTTTTTTCCTGTAAGATTTATCGAGAGTTTTAAGTTAAAGGGTTGTTAAGCCGGGTTACCGCCCGCTCATCATTCTTAAGGAAGCGTTACCGGCGCCTTTCCCCCGGCAAGGCGCGCCCGAGCGCTGGCGATGCCGCCCCGCAGCGCTTAATTTAGGCCCCATGGATCACGATTCTACCGATCATCCGGAGCCCCCGCGCAAGACGCGGCGGGGTTCCCAGCCGGATCTGCCGCCGCAGGACCTGATCGCCGCCGACGTCGACCCCGCGACATCCGCCGCCGAGGAGGACGACGAAGCGCGCCTGCCGGAAGCCCCTGAGGATGCTGCCGAGGCGATAGCCGAAGGCCCGCTGGCGGTCGGCCACGCGGCCATCGAAAACGCGGTGCGGCTGGCGCCGACCTCTCCCGGCGTTTACCGCATGCTCAATGCAGGCAGCGACGTGCTGTACGTCGGCAAGGCGAAAAACGTCCGCAAGCGGCTCTCCTCCTACGCCCGCGTCAACGCACCGCTGCCGGCGCGCATCCTGCGGATGATCGCGGCGACCGTGACGGTCGAGATCATCTCCACCACCACCGAGACCGAAGCGTTGCTGCTGGAAGCCAACCTGATCAAGCAGCTGCGGCCGCGCTTCAACGTGCAGCTGCGCGACGACAAGTCGTTTCCCTACATCCTGATATCAGGCGACCATTGGGCGCCGCAGATCCTCAAGCATCGCGGCGCCCAATCACGGCCCGGGCGATATTTCGGGCCGTTCGCATCCGCCGGCGCCGTCAACCGCACCATCACGGCGCTGCAGCGCGCCTTCCTGATCCGCTCCTGCACCGACGGCTTCTTCGAGAGCCGCACCCGCCCCTGCCTGCTCTATCAGATCCGCCGCTGCTCGGGCCCCTGCACGCGCGAGATCGACTTCCCCGGCTATACCGAGCTGGTGCGCGAGGCGACCGATTTCCTGTCCGGACGCAGCCATGCCGTGAAGGAGCTGCTCGCCGGCGAGATGGAAAAGGCATCCACTGAGCTCGAATTCGAGACCGCGGCGCTGTATCGTGATCGCCTCGCCGCGCTGTCGGCGATCCAGTCGCAGCAGGGCATCAATCCGCGCACCGTGGAAGAAGCCGACGTGTTCGCCATCCATCAGGAGGGCGGCTATTCCTGCGTCGAAGTGTTCTTCTTCCGCACCGGCCAGAACTGGGGCAACCGCGCCTATTTCCCGCGCGCGGAGAAGTCGTTCACGCCGGAGGAAGTGCTGGCCTCGTTCCTCGCGCAATTCTACGACGACAAGCCGCCGCCGAGACTCATCCTGCTGTCGCATGAGATTGAGGAAAGCGCGCTGCTGGCCGATGCGCTCTCGGTCAAGGCCGGCTTCAAGGTGGAAGTCTCGACGCCGAAGCGCGGCGAAAAGAAAGAGCTGATCGCCCACGCGCTGACCAATGCGCGCGAGGCGCTCGGCCGCAAGCTGAGCGATACCGCAACCCAGAGCCGCCTGCTGCAGGGCATGGCGACCACGCTCGCACTGCCGCAGGTGCCGAAGCGCATCGAGGTCTACGACAACAGCCACATCCAGGGCACCAACGCCGTCGGCGCGATGATCGTGGCGGGGCCGGATGGTTTTATCAAGAACCAGTACCGCAAGTTCAACATCAAGTCCGAGGGACTGACGCCCGGCGACGACTACGCCATGATGCGCGAGGTGCTGGAACGGCGCTTCAAGCGGCTGCTGAAACCGCCGGAGGACGACGCCGCCCAAGGAAAACTTCAAGGAAAACCTGGCGCGAAGGCCGACGATGATTCGTTTCCGCAATGGCCCGACCTCGTCATCATCGACGGCGGCCGCGGCCAGCTCAACGCCGTCAGGGAGATTTTCGAGGGTCTCGGATTGACCCAGGTCGCCCTGATGGCCGTCGCCAAAGGCCCGGACCGCGATGCCGGGCGGGAGACGCTGTTCATGCCGGACCGCGAGGCCATCAAGCTCGAGCCGCGCGATCCGGTGCTGTATTTCATCCAGCGGCTGCGCGACGAGGCGCATCGCTTCGTGATCGGTTCACACCGCAAACTGCGGAAAAAAGACATCAGGGAAGCGGGCTTACAGGAAATCCCGGGCATCGGCCCGTCACGCAAACGTGCCTTGCTGCATCACTTCGGAACGCTGAAGGAGATCGAGCGGGCCTCGATCGCGGACCTCGGCAAGGTTCCCGGCGTCAGCGCCGAAAGCGCCCGCAAGATTTTTGAGTTTTTCCATGCACAGCCGGGTTAAGGGGACTTCGAGTCGAAAGGCACGTGTCATTTGGACGTCGCCTGCGACAGATGATCTAGGGTCCGCACGGTTGACCTTCACGCTCCAGCGGTATTGGTAAGACGGATGAACATCGCAACAACGAAGGGGCAGACCAAGAGCCTGTCCTTGCCGAATATCCTGACCTACGCCCGTATTGCCGCCATTCCGGTGGTAGTCGGCTGCGTTTTCGCCCAGTCCATCCTGGACGGCCCGCTTTGGCTGCGCTGGGTGGCGCTGGCCGTCTTCATCGCCGCGGGGGTGACCGATTACCTCGATGGCTACTATGCGCGAATCTGGGACCAGCAATCCGCCTTCGGCCGGATGCTCGATCCGATCGCCGACAAGCTTCTGGTGGCGTCCTGCCTGTTGATGCTGGCGGCCGACAACTCGATCCACGGCTGGACCCTGTGGGCCGCCATCGTGATCCTGTGCCGCGAAATCCTGGTCTCGGGCTTGCGGGAATATCTGGCCGCGTTGCGGGTCAGCGTGCCCGTGACCAAGCTCGCAAAATGGAAGACCACGATCCAGCTGGTCGCGATCGGCTTCCTGATCGCCGGCGAGGCGGGCGAGCAGATCCTTCCCGCGACCACCCTGATCGGGATCGCGCTGTTGTGGATGTCGGCGATCTTCACGATCTACACCGGCTGGGACTATTTCCGCGCCGGCATTCATCACCTCATCAAGGAGGATGAGGGATGAGGGTCAAATATTTCGCTTGGGTACGCGAACGGGTCGGCGTGGCGGAGGAAACCGTCGAGCCGCCGGCCGACGTGCGCACGGTGAACGATTTGATCGGCTGGCTCTCCAGCCGCGGCGAGGCCTATGCCTACGCCTTCGAAAAGCCGAAGGTGATCCGCGCCGCGATCGACCACGCCCATGTCAAGCCGGACACTGCGATCGCAGGCGCACGCGAGATTGCGTTCTTCCCGCCGATGACCGGCGGCTGAGTTTTCATATGTCTGTCACGGCGACCATTCGCATTCAGGAAGCGGATTTCGACGTCGCGCAGGAGATCGCGGCGCTGAGCAAGGGCCGCACCGATGTGGGCGCGGTCGTCACGTTCAGCGGCGTCTGCCGCGGCAGCGAGAACGGCGAACCGATCGCCGCGCTGACGCTCGAGCACTATCCCGGCATGGCTGAGGCGGAGATCGCTCGCCATGCCGACGAGGCGCTGTCGCGCTGGCCATTGCAGGGTCTCACGATCATTCACCGGTTCGGCCGCATCGCGCCGGGCGAGAACATCGTGGTTGTCGTGACCGCGTCGGCACATCGCCAGGCGGCGTTCGAGGCCGCGGAATTCCTGATGGACTATCTGAAGACCAACGCGCCGTTCTGGAAGCGCGAGGAAAGCGGAAAAGGCACCAGTTGGGTCGAGGCGCGCGACCATGATGACGCGGCCGCCGCGCGCTGGACCAAATCCTGATGGCCAAACGTACCAAGCCGGCAGCGAAGCGCGGCCAGACTATTTCGAAACTTCCCAAGGTCGGCGCGGGCGAACTGCTGACGCTGCTCGATTACGTACGCTATGCCGTCAGCCGCTTCGTCGAAGCCAGGCTGGTATTCGCGCACGGCACCACCGATCCGGTTGCGGAAGCCGCCTTTCTGGTCTGCGAGGCGCTGCATCTGCACCCCGACCAGTTCGAGGCGTTCGCCACCGCGCGCGTCACGGCGGCTGAAGGCAAGAAGATCCTCGACCTGATTGCGCGCCGCGTCACGACGCGAAAACCGACGGCTTACCTCGTCAACAAGATCTACATGCGCGGCCTGCCGTTCTATGTCGACGAGCGCACCATCGTGCCGCGCTCCTTCATCGGCGAATTGCTGGAGCAGCATTTCGGCGGCGACGGCGATGAGGAGGCCGGCTCGCTGATCTCGGATCCGGGCATGGTCGAAAGCGTGCTCGACCTCTGCACTGGCTCGGGCTGCCTTGCCATCCTGGCCAGCCGGAATTTTCCCAATGCCGAAATCGACGCGGTGGATATTTCAAAGGATGCGCTCGAAGTCGCCGCGCGCAATGTCCGGGATTACGGCCTGGAGCACAGGCTCGCGCTGTACCGCGGCGATCTGTTCAAGCCGCTGGACGGCAAGCGCTACGACCTGATCATTTCCAATCCGCCCTATGTCGATGCGGAAGGCATGGCCGACCTGCCGCGCGAATGCCGTGCCGAGCCGAAGCTTGCCTTCGACGGCGGCACCGACGGCCTCGATATCGTCAGGCGCATCCTTGACGAGGCAGAAGCGCACCTGACGCCGCGGGGCGGCCTGTTGTGCGAAATCGGCCGCTGCCGTCCGCAACTCGAGGCCGCCTATCCACAACTGCCGCTGCTCTGGCTCGACACCGAGGATTCCGAAGGCGAAGTATTCTGGATCGCCGCCGCCGATCTCTGATCCGGCATATCGTGCGGAAATATCACGGCCCTTCGGCGTTCCTGTTTGGCGGCGAAGCTGATACTTTGGGGCAAACCCGTTCAAACCGAAACGAGGCCGCCCATGCTGGACAAGAGCCCCCGCCCCAATTCCGTCAACGTGCCGAACGATCTCGCCGCGCACTGGATGCCGTTCACCGCGAACCGGGCGTTCAAGAAAAACCCGCGGATGCTCGCCGGCGCCAAGGACATGCACTACTTCACCGTCGACGGCCGCAAGATCATCGACGGCGCCTCGGGCATGTGGTGCACCAATGCCGGCCACGGCCGCACCGAGATTTCGTCGGCGATCGCTAAGCAGGCCGAGGCGCTGGACTATGCGCCGCCGTTCCAGTTCGGCATCCCGCAGGCCTTCGAACTCGCCAGCCGCATCGCGGAACTGGCGCCCGCAGGCCTCGACCACGTGTTCTTCTGCAATTCCGGCTCGGAAGCGGCTGATACGGCGCTCAAGATCGCGCTCGCCTATCACCAGATCAACGGCCAGGGCAGCCGCATCCGCCTGATCGGCCGCGAGCGCGGCTATCACGGCGTCGGTTTTGGCGGCACCTCCGTGGGCGGCATCGTCGGCAACCGAAAGATGTTCGGCTCGCTCCTGACCGGCGTAGATCATTTGCCGGCGACCTATGACCGTGACAAGCAAGCCTTCAGCAAGGGCGAACCGGAATATGGCGCGCATTTCGCCGACGAACTCGAACGCATCGTCAACCTGCACGGCGCCAACACTATCGCCGCCGTGATCGTCGAGCCGATGGCAGGATCGACCGGCGTGCTGCCGGCGCCGAAGGGCTATCTCAAGCGGCTGCGCGAGATCACCCAGAAGCACGGCATTTTGCTGATCTTCGACGAGGTCATCACCGGCTATGGCCGGCTCGGCTTCGCCTTTGCCGCCGAACGCTATGGCGTGACGCCCGACATGCTGACCTTCGCCAAGGGCATCACCAACGGCGCCGCCCCGATGGGCGGCGTGCTGGTGCGCGACACCATCCATGACGCCTTCATGAGCGGCCCGGAACATGCGACCGAACTGGCCCATGGCTACACCTACTCGGCCCATCCGCTGGCCTGCGCGGCGGGCCTCGCCACGCTCGACATCTACCGCGACGAAAAGCTGTTCGAGCGCGCTCATGCGCTCGAGCCGAAATTCGCCGACGCGGTGATGTCGCTGCGGAACGAGGCAGGCGTCGTGGATATCCGCACCGTCGGCCTGACCGCCGGCATCGATCTCGCGCCGGTTGCGGATGCGCCAGGCAAGCGTGGCTTCGCCGGACTCAACAGCGCCTTCCATGACAATGATCTGATGGTGCGGGTGGCCGGCGACACGCTGGTGCTGACGCCGCCGCTGATCATCACCGAAGACCAGATCGGCGAGGTCATCGAAAAGGTCACCAAGGTGATCCGCGCGACGACGTAAGCGCGTTCAGGAACATTCGAAACAACGAAGCGTTCAATCCAGCGGCGGAGGCGATCATGCCTCTGCCGGTGGAGGATTGCGAAGATGCTCGCGCCATCGGGTAGCCTGCTGCGCGCCGGGATCGGCCTGAAGCTCAGCCAGATCAAGATAGCGACGCGGTCATATCTGCGCGACCGGACCAACCAGGCGACCGGGACCATGACCTCCTATGCCATAGCTGCGGGGCTGTTCGCCGCGGCCGGCATTTTCCTGATCGCCGCCTGCCTCGTCGGCACCGTGGCGCTGTATCGCTGGATCGCGATCCACTACGGACAGTTTTGGGGGTTCGGCGCGATCGGCGCGTTACTGGTGACGATTGCCGCGATCTGTGCCGGCCTGGCCGCGGCCAGATTGAGACAACCGCCGCCGCACTTTCCCACGCTTACCAGCCGGCTTCGCGTGGCGATCAAGTCCAATCCGCTCCAACCGAATCAGATCGAAGCCGCGCGAGATACCGCGGCCTCGGTCCTGCTGGCGCCTTCGGCACCCCCGTCCCAAGCTCGCGCGCGGCGGTCGCGGTCGGCGCGGAACAACAGGAACATGCAGGCTGGCCTGCTCGTGATGGCGACGCTGCTGGGCTGGGCAGCCACGCGGCGGCGATCGAACACACGCCAAACGGGCGCTTGATGCGACGCGCCCGGCCTGAGGATAATCTTCTTCTGACGGCGGCTACGGCCATCCTTATCCTGACGGCGCAGCACTTTTTTCAGGCTGGCACTCCGGCTCGATCGGAGGGTTTGACCGCCGCGCCCGCCGGCTCCCTGCCGCACGAGCACCATGCGCAATCCGACAACCCGCCCGCGGTCCGGCGCGCGAACTGGAACACGACCCTGTGGCGCATCTACGAGCGTTCCAACGATGACCGTTTGCTCGCCACCGCCGCGGGCGTGGTGTTCTTCGGACTGCTTGCGGTGTTCCCGGCTGTGACGGCGCTGGTCTCGTCCTATGGCCTGTTCACCGATCCCGGAACCATCGGCGCCAACCTGCAAACGCTGGCAATGATGCTGCCCGAGGGCTCGTTCCAGATCGTGCAGGACCAGATTGCCCGGGTGCTCGCCAAGAGCCCCGCCGCGCTCGGCGGAACGTTCCTGTTCGGCCTTGCCCTCGCGCTCTGGAGCGCCAATGCCGGCGTCAAGGCGATCATCGACGCGCTCAACGTCGTCCATGAGGTGCGGGAAACACGCAGCTTCATCCGGCTCAACCTGCTGTCACTTGCGTTGACGACCGGCGGTATCGCGGCTCTTCTCCTGATGGTGAGCGCGGTGGTGGCCTTTCCGCTGGCGTTCAATCACATCGGCCTCAGTTCAGAAGGCCGCTTCATCCTTGGCCTTGCCCGTTGGCCGCTGCTGTTTGTGATCCTGCTCGTTGCGCTGAGCGTCCTGTACCGGTTTGGACCGAACAGGCCTGCGGCGCGGTGGGAGTGGACCGGCGCCGGCACGCTCGCCGCGGCGCTGCTCTGGATCGCCGGCTCGGCCGCGTTGTCCTGGTATCTCTCGAATTTCGGCAACTACAGCGCGACCTATGGCTCGCTTGGCGCCGCCATCGGCCTGATGATGTGGATGTGGATGTCGGCCACGGTCGTGCTGTTCGGCGCCGAGCTCAATTCGGAAATCGAGCGTCAAACCGCGGCCGGCGGCGAACGTTCCCGATTGCCGGAACAGCCGTCGCGCGCCACCGCTTAGGCGGAAGCAACCAGTTCCGGCCGTTCCCAAAGAACACTAGCTCTGCGAATCAACATTGATGCTAAGGTCGCTTGCGCTCGGGGAGCGCGAGGCGGACCGTGCCTGAAACCTCCGTGTTTTCCCGGGTGAATACAGTTCCGACCTGAGGGCGTAGCGCGCGACATGATTCGCATTTCGACGATTTTCATCGCCATCTGCATGGTGCTGGTTGCAGCCTCCCTCGGCCTCGTCCTGCATGCGGTGGCCGGCTTTAGCGGCACCGAATCCGCCATCGTGGCGCTCACCGCGCTGACCTTCCTGATCCTCTACAACGCCGTGTCGATGCGGCTGCGCGACCGCTCCGACGTCGGCGGCCAGATCGCCGATCTTTCCCGCGGCACCGCCGACCTTGCTCGCCAGGTCGCTGAATTCGGCCGCCGGCTCGCCGCGGTCGAGGGCCGGGTGGTGTCGGCGAACTCTGCAAGTTCCGACCGCATCCAGGCCGTCCTCGGCGAAATCAACGAACTCGGCGGGCTGGTCAAACAACTGGCCATCTCGGTGGCGAGCCATGAGGATCTCTTGGCCTCGGGCGCGGCGGCCGCGTCCCCCACCCCGTCACGCAGGCCGCATTCCGAACCGCCGGAACAACCGGCGATCGCCCCGGAGCAAGCGGCGCCTACCGTCAGGCCCTCGCCGATTGCAGCCGCCAAGCCGGCGCCTTCAGCCGCTGCCGCGGAAGCCGCTTCGCCCTCGCGCAGCCAGCCGCAGCTGCTTGCGGCGGTGAAAAATGCCGTCGAGGAAAGCCGGCTCGATATCTATCTGCAGCCGATGGTGACGCTGCCACAACGCAAGGTGCGCTTCTACGAGGCGGTGACGCGGCTGCGCGACGAGAAGGACCAGATACTCGCCGCCGACGATTTCATCCCCACCGCCGAAGCTGGCGGGCTGATCGGCAA
>Ga0307510_10009428_pt1 | contig 11628 bp, 9 predicted proteins | sample 12_EM_MG_FD_207224 | JGI IMG/M metagenome (GOLD analysis project Ga0307510, IMG submission 207224) | Populus trichocarpa ectomycorrhiza microbial communities from riparian zone in the Pacific Northwest, United States - 12_EM | ecosystem: Host-associated > Plants > Roots > Unclassified | place... | reverse complement strand
TCGTGGCGTCTCGGTGCTGGACTTTACCGGCTTTGCGCAAAAATTCGGACCGGTGCTGAGCTACATCCGCCTTGCCGCGTCTCCTGAAGCACTGCATCAGGTGCGCATCGACCAGGGCGCGGCCGATGCACTGATCGGCTGCGACCTCGTCGTCAGCTCCGCGCCAAAAGCGTCCGGCACCTATCGCCGCGGCACGCGCGCCGCTGTCAACACAGCGGAGATGCCGACCGGCGACGTCGTCCGCTTCCGCGACGCCGATCTTGCCTCCCCCGCCCGTCTGCGCGCGATCGGCCGCGTGATCGGCGACGGTAATCTCGACACCATCAACGCCAACGCGCTCGCCGAGCGGCTGCTGGGCGATGCCGTCTATGCCAACATCATCATGCTGGGTTTCGCCTGGCAGCGCGGACTGGTGCCGATCTCGCTAAAAGCGTTGCTGCGCGCGATCGAGCTGAACGGCGTCGCCATCGAGCACAACAAGCAGGCCTTTGCCTGGGGAAGGATCGCCGCTGCCGATCCGGACTTTCTGCCGAAGACGGACGATGCGCCAAAGGCCGAGACGCTCGACCAGCTTATTGCCCGCCGCGCCGAATTCCTCACCGCTTATCAGAACGATGCCTATGCGGCGCGTTATCGATCAATCATCGAGAAAGTTCGCCGCACTGAGGCTCCGCTGGACAGCGAGGCACTGACCGAGGCGGTCGCACGCGCCCTGTTCAAGCTGATGGCCTACAAGGACGAGTACGAGGTGGCGCGCCTGCACATGCGGAGCGGCTTCCTCGACGAACTGAAGCGCGAGTTCGAGGACGGTTTTGGCATCCATTATCACCTCGCCCCACCGTTCCTGCCGTCGAAGCGCGACGCCCGCGGCAGGCCGCGCAAGCGCGCCTTCGGTCAATGGATCCAGATGCCGCTCGCCATGCTGGCGCGGTTGAAGGGATTGCGCGGAACGCCGTTCGATCCGTTCGGCTACACGGCCGAGCGGCGCGCGGAGCGGGAGCTGATCGCCTGGTATGAAGTCCTGATCGACCGCATGCTCGGCCAGCTCGACGCAGCGCATCTGCCCGATCTCGTCGCCATCGCAAAGGCGCCGATGGATATCCGCGGCTACGGACCAGTGAAGGACACTGCGATTGCCAAGGTGAAGCCCGAGGTCGAGCGGCACCTCACGAACTTGACGACATCAGTAACGCAAAAGATGCACGCCCACGGTTGACGCGACCCCGGTGAGGCTTCAGCCTCGGGGCTTTGAGGGCCGCCCTGTTGGCGCCCCTGCAATCAGGTGACGCATCATGGATTTCGACCAGTTGACCTTGACCCAGGCTGCGGCCGACCTCCGTGCCGGCAAAGTGACGAGCATGGCACTCACGACCGAAGCTCTTGCCCGCGCCAAAGCCAATGCCGATCTCAACGCCTTCGTCACCCTGGACGAGACCGGCGCCCTGAAGGCCGCGGCCGCATTCGACGCAACGGGCGACAAGACAAAGCCGCTCGGCGGCGTGCCCATCGTGATCAAGGACAACATCGAAGTTGCGGGACTGCCGTGCAGCGCCGGAACGCCTGCGCTGAAGGATTATGTCCCAAAGGCCGACGCGCCGGTTGCCGCAAAACTGCGCGCCGCAGGCGCAGTCATCATCGGCAAGACCAGCATGCATGAGCTCGCCTTCGGCATCTCCGGCTACAACACCGCATTCAAGACCGGCGCCGAGTTCGGCGTGCGCAACGCCTATGATCGCTCGCTGATTGCCGGAGGCTCCTCGTCAGGCACGGGCGCTGCGATCGGCGCACGGATCGTCGCGGGCGGGCTCGGCACCGACACGGGCGGATCGGTCCGGGTGCCCGCCGCGCTGAACGGATGCGCCTCGCTGCGCCCGACCGCCGGGCGTTACCCGCAAGCCGGCATCGCGCCGATCTCGCACACCCGCGACACCGCAGGCCCGATGGCCGCGACCATGGCGGATGTCGCGCTGCTCGACCGCGTCATCGCGGGCGGCGAGGCCATCGCGCCGGCCGATCTGAAGCAGGTCCGCATCGGTATCGTGAGGGCGATGCTGACCAATCTCGATGCCGACACCGACGCCGCGTTCCATGCGGCAGTCGCGAAAGTGAAGGCGCAAGGCGTCACGATCGTCGAAATCGAGATGCCGCAACTGCCTGAAATCAACGGTCAGGTCAGCTTTCCCGTTGCCCTGTACGAGGCCTATGACGACCTGGTCGCGTATCTCAAGCATACCGGCACTGGCCTCAGCATCGAGGCACTGGCGCAGGATATCTCCAGCGCCGACGTGAAGGGCACCTATGATGGTCTGGTGATCCCGCGCAAACTACCAGCCCCCGATGGCACGCTGATCGACGCCAAGCCAATCTATGACGCCGCGATCACGACCGCACGACCCGCGCTTCAGGCGCTTTACAGCAAGACTTTCGCCGACAATCGGCTCGACGCCATCGCCTTCCCGACCACGCCGCGAGTCGCCATTGCCTCCAACCCCGACTCCAGCAGCTTCGAGAACTTTGGCCTGTTCATTCAAAACACCGATCCCGGCAGCAATGCCGGTATTCCCGGCATCCAGATTCCCATCGCACTGGGCGCTACAAGCAAATTGCCTATCGGCCTTGAGCTGGACGGCCCCGCGGGCAGCGATCGTCGCCTGCTTGCGATCGGCATGGCGCTCGACGGCGTATTCGGGCGGCTGCCGGCGCCGCACCGATGAAATCGTAGGGTGGGCAAAGCGAAGCGTGCCCACCTCTTCTGTCGAGTTCATGGAAAGATGGTGGGCACGGCGCTTCGCGCCTTTGCCCACCCTATGGTCTGCCGAAAGACCGGGACCGCGTTCGCCTAGCCGGTCGAACAGGATGAAGGTCGAGGCCCCGATCCCGATATTTCGATTGGGGTGGGCGCACCTTCCTTGTCGCCGTCGAACACGATCAGGACACGTAATCCGGTTGACGTCTTGTCCAGCGGCAGGAGCCCCTCCGGCTTTCGCTTTGGATCGAACGGCAAGTCCTTCAACAGCTCGACGGACTCCGATGCGCCGTCCCACGCGTAAACCGAATAGGCCCCGGGCCCGTCCGCAACGGGACCTGCCAGGACGAGAATGCGATCGCCAAAGGGTGCGAGATCGCGCACGCCGCGGCCGTCGCCGAGCGGAAGCCGGTACAGGCGATGGTCCACACCTTTTTTGTCAACAAACAGGGAGGCGATCTCGACCGCCAGAACGACGGCGCATTTGCCGTTCAATACGGGGCCGCGGAATCCTGCGAGCAGCGTCCGATCGTCCTTGATCGCCACGCCTTCGATCGTGATCCCATTGGTCTCCAGCCGCTGATCCATGAAGGGGACAAGGGCAGGTTCGCTCGCAATCATGTCTCTGAGCCTCGCCGTTTGCTCCAGGCCCGACGCATTGCCATCCTCGCCAGTCGTGCGGAACCGGACGATCTGGCTGCTCGCGGCAATCTTCGCCCTGATCTTGGCGGCATCTGTCTTGGGATCGAGCTTGTGATCCTTGTCCCGCGGATGCCCATGCGAGCCGATGACGTAGTAATATCCGTTGGAGAAGGCCACGCCTTCACCATCGAGCTCGAGCGCCTTGTCGTTGAATTTGTTCTTGATCAGATTGACCGAACTGCCAGCAACAAGCTTGCCGTCGGTCAGCTCGATGAACTGAGCATCCTGGATGTTGTCGTCGATAACCAGGCACGAACGAGGAAAGCGCTCTGCCTTGGTGCAGGCGATGCCGCTGACATCCTTGGACTTGTCTCCATCCTTGCCGAGCAGCTTGTTCTTGACCGGCCATGCGTCGTCGGCAAAGCCAAGACCAGGCTCTACGACGCCGGCCGCCACGAGGCCGAGGAGCAAAGCCGCAATCCACCCCGTTCTTGCGATGGTCATCGGAGCCTCCTTCGATCAGCGGCGGTCGGTCTAGAAATCGTCAGGTCATGCAGCTTGCACCGCAATGGTGGCCGCCAAATCCTTGCGGAGTTCTGTGGCAATCGAGCGCTGCCGGCTTGCTCCTTTCGATGTCACTGGAAACGCAGCGACCGGAAAGCGGGCTCGAATGAAACGTCGCGTCGGAGAAACAGAATCGAGCCGCACCAGAGCGGCCCAAAAATATCTATATCTTAGGTTGCATTTTTTCAGATATCCCGGCCATGTCAACTCGTAACATGCCGGCGGAGGCAGAACTGCGACACTCTGACATCATGAATACGGATTGATCAGCTTCTGCTGCTCGGCGCTGTGATGCACGAGCATGTCGATGAAGGTCCTGACCTTCGCCGACAGATGATGCTTGTGCGGATAGACCGCGTTCATCGACATCTCGACCGGCCGATATTCCGGCAGGAGACGCACCAGCCGGCCGGCGTCGAGATCGTCGCCGACCAGGAATCCGGCCGCCAGGCTGATGCCTGCGCCCTGTAGCGCGGCCTCGCGCAGGGCTTCGCCGCTGTTGGTGATCAGATTGCCTGATACCCGCACCGACGCCGGCGTGCCCTTGCGATCAAAGAAGCGCCACTCGTCGAAGGGATAGTTGATGTGGCGCACGCAATTGTGCCCGGCAAGCGCTTCGAGAGTCTGCACGCGGCCATGCGCCTCGATATAGGCGTGCGAGCAGCACAGCACGTGCCGCCAGGTCGCCAGGCTCCGCACGATCAGGCTCGAATCAGGCGGCGCGATCATGCGCAGCGCGAGATCGAAACCTTCCTCGATCAAATCGACATTGGTCTCGCCCATGCGCAGATCGACTTTCACCTCCGGATAGGTGGCGAGGAATTCGGCCATCACGGGCGCCACGAACTCCACCATATGGGTGGCGGTGTGGATGCGCAGCGTCCCCCGCGGCGTCGATTGCAGCGCGCCGGCGATATCGTCAGCCTGTTCGATATCGGCGAGGATCTGGACACAGCGGTCGTAATAGGCCTTGCCGATCTCAGTGAGGTTGACCTTGCGCGTGGTGCGGTGAAGCAACCTCACCCCGAGCCGGTCTTCCAGCGCCTGGACATGGTTGCTCACCATGGTGGTCGACATGTTGAGCTTGCGGGCCGCGGCGGAGAAGCCGCCGGTCTCGACCACCCGGCTGAACACTTCGAGGCTGGTCAATCGATCCATGGCTGACTGATTATCCGCTTTTGATCGACAATCGCAGGGATTCCGTCCCGATTATCTATCAGATCATACACATGGTCTCGTCCCGCTTGCAGATTCGCGTACAGCAGGACGCATACGTTCGCAGCAATCGCTCGACAGACGCGGCAATCGCTCTGGGGCAGCCACGGGCTCGATTCGGTAGTCCATTACAAGCCAGCGCGACGCCTCGGACTATCCACCCCTGATGGATAATCCTTCCCGAATTTCGCCAATTATCACTCGAACCAGAAAGAACGATAGTCTCAGCCAGCCGATAGGAGACTGCCATGTCCGAGATGCCCCGAACCGAAAAATTTCAGCAAGCAACTGAAATTGCTAATGATTATCCCAAGACGCCGCCGGCTGTCCCGGCCCGGAATATGGTCCGGCGCGCGGCACTGGTGCTCGCGCTGCTCGCGGGCACGGCAACGATTGTCTATTACGGCCACGACTACTGGACCACCGGCCGCTACCTCGAAGCCACCGATGACGCTTATGTGAAGGCCGATTCCACGATTATCGCGCCGAAGGTCTCGGGCTACATCGCGAAGGTGCTGGTCGGCGACAACGAGCGGGTCAAAGCCGGCCAGGCGCTGGCGAAGATCGACGACCGCGATTTCAAGGCGGCGCTCAACCAGGCCCGCGCCGACGTCGCGGCCGGTGAAGCCTCGGTGCGCAACATCGATGCCCAGCTCGAGCTGCAACAGCCGATCATCGAGCAGAGCACAGCCGATGTCGCTGCTGCCGACGCCAACCTGAAATTCGCGCAGGAGGAGCGCGCCCGTTACGACGACCTCATGAAGTCGGGCTCCGGCACGATCCAGCGCGCGCAGCAGACCGATGCAGCGCTCCGCGCCAACAACGCGCAATTGCAGCACGCGAAATCCGGCCTCGTCGCCGCGCAGCGCAAGGTCGACGTGCTCACCACCCAGCGCGCCCAGGCCACCGCCCAGCTCGAACGCGCCCGCGCGGTCGCGCAGCAGGCCGAGCTGAACCTGTCCTACACCGAGATCACCGCGCCGGTGGACGGCACGGTCGGCGCCCGCTCTTTGCGCGTCGGCCAGTATGTGCAGGCCGGCACGCAATTGATGGCGGTGGTACCGCTCGATGCGGTCTATGTTGTTGCGAATTTCAAGGAGACGCAGCTGACGAATGTGCGCCCCGGCCAGCCGGTCGAGCTGCACGTCGACAGTTTTCGCAATCGCACGCTTCGCGGTCATGTCGACAGCCTTTCGCCGGCCAGCGGCCTTGAATTCGCGCTGCTGCCGCCCGACAACGCCACCGGCAATTTCACCAAGATCGTGCAGCGCGTGCCGGTGAAGATCGTGCTCGACGACCACAGCCTGACCGGCCTGCTGCGGCCCGGCATGTCGGCAGTGCCGACCGTCGACACCAAGGCGACCGTGCTGGCCGAGCGCGAGACCGCCAAGCGCGTTGCCGACAACACGGCGCGGCCAAACGGCGGCTAACGCCGGGAGGATCGCGGCAGGATTATCCAGTCCTGCCGGACGATCTTTCCAGAACTTCCTCGATTATCGAATTCGTCCGTCTAACGCATCCTGTCTCCGCAACCGAGACGAGGCTTCCATGAGCACGCTTCAACCGACCGTCAACGCTGCATCCGCCGCCAACCTCGCGGCCCCTGCTGCGCCTGCGACTCCCGCAGTTTCAGCAAAAACCTGGATCGCGGTGATCGGCGCGACGCTTGGCGCTTTCATGGCGGTGCTGAACATCCAGATCGTCAACGCCTCGCTCGCCGACATCCAGGGCGCGATCGGCGCAGGCATCGATGACGGCGGCTGGATCTCGACCTCCTATCTGATCGCCGAGATCGTGGTGATCCCGCTCTCCGGCTGGCTCGCGCAGGTGTTCTCGATCCGCATCTATCTCCTCACCAACGCGATCCTGTTCCTAATCCTGTCCGCGTCGTGTGCGCTGGCGCAGGACCTGCCGCAGATGATCGTGCTGCGCGCCGTGCAAGGCTTTACCGGCGGCGTGCTGATCCCGATGGCCTTCACGCTGATCATCACGCTGCTGCCGCGCGGAAAGCAGCCGGTGGGCCTCGCGCTGTTCGCGCTGTCGGCGACGTTCGCGCCGGCGATCGGCCCGACCATCGGCGGCTATCTCACCGAGAACTTTGGCTGGCAGTACATCTTCTACGTCAACGTCGTGCCCGGCGCGATCATGGTCGGCATGCTCTGGTATGCGCTTGACGCCAAGCCGATGAAGCTTGCGCTGCTGCGCGAGGGCGACTGGGCCGGCATCATCACCATGGCGATCGGCCTGTCCGCGCTCCAGACCGTACTGGAGGAAGGCAACAAGGACGACTGGTTCGGCTCGCCCTTCATCGTCAAGCTGTCGGTCATCGCGGCCGTGGCGCTGGCCGCGTTCCTCATCATCGAGCTGACGGTGAAGAAGCCGCTGCTGAATTTGCGGCTGCTGGTGCGCCGCAATTTCGGCTTCGGCATGCTCGCGAACTTCCTGCTCGGCGTCGCGCTGTACGGCTCGGTGTTCATCCTGCCGCAATATCTGTCGCGCATTCAGGGCTACAATTCCGAGCAGATCGGCATGGTGCTGGCCTGGACCGGTCTGCCGCAGCTGCTGCTGATCCCACTGGTGCCGCGCCTGATGCGGAAGTTCGATGCGCGGATCATCATCGGCATCGGCTTCGTCCTGTTCGCGGCCTCCAACTTCATGAACATCTACATGACGAACGACTACGCCTCAGACCAGCTGCTGTGGCCGAACGTGGTGCGCGCGATCGGCCAGGCGCTGGTGATGGCGCCGCTGTCGGCAGTGGCCACCGCCGGCATCGAGCCGGAAAATGCGGGCTCGGCCTCCGGCCTGTTCAACATGATGCGCAATCTCGGCGGCGCCGTCGGCATCGCGCTGCTGCAGACCGTGCTGACCAAGCGCGAGCAGTATCACTCCAACGTGCTGATGCAGTCGGTCTCGGTGTTCGAGCAGGCCACCCGCACGCGGCTGGAGCAGCTCACGCAGTATTTCATCAACCACGGCGTGCTCGACCGCGCCGACGCCGCGCATCGCGCCTATGTCGCGATCGGCCATGTCGTGCAGAAGCAGGCCTACATCTTCGCCTTCAGCGATACCTTCTATCTGCTCGGCATCGCGCTGATCGTGGCGCTCGCCGCCGTCCTCTTCCTGAAGAAGCCCGGCCAGACCTCGGCCGGCGGAGCCCACTGACGTCAATCCAACCATCAACACAAGCAAGGAGACCGACCATGAAACCCCGCATGAATTTCTACCAGGCCGCCCCTGACACGATGAAGGCGCTGATGGCGCTGGAAGAGCATATCCAGTCGACGGGCCTCGAGAAATCGCTGATCGAGCTGGTCAAGATCCGCGCATCGCAGATCAACGGCTGCGCCTTCTGCATCAACATGCACACCGAAGACGCCCGCAAGCGCGGCGAGACCGAGCAGCGCATCTATCTGCTTAACGCCTGGCGCGAATCCCCGCTCTACACCGATCGCGAGCGCGCCGCGCTGGCCTGGACCGAGTCGGTGACGCTGATCTCCGAGACGCACGCGCCCGACGAAATCTACGAGCAGGTGCGCGCGCAGTTCACCGACGCGGAGACGGTGAACCTGACCATGCTGATCGGCGCCATCAATGCCTGGAACAGGATCGCGATCGCGTTCCGCGCGGTGCATCCGGTGAAGGTGAAGGCGTCGGTGGCGTGAGGTGATCTCAACTGTCATGCCCCGCGAAGGCGGGGTATCCAGTACGCCGCGACCTCTCGATTCAATTACAGGCGTCTCGGCGTACTGGATCGCCCGCCTTCGCGGGCGATGACAGCGGTGCGTGTGACTCAGACCGCCGTCGCCTTGGCGAACTCCACATAGATCTCGCGGAGCCGCGTCGCCATCGGGCCGGGCTTGCCATCGCCGATCGTCTTGCCATCGAGTGCGACCACCGGCTGCACGAACGACGATGCCGAGGTGATGAAAGCTTCCTTGGCGGCGAGCGCCTCGGCGACCGTGAAGGAACGCTCCTCGACGCGCAGCTGGCGTTCTTGCGCAAGCGCAATCACGGCCTTGCGGGTGCAGCCCGGAAGGATCGCGTTGGAATTCTGTCGGGTGACGATGACGTCGTCCTTGGTGAGGATGAACGCCGTGGACGAGCCACCTTCGGTGACATGGCCATCCTGCAGCATCCAGGCTTCGCCGGCGCCGGCTTCGGCCGCGGCCTGCTTCGCCAGCACCTGCGCCAGCAGCGCGACGCTCTTGATGTCGCGGCGCTCCCAGCGGATGTCGGGCACGGTAATCACGTTGATGCCGGTCTTCGCTGACGCCGCGTTGATGATGTCCTTTTCGGAGGTGAACATCACCAGGCTCGATTTGACGTCGCCCTTGGGGAACGGGAAGTCGCGGCCCTTGTCGGCGCCGCGCGTGACCTGGAGGTAGACGAGGCCGCTTGTGACCTTGTTGCGCGCGATCAGTTCCTTCTGGATCTCGGTGATGCGCTCGACCGTCTCCGGCAGCCTCAAGCTGATCTCGCCGACCGAACGCTCCAGCCGCGCCAGGTGCGAGGCATTGTCGATCAGCTTGCCGTCGAGCACGGCCGAGACCTCGTAGATGCCGTCGGCGAACAGGAAGCCGCGATCGAGGACCGAGATTTTGGCATCCGAGAGCGGGACGAATGAGCCGTTGACGTAGGCGATCGAGTCCAAGGCAGGTCTCCTGGCAGGGAAAGGGGATTTGGCGCGCTTATACGCCAATCGGGGGTGTCGATCACCCCCGATTCGTCATTCCGGGACATTCGCCCAGCGAATGGGCGGGAATGGCCGCAAAGGCTAATGCGACAAAATCTTCGACAGGAACTTCTGCGCGCGGTCGCTGCGCGGCTTGCCGAAGAAATCCTCCTTCGCCGCGTCCTCGACGATCTCGCCGCGGTCCATGAAGATGACGCGATTGGCGACCTTGCGGGCAAAGCCCATCTCGTGGGTCACGACCATCATGGTCATGCCCTCATGGGCGAGGTCGACCATGACGTCGAGCACCTCGCTCACCATTTCGGGGTCGAGCGCCGAGGTCGGCTCGTCGAACAGCATGACGATCGGGTCCATGGCGAGCGCGCGCGCGATCGCCACGCGCTGCTGCTGGCCACCGGAAAGCTGCGCGGGAAACTTCTGCGCCTGCTCCTTCAAGCCGACGCGATCCAGCAGTTGCTCAGCTTTCGCCACCGCCTTGTCGCGCGACCGATCGAGCACCTTCTGCTGCGCGAGACAAAGATTATCGATGATCTTGAGATGCGGAAACAGCTCGAAATGCTGGAACACCATGCCGACGCGCGAGCGCAGCTTCGGCAGATTGGTCTTGGGATCGTTGACCTTGGTGCCGTCGACGCTGATGTCGCCCTCCTGGAACGGCTCCAGCGCGTTGACGCATTTGATCAGCGTCGACTTGCCCGAGCCCGAGGGGCCGCAGACCACGACGACCTCGCCCTTGGTGACGCTGGTGGTGCAGTCGGTCAGCACCTGGAAGGTCGGGCTGTACCATTTGTTGACGTGGCTGATTTCGATCATGACCGACACGCTCTATCGAATGATGGCGATGCGCGCCTGCAGGCGACGCACGCCAAAGGACGCAACACAGGAAATGGTGAAGTAGACGACGGCGGCGAACAGATACATCTCGACCAGACGACCGTCGCGCTGCGCGACCTTGCTCGCCGCGCCCAGGAAGTCCGGGATCGAGAGCACGTAGACCAGCGAGGTGTCCTGGAACAGCACGATGGTCTGCGTCAGCAGCACCGGCAGCATGTTGCGGAACGCCTGCGGCAGCACGACGTAGCGCATGGTCTGGGCGTAGGTCAGGCCGAGCGCGTTGGCGGCGGCCGGCTGGCCGCGCGAGATCGACTGGATGCCGGCGCGCATGATCTCGGAGAAGTACGCCGCCTCGAACAGGATGAAGGTGATGAGCGAGGAGGCGAACGCGCCGACGCTGATCGGGCGCGAGGCGCCGGTCACCCACTGCCCGATATAGGGCACCAGGAAGTAGAACCAGAAGATCACCAGCACCAGCGGCAGCGAGCGCATGAAGTCGACATAGACGCCCGCAATGCGGCCGAGCAGCTTGTAGCCGGACAACCGCATCAGCGCGATCGCCGTGCCGAAGATCAGGCCACCGAGGCCCGCGAGCGCCGTCAGGGTCAGCGTGAACGTCATGCCCTCGTAGAACAGATAGGGCAGTGCGCGGCGGATGACGTCGAAATCGAGATTGGAGAACATGGCGCTATTTCCCCGTGATGTAGCCGGGGATCGCGACGTAGCGCTCGAGGAAGCGCATCGCGGTCACGACAATTGCGTTGACGAGGAGGTAGATGAGGGTCGCGGCGGTGAAAGCCTCGAACACCTGGAACGAGAATTCCTGCATCGATCGCGCCTGTCCGGTCAGCTCGAGCAGGCCGATGGTGATGGCGACCGCCGTGTTCTTGATGGTGTTGAGGAACTCGGAGGTCAGCGGCGGCAGGATGAT
>Ga0307510_10009427_pt1 | contig 11629 bp, 20 predicted proteins | sample 12_EM_MG_FD_207224 | JGI IMG/M metagenome (GOLD analysis project Ga0307510, IMG submission 207224) | Populus trichocarpa ectomycorrhiza microbial communities from riparian zone in the Pacific Northwest, United States - 12_EM | ecosystem: Host-associated > Plants > Roots > Unclassified | place... | reverse complement strand
TGCATTTGGCATTGGAGAATGGCCATGTGGATCTCGCACGGGTGCTGGTACAGCGTGGCGCCGATGTGTCAGCCCAGAAGAAGGATGGGTGGACTGTACTGCATTTGGCATTGGAAAATGGCCATGTTGCACGGGTGCTCGTAGAGCGCGGTGCTGATGTGTCAGCCCAGAAGAAGGACGGGTGGACTGCGCTCCATTTTGCATCCCGCAATGGCTATGTAGATCTTGCATGGATGCTCATAGAGCGTGGTGCAGACATGTCAGCCCAGAATGAGGATGGGTCGACTGCACTGCATTTGGCATCGTGGAATGGCCACGTTGATCTCGCACAGATGCTCGTAGATTGCGGCGCTGAAGTGTCAGCCCAGGACGAGGACGAGTCGACTGCACTGCATTTGGCATCAGAGAACGGCCATGCAGAACTTGCACGGATGCTCATAGAGCGCGGGGCCGGTGTGTCAGCCCAGACTGAGCACGGGTGGACCGCGCTGCATTTGTCATCCCACAATTACTATGTGGGTCTCTCTCGGATGCTCGTAGAGCACGGCGCCAACGTGTCAGCTCAGAATGAGGGCGGGTGGACCGCACTGCATTTTGCGTCAGAGAATGGCCATGTGGATCTTTCACGGATGCTCGTAGAGCGCGGTGCCGACGTGTCAGCCCAGAACAATGACGGGTGGACTTCGCTGCATCTCGCATCCAACAATGACCATGTGGATCTCGCACAGATGCTCCTAGAGTGCGGTGCCAATGTGTCGGCCCAGAACAAGGGCGGGTGGACTGCGCTGCATTTGGCATCCCACAATGGCCATGTCGACCTTGCACGGATCCTCGTGGAGTGCGGAGCCGACGTGTCAGCCCGTAGAGCGTAGCAACGACATGGGATCCCAGGTAATCCCATAGATTACAATCGCGACACCACGTGTTAGTACGGACTGAGTAGCATAATTTCCTACTGTATGCCTATTGTCATGTTGTGCAGGCTGTAACAGCGTAGTCAGTGTCGTGGGTAATAGGAAAAGGCGATACATGCTACATGTCATGGAGAGATTTGAACCTGCAGGGTCCCTCAATTGGAGACGTCGCGGTAAACTATCGAGATCGCATGGGTCCACAGGGGGTCCCAGAATCTATAATTTAAAAGTATGTTGTAGAATATCAGAAGTTGTCCAATCCTCAGCGACTGCGCTGAGCACCGAGCTCTGTTTATATAGCCCCATAGCGGCTTCACTCCCATGTATCCTCTTAGGTTTTACTCGGAACTTGTATGTGTCCGAAGAGATCGAGATAGGGTAACCGTCACCTTGTCGCTCCATACTTCTTTAGGCCGCTCTCTCTTCTTGGAGAAGAAGCATTACCAAGTGCTCCTCGTTCAACTAGCGCTCAACACCCCGTTGCATACTGTGCCATACGATGCGTCTTATGCAAAAATGAATCTCGCATAGAGAGCTATTCTAGGGAGTCTCACGAATAATTCGCATGAATTCAAAGTTCTTAACCAGGCGTTCTGTTCCTCAAATAGCGGTGCAGTCAGCGAAGCATTTGCAAAAAAAGGAAAAAGAACAGGAATATCTCCAGAGTAAACGTCCCCTAGTGATAGATCATCGCGGCACACCTAGCTCATGCCCAACCTCCTTCAAGCATTCCCTCGCCAACACTCGAGCGTCGGACGACACATGGCCTAGGTTCGAGCCCGCCTCGTTACCAGTTGTAATAGCACTAGCAGTTGTAGAAGCCTCTGTCGGCCTGCCACTGTAGTTGATCTGGACCCCGGCAACTCGTTTCTTCTTGCCAGCAGCAGGCCTACTAGATGTGGCCAGGCGATCCCCCGCGATCCATGCTATGTTCGTGGTACAGCCGCGATCTCGCATGGCAAATCGTAAAGTGGAACATGCGCAAGTGCGACGACTGCTTTACTGCATCCGCGACGAGCCCGGAAGGCGGTAGAGTCCCATCGACGGCTTCGGGAGCGGATTGGGCGTTTCCACATCTCAGCCAACGACGGCGGACGAGAGTGTGTTACATACCTGGCTGCTCCGTTGCATATTTAGACAGTGGTTCCGAGAGAGCCGCCCATTGTGACCCCGGCCACAGTTGGAGTTCTCGCCGCTTGTATAGTACACATATCAGCTCCTCTTCTCGAACTCTGCATGGTGGCCAACACCACAAGGATAAAAGATTTGCATATGATTCCATAAATCAGGTAGCATGCCTCGGAAATGGGAGGTTCCCGCCAATCTGTGCATCTGCGACGTAATCAGCGAGCGTAGTGCAACAGCGGCCAACGAGAGCAAGCAGGCACAGCGCGGCGACCCTGCTCCGCGACGATTCACGAAATAAGAAAGGAGGTATACGTAAATCGCCTTGCTGATATCTTCCAGGACCCATGGGACCTTACCTTTCGACGTACCAGAGTAAGTGAGAAGGAGTAGATCGAGACGCCAATAAGAAAACCGATCCCTCAAGACCTCTCCGATGGGTGCCGTGCGGCCCACTACCGTTTCGCTATCATTCTTACTAATCCGTGCAGCAGACTTGATGTTGGCTTTGGTGTATTAGTTCGCGTCGGCGGGTGACCATCATCCTGTTCGTGCTGCAAGAGCCGCGAGGATTGTTGTAAGACCTTGGCTAGATGGGTGATAAGACAGTCAGGAACGTAGTCAATACCGTGACAAGGAATAACACTGGTCTCAAGAGACATGATCAATGACACATCAAAGTTATCTCCTTCTCTTGCTCGGTGAAGAGAAGCTGTCTGTAGCGGAACTTATTCACGCATGGCGCTTGAGCAAAGAGATGGAAACGCGGCTTGCAGCAGAAGGACGCACCAGTCTGCAAGAATGCGCCGTGGTAAACAACGATCACCTGCCTCCAAATGTTTTCCACCCTGACTGGAGTTAATCCTGTGCAGTCGTTGTAAGCGTGCCCAGGACACGGGAATTCCGCGAGCTCGGTGAGGCACAGCTTCCACTTCCGCTGTCGCCACCGCCGCCCGCGAGGCTGAACGTGAGCCCTTCAGTGGGACGGGGGAGCGCGACGGCCGCTGGGCTTATGGTGGTTCGTCGAGCGCAGCGACGACAAGTGGTGGGAGCGTGGCTTTTGCGAGCAGTGAGGAACGCGTCGCGGGCCGTGGGCACTGTAAGGCACCCTGCTGTGCGGGCGAGCACCTGCAGCGCAGTGGGGACGTCATCAAATAGCAAGTTATAAAGGTTGGTGGTGAGAGGGAACGAGAGAGCGGCCAGTAGCGCGGGACAGTTGGCATTAGGCATCGTGCGCACTGTTGGCAGGCCACGCGGGCGGCTCGGATTCGGGTAGCGTCGATGGGCCAAGCGGGACTGGTGCACGTACGGGCTCCGGCGATCCGGCAGGAGGCTGCGAGGGTGGTGTGTAGAAAGCGTGAAAGCTAGAGCTGGAGAATGAGTTCCGGGCACGCGTCGGGGCCTCAGAACATACGGGTAAACACAGGAACTAATAGTGTTGAGGGCGATACTGTTACTCACCAAGCCCCCTGATAATGCCGGGGAAAGTAGATTTCGAGACAATGGAAGATATTTTCGATGCGCCTGATTATATCGATGAAAGTTTCTTGACTCGAGAGAACATCCTTAGTAAATCCTTGCCTGAGGAATGTGCGAGTTATAGGTAGCTCGCGGAAAGAGATGAAATAGGAAACGCACTAAAAGGAGAACACCAGCTCCGGAAAATATCACTTTTGTGGGTGAGAAGCTTGCCGAATAAGTATAAGAGTCCGGATGTATGAGGAGTTCATGTCATGAGACGTACTGGACTGACGCCCTCTCCAATCGTCTCAGAAAAGGCATATAGGTCATTGACGGTCGGTTCAAGCCACTTGGTTAGCCTTTCGTCGCTTGATCGAGTTCCTGTACTTGTTGTTGAAGTACGGCAAGAATGGAGCGGAGCTTCGCAGGCCCGGAGCTGAGACGCGAGTGGACGAGAAAGCAGATCATTATTTGTGTGCATTGTGTTGGCTTTCAAGGCGTAACAAATTGAAAGTTGTGGGAAGAGGGGTCTGCATGGTGAGTCTGAGACATGATGTGTGAGAGGGTTTTGGTGATCGTGTTGAGAAGAAAAGGTGAGTTCGTGGGCATCGACGGTATATCGACAATGGAAATTACAGTAATTGGCGGGCGCTTTTGCCACGTTGAGTTTGGGAATAGCTGATAAGTGCGCAAGCCGTACGAGAAGCACACACGGTGCGAGACAAAGACACATACTGACTCGTAGCCAGTTGATTGCTGTTCCTGACGATGGGTTGCAGTTGAGTTAAACCGGCTTCACGGGCCGGGGGTCGCCAAACCACTAAGGAACGCTCATTCATTGGCTGGGGCCTACCCACACGGATCCTCTCATCCGCCCTCCTTCACGACATTGCCTCCACATGGGGGCTTCTCACAGATGGCGTAGGATCCCTCGAAAAAGTTCTGATCTTGGTAAGGTCTAAATGTTCCTTATTTACGGTCTAGAAGTAGGAGAATATCATCTCCCTCACACGCAGGCGCAACTTCAAGCACGAGTCTGACCACATGACACTCAATTCCGACAAGTTCCCTGTCTACGGACTGTCGACTTCCTTGGTTTCTCTCCAGAATTTGGCCTATCAAGGTGAGATAGGGAACATGAGGTGATGTACCCCGGCTCTCGTCCTTACTCTCACCACGCCGTCACTTGAACCCCTTCTCAACCTTCTCCGTCACTACCCTCTGCTTCATCTCCCTCGCGTCATCCCTTTCAATTTTCTCCGAAATAGAAGGCTATCCCTCCCAATTCAACCCGATGCCACTTCCTCCAGGCCCGATACTCAAAGAACTGAACGACGTCCCGCTCACACGCAAGCTCCTCACGCAAGCGCTCTACGACCTCTCCGAGAGGCTCTACCACTCGTTCAAGCGCCAGGTGCGCCTCGTGGTCCACGGCGGCGCCGTCATGGTTCTCCACCCGTCGCTGTCCCATCGCGAGAGCACCCAAGACGTCGACTACCTCCACCGCTCATTCGTATCCGAGTATCGCGCTCTCGGTTTTCCCGATGCCGGCCAACGGCTCCGTACATGCATCGCGGAGACCGCACACAAGTTCGTCCTAGGCGCGGATTGGATGAACGACCACGCGGACGTGGCGCTCCCCTGGGCTCTCGAGTGCGTCGTGACTCTAATTCCCCCTCTCTCAGACTCGGTTCGCCTGAATGTTCTGACGATCTGCTCTTCCATACCCGACTTGCAGCCAAAGGGGGCACGTATACGACCCGATCTTCCTCGCCTCGACATATCGCCAAAGCGCAGTTCCACAGACGATCTTCAACGAGCGCGGCCTCGCGCTCGTCGCGGTACCGTGGCCGTGGGCGGTCGCGCTCAAGCTCGCGCGCTACACGAAGCAGGACCCGGTGGACTGTGCTGCGGTGCTACGTCTCGGCGTCGGGGAGCGCGGCATCCGCTGGACGCTCGCTGGGCTCGAGCAATGGATCATGGAGCGCTGCCCGCCGATGGGTTATACGGGCTTCCAGCCCCTGCAGAAGCAGCAGCTTCGGCAGCGCATACAGGATGCGCTCAACCGGGCGTTTCCGCCGGGGTCACAAGGTATACCGGGGTCGCGCGCGACGAGCGAGACCTCCGTGTATCTCTCGCGGCGGGTACCCGTCTAATACTCCTGCGTGCTTCGTGCGATGATCCGGCGCCGGACGTCGGACTCTTCCTCCCCTGCGCCCCCGTGTTTTCTCAAGCTGTTGCTCATGTATCCTATCTAACGTCTCTTTGCTCTCTGTATCTGTCGCTCCCGTCCCATTACCAAGTGCAATGCTGTCGTGCCATGCTGTGCTTATAGTTTCGTCTCACGTTTTATACAACCAAGGTCAATACCATCACTGTCACATGTTGTTATCCCTCAGACAAGGATAGCGTCTTACATGCTGTCCATGTCCATGGAACCCGCATACCCACCACGTGTATATTTACAATCTGTAAATGAATAAATTCGTTACAAATATCATAACTTAGTTACTACGAGAAGCACTACAGGCATGGATGCAACCATATGCCCCCCTGTGTGCTCTGCGTCCCCAACAGTGTCCGCAGACCGTAGATACCGCCAAGTACGGCGGCGACTTGGCATATTACCGTCTATGTTGTTCCCATTCCCCATCTGACGCGAGGAGAAATCTACTGTATCGAGGGGCGGCGGCCGGTGATCATTAATCATTGGTCACGGTACCCGTGAGACGATCAATACAACACCCCTTAGCCCTGCTAACGCTATTTTATTTGACATCGCCATCATTCTTGCAGACGGGCGTAACTCCGGATCTACGCACGACAAGCCACATGACGTCAAGTTTGACGGGACGTCCTCGTTGTTTCATTCTAGGCTCCGGTTATTCAAGTTGCTGTAGGATGGTGATCTATTGCAGGATGATGCGTTCATTTGCCTAGCCGGGATGAATGTCAGGAAAGGGTCAAGTTAGTGCCACTCCCCCTGGCTTTGACTGATGTAGATAGTAGGATAGTACTACATCTGGTGGGCGTACTGGATGATACCTTACCAGAGTTTATCTCTGATAAGGGAGGGCCAATCTGATGGCCGCACTGGCAGCTTCGGGGGATTACGCGATAGTTATGACCATGTCATATGTGAAAGTGAAACAAAAGAACTCGCCACGAACGCGTAAATGGCAAATACGTGGTCCTCCTCGACTCCTCGATGTGAGCTAGTGCCGATTCCACCGACACTGTAATTCCCTGTGGAATGACTAGTTGCTTTTGGATCATAGGTCCCGCAGCGAGGGAGCAAAACCCAGCGCACAGGGCTATTTCAAAGCGAGGAAGGAAGACCAGAACGAATCCTCGATACCGCCTGATCGCCTGAGCAAGAATAGGAGACCGTCACGGTGTCCTTGTCCATTAGGCGATTGCTATTGTACTACGTACTCTGAGATCCCAGACAAAAACCATGTGTATACTACACTTTCTACAATCCCAACTACGCACGCAAAGAACTAGCTCGGACTGGCGCGCCGCGACACCGCCACCGAGGTAGCCAGGTGCGTAACGCACCCCGCAGCTGGGATGTAGGCGTAAAACGTCGTTCTCGTTCTTATCTGTACTAATAGTGGGCATGGCTGTAAATAATATAATATTGTTTTTGTGGAAGCGAGAATTAGCGGCCCGAAGTTCAGATGCGGACATCCGAGTCGATGCAAAAGAGCGCGATATATTCACGTCCAATTGCCGCCAGAACTACCTAAGCATGCTGATGCAGAGCCCCAGGTGCTCGGAAGAGAGCGCGGCGGGGCCATCGCAAATGAGCATCATACATTAGAACGCGATCTTAATCGAGAATGGCACTTCTCCTGCGGATAACCGAGCGGCGGTGGACGTTGGCGAGACGTAAGATACGAACTTAGGTCGGACGGTGCATGCCGTCAAAAGCTGCCAAGCACCTCAAAGATGGTTTCCTATCCGACAAGTAGGGTGTGATCCGACGCCTGTAGGATCTGGTGAAGGGTCTCCAGGTCCAAGCGACGTAAGTCCGTGTTAGCTTGAGGCAGTGCCACAGAGCATAATCTGCTGCGCGGGGACGCCGAGAACGCGCGGCTGCAACGCCGGTTCGAGATCGCTGGGTGTGGTGGTAAGGTGGCGCGGGATGATGGCGAGAATGTCATCGAGGGTGCGCGCGGCTTGTAGACGGACGGGCTGCGGCGCGGCGGGGTGACGGAGAATGGGTGGCGACAAAGAGTATGGAGACACGGGCGCCAGAGGCACTGCTAGTGTCGCCATGGCCAAGGCATCGTAGCGTTGCCAGAAGCCACGCATGAAATCGGCGTCCCCGTAGAGCCTTGACGCGTGTGAAATCTGTCTATAAGCAACGTACGATCAGTGGTAATGATGAGAAGAGGAAGACGCGCTCTCACATAAATGCGGCATGATCACCGTCGCGAGCACCCTCATCTACCCTGGCCGGGTCTCACCAGCCTCCGCCTCACCATTGACGAGTTTGATCAGCAGAGTGAGAACGAATTCGGCTTCTGTCACAAGTTCGGCAGAGAATTGTTTTAAGTAAGAGAAAGACGATGCGAGCCCCACAGAGCGTTCGGAAAGCGTTTTGAGAAGCGACGGGGAGAGATGGTGTTGGAATAAGAGTAGGGGTTCCAGGTGCTGTGAACACGACAGCAATATAAGGACCAGTAGAGGGCCTTGGTCTGCGTTTAGACAAAGGCGACGAGCGAAGGAGCCCGCGCCTCCGCTCGGCCGCTCGGCGCTCGGTTTTTTTCTTTTTTTTTTTTTTTTGAACAAAATACAGTTATTATAAAGTCCAGAGCTGTCGACTAAACATGACCGTGCCGCCGGTCCGTGCGGCATCGCTATCGCTCGGTTCCGAGCCAGGCCGCGGGGGAGTGTCGCCTTTGACGCTCTGGTTGGATGACCTTCCGCGTTGCGATGTTCCTCTCACGGTCGTGGAACGGCCTTTGATATTATATATTGCCACTCATCGTGTCATTTCGGCGCCTGGTCCGCAGCATCTATTCGTCGAATTTACCCACTGACGCACTTGTAGGGGTCGAGTAAATCCTCGGCTCTACTCATCATGTCCAATGAGGAGCAACCCTTTCAGATTACCGTCTCAGAGGAGGCACTTTCCCTCCTCAAGCGAAAGCTGGACGACGCCCGCTTTCCAGACGAAATAAATGACGCCGAGTGGGCCTACGGTGTTCCTCTGGCAGACATCAGGCGGCTCACCGAAAGGTGGAGGGACGGTTATGACTGGCGTGTTCACGAGCGGGAGCTTAACAAACTCCCCATGTTTACGCGGTCCATAGAAGTGCAAGGATTTGGTGAGATGAGCGTACATTACGTTCACCAAAGGAGCTCTGTGAGGGGTGCCATCCCTTTGTTGTTCGTTCATGGTTGTGAGTCACCATTCTGTACCCCTCATTCTGTCTTCCCTCATCATTTTATTACGCGTGCCCCTAGGGCCAGGAAGCTTTCTCGAAGTGACAAAGACGTTGCCGTTGTTAACAGCAGCCTCGCCTGACCGCCCGTCTTTCCACGTGGTTGCCCCAAGCCTCCCCGGATTCGCTTGGTCGGAGGGAGCGCGGATGAAAGGATTTCGTCCAGAGCACTACGCCGAGGTATGTGCCATAAGTTTCGCATATATCAGCTACGGACTCTCACAGTTGGGTCGCTCAGCTCTTCAACAAACTGATGATCTCTCTGGGCTACACGGAATATGTGACGCAAGGCGGGGACTGGGGTCATGTTGTGAGATGCCCACATGGGCTGAATCTGTTCGGGGGTCGTGGTGCTGACCAACATCCTACCCTAGCTGAGTTTGACGACAGCGTCCAAATACGGTCCTACGCACGTCAAGGCATCTCATACAAACCTGCCCATGTAAGCAGATCTTTCACACGCGCCATCCCAGACCTCATCGTTCTGTAAAAACAATAAATAAAATAGCTCCGACCCTCTCAAGTTTTACCAAGCACCCCTGGCATACCTAAAATGCGTCTTCGATTCCTTATTCAACCCCAGCGAGAAGCAAGCACTTGCGGACATGAAGAGTTTCCTTGAGACCGGCATGGGTTACTATGCCCTGCAGTCTACAAAACCCCAAACACTTGGCTACAGCCTTGCCGATTCGCCCGTCGGGATGTTGGGAAGGATATACGAGAAGCTAGTCTCTTGGACCGACTCATACCCATGGGAGGACGATGAAGGTATGGCCATTTAATTCCTTATCGGCACCCATTCCCTCGATTGAGCGCTGGCTAACCTCCGATTTGCAGTGCTAACGTGGGTGTCGATATATTGGTTCTCCCTCTCTGGACCTGCGGCATCTGTCAGGATATACTACGAGCTCGCAAAGACCGGTGGTGCAGCCGCTTTCCCCAAGACGACTATTCCAGTCGGAATATCATTCTTCCCCAAGGAGCTCGGGTGGTTCCCCAGAGCGTGCGTGCCCATTATGCCGAGTCTTCCCATAAATACTAATGATGGATGTGCGATGCCTATAGCATGTTGCGAGCCAAAGGCAATATCGTATTCGAGTCGGAACACGAAGCTGGGGGCCACTTTGCGGCGTACGAAAAACCAGACTTGCTCGTTGGAGACCTGAGGAAGATGTTTGGCAAGTCCGGACCTGCGGCGAGTGTCGTATCTGGGTGTAGTGGCTACTGATCTGAAGTGCTCCCGAAGTTTTCTTGACTTTGTTTAACTTTTGTTTCTTACTTTCTTTGTTCGCGGGGCTACCGACCCGTCAATGTTTCCCGTCCTTTACGTACTGTATGGACACACAATCGAATCGAATGGACGATTCCTCGTTGGGTGACGTACGTGCTTGTGTGCGGTCCGTTGAGATCAATGTCCGCTTCCGGTATACAGGTCCTTGAGTCGTTGGCCGGTCTCTAGTTCAACTCGAGCGACGAGGGTTTGCAGATGACGAACCACCTCTTTTTGTTTTTGGAATTCATAGTTTATTACGGGAAAATGACGAACCACCTTGGACTTCTCCTTCATGCCGTTGAGGAAAACTTTGCGAGATTTGTCGTCGATCCAGGTGACAAAGTAGAGCAATCCCTAGTGAGAGCAGGTGGTGAATAACATGCAAACATTGGAGAAAACTCGGCCTAAGACTCACTGCGGTCCGTCATCATCCGTCTCTGGCTCTGTCTCAGACCATGCAGAAAGGTCATTCCGGACTTGAGTCGGCATGACTTCGAGGAGGTGATTGATGGCTTGGGACGTGCTCGGTCTGGGATCTGAAGACAATGCCGGTGGCTTTGGGGGAGCTGGTGCACATGGAGTCATCGAAATGGCTGTCGAGTATTGCGGTAGACTAGATGGGGAGGATTGTGTGCCATAAGGATGATGTCATCGGTGCTAAGGTGACCGAGCCGACGATGCCAGGTATCGATCGAGTCCCTGGATTTGACAATTCCACCACTTGAGTGTCCTCTTGACCCATGGAAGCTCCGGATGATCGTCTTCGAACACTGTAATGATCCCTTTGTAGAAATGCCGGTAATTGAAGGACCCATCAAGCTGGGTCCACACCTCCCGCCTCCCTAAGTCTTTCCACTTGTTCGGACGTTTGAGTTCGACGATCATAAATGGTGAGTCCTCATCCTCGGTGGTATCCTGGGACACGCTGCCGTCGGGTTTTCCCACACCGTCAATCTGGACTTGAAAGTTGACAGTGTGATATGCGTCCGATGGGAACCATATGCCCCAGGATGTGGTTATAGAGCCCGTGGAATCGACATTCTCTTGCGGTCTCGCCAAGATTGCGAACATGAATTGAAGGACCCGTCGAGCTGGGTCCACACCTCCTTCTCGGTGAGAACAAGACGCGCCTGAGTACAACATCCTGTGAGCATGTGAAATACATGATGCGAACACGGGACTTACTTAAATAGCTGTATAAGCAATTGACCGAGGACGGTGAGTCATCTTCTACTATTCTCCTTCATCTGTGGGCCAGTTGTCGTTGGAAACGGGCACTCTAAAGTCAAGAGCAACTGAAAGTCAGGCAGTAAACTGTCTGAAAAAGTCTGAAATTATGACTGAAAACTGACTGAATAAATGACAAAAAATGCCAAATTGTAAGACTAAAAATCACTGAA
>Ga0307510_10009426_pt1 | contig 11630 bp, 11 predicted proteins | sample 12_EM_MG_FD_207224 | JGI IMG/M metagenome (GOLD analysis project Ga0307510, IMG submission 207224) | Populus trichocarpa ectomycorrhiza microbial communities from riparian zone in the Pacific Northwest, United States - 12_EM | ecosystem: Host-associated > Plants > Roots > Unclassified | place... | reverse complement strand
GAACATTAGTTGAAGTGCTTGGGCAGGGGTTTGGGGGCGCAGCCCCCAACAAGCTTTGCGAAGTGCTGGAGGCCAGTTCATGAACGAAGTGAGTGAACTGAGACGTAGGCACATCGTAAAAGCTTGTAGTTACTGTAATCGAAGCGACATGCTGCAGTCACTCTAACGCCCTTTTCTCTTCTTACGCGATCACACAATTCATGCCTACATCACCGCCCGATTTCCTAACTAAACTCAAGTCACTCCCGACTGCTCCATCGCTGGGTGCAGCCTCTGATGATGATACTTGCGGCAAGGAACTGCATGAGGAAGATCACCTGCCTTTGGGATTCAAAGTGACCGGATATCGCCTGCTCAACATAGCGGTCACTGTTGGTTTTGGAATCTTCAAGGCCGTATGTGTCTACTGCGGACAGCCTTTGGCACCAACAACTCCGGAAATGGTAGGAGGCGCGTTTTTAACCCTGCTGTACGCCTTGTTCAGTCTTCGTGGCAATATCGGTTCGAGCTGATCATCTGTGATGGGCGTAGACTGTACGGGCTTGGGTTGTTGGAAGCAAAGCGCCCACGGAGGTGGTCACTGTTCTTCCATATCGACTTGGCCCCCGCCATTTTACGTTTTAGTAGGATTTCGCTACAAGCTGTTTCAGGGTGGATTTTTCCACAAGTTGTCTCAATGTACGCACGTATACTCCTTAGGGCCATTGGTGAGTGGTCACGGAACCGTGATACTACGAGCCCCAAGGAAAGGATGGTGCTGACAATTTCCATGATATCAGTACCCCTTGCAACTCTTACCTCCTTCTTCCAGGCTTTCGGTCGGGTCATCATGCTAGAAGTGAAGAATCTATTGATACCAGAAGACCGAAAGATGAAACAAAATGACATCATAGATTATGGTGTCACGATTTTCATGTCGGCCATGTATGGTTGGGGAATATCAGTACTTGTATGTCTCCCCCTTGGCTTTCTAGTTCTGGTGGTGCAATTTGTTAAGTATAGGCTCCGTGTATACCGTTGGCGACGACGTTCGCGGCGTCTTCCATCGTCTATAGGGGATGTCGCTTGAGCCAAGCTCGTGACTCCCTACCACCGATAGTCGTTCCTCCACTAGTACCGTGTCTCACTCAATATACTATGTCTTCCGATCCCTGATGATCTACTTGATCCAGAACGGATGCGCACGCACCAAGCAACGTAATGCTGGCCAGATGCTATCCCATGTCCCCACTGGATGCAGGATACTATTGGATAAGTGAACGAGTTAAGTTGGCCGCAGCAAGGCAACGGCACTTCAATCGGCAATACCATCCAAAACTCGTGGCTAGCGCGGGCGTGACCGAAACAACATTATACGAGCTATATCGTTCGACAATTACCATATATACAGTAGCGAGTTTAGCAACACGATTTTCTCCAACACAGTGTAAAAAAAAGCCACTTGACAGAACATATAGATAGCAACGCGGCTGCTCTGTAACGAGCAGTCCTGTAAATCGGTCGTCCCCAGCGCGGCCAGGGTCATCGGGCTGGCCGGGAAGATACGGATTCTAAGGAGGCATGCCGAAGAGCTGTCTGTACTGTATACAAAGTGAGGGTGCTCAGAACAAGAATGGGGGATGTGCAAAATAGGGGAATGGGAACGCGACGCACCGCTTTGATCTCCTGACACTTAGCTTGTGCAGTTTGACACCCGTACCTTCGCCCAGAGCCGCGTCAGCCAATCCTACAAGGCGGGCACACCAGTCCATTAGGTTATCGATATATGATATTAAAAAAGTCAAAAAGTGGGGTAAATGCGTACCGGTCTCGATGTCCTGCAACCGCATGGGTTCCTCGATCGTATTCTCCACGATGAGACGCTTCACAAACACATCCATGCTATGATGATGATGATTAGAAAGGTTTCGATTGAGAGGAAAAGGAGGTGGTCGCCACGCACTTGATGACGCGATTGGCGGATGTGGGGTTCAACCCGGCACCACCGCACTTGGTACCGATCAGGATCACTCTGGGCCCGCCCGTCTTGCGGAACGCGACAAGCGCCGCCTCGCGCGTCTCGCTCCGCATCTTCTCGTCGTACCGCAAAGTCTGAGTCCCCTACCGCACCAACACCGTCTCCAACAAATCCAGCATCGATCTCCCTGTTCTGCGCCGTCATTCATTGTTGCCGCATCTGAAAAGACTGAAGGAGATAAGGGGGGAAGGAAGGGCATACATTGGGAGTACACGATCGCCTTGTCGCCGGCATGCTCGGCGATCTGAAGCTGCTCGATCAGCGCGACCATCTTCGCGCTCGACTCCAGGTCGTCATCGCCTCGACGCCAGGTCGCCATCGTCTGCTGGCTGGGTTTCTTGGTCTCTCCAGAAGCTACGGACTGCTTGCCCTTCTGGAGTGACGACGAAGGGAGCTCGCGCTTCTCGAACTTCGGTTCGCTGCTCTTGCCATCGGAAGTACCGGGGGTATCTAAGGTTCGGAGCTTCTCCTGCGATGAAGGTGGAGTTTAGGAGTTCACATCGGAGACCTTGCGCGGAAAACTTACAAATGCAGAGACCTCCACCTTGGCTTTCCCTACCAGCCTTCTCCTGAGCCCTCGTGTATGAATACGAGGCAAAATGATCGAACATACCTTCTTTCTTTGACTGAGCCAGGATCTGTGAAAAATCTGGCAACTCCTTGTCCGAGCTCAGATCAACTATTTCCACAGGTGGAGGGGGCGGCGTGCGGGGTGCAGTCGGCTGGGGCCTGAGCACCAGCACGGGGTTTTTTTCTTTCGTGTGCAGGACACGAGCGTTGTTTCTCAGCACGAACGAACGCATGCAGCTCCTCGGGGGATGGTTCGAAGGCGCTTGAGAGGAAGACGGCATTCGGGCTGATATCGTTCATCGTCTTGCAAACCGGACCTTAGGGTTCCAACGTAAGTTACTTGTTCGTTCATCTTTGTTTGGATATGCGTGGGAGGAAAGTGAAGGGGCACGGACGTACATGGGCGGAAACCTTTGGCGGCCGCTGCCTCGAACACCTTCTCTACCTGTATGTTTTGCTTTTCATCGCTGAAGCCGAAGATCCCAGCATGGACGATCGTCGACTGGCTCAACACCTCCAAGAAACCTGTCGCACGATAGATGAACAATACTAACTTTGGGTCATCAATCGGGGCGATCAGGCTCACCTGCACACACTTCATGTCCGCATTGCGGGATCGTGACATCTATTTCCACATTCGTGAAGGTCGCTCTCAACTTTATCCTGTGTGGCGGGGACTGTTCCCTGCGGTTCTGTCGATTGGGGCAGAAACTGGTGCCGTATCTATCGTGCGTGGGACCTGGGCTTCGATCATCCGTGCGGTGGCATGCTATTGAGCCGATCGGTCGGCGAGCACTGATGGACTGCAGCGATCGCGTCTTCTTTCCTTATGATGACCCACTAAATTATGGGCTAAAACGCGATGACAAGGAGTAATGTGGGTATTGTGGTAAAGACGACGGGTTCCTCAGTATGGGCGATTGACGTCGCGGACGCGGAGTGAGTGGCCGTGCTCGAAAGGATCCGTAAAGATGAGAGCGCCAGGATGGTGGCATGAGCGGGAAGAACGATCACTGGAAGGTATTCTTCCGCGTCTTGGAGGTAATTTAGAGCGGGTGTGAGTAGGAGATATCGTGGATGCTGGAACAGAGATGAGAGCTTTGACTCTGAGAACGATTGAAAGGTCACGTACAGTTCATTAACCGCCACAAAGACTATCCCTCGTTCTGCAGTCTGGTCCAGACTTTCTTTCCAACTTGCAGTAGAGAGGATGGGGAGGCAAAGTAGGGAAGGAGATAGTCTGGGCGGACGAGTCACTAGTGGTTGAGCATTCGATGCACCGGAAGTACACTAACTGTACAGACCAAGTCGAACGGTACCACCTGAGTTTGTTGCTCGCAGACGCGACAGGCGCGTGATTTACGTAACTTTGTTGAGTCCAGCACGGGTAACGGTAACGTCGACTTGGACAACGACATTCCCTGTGCATCATATATGCGCGTGCTCTGCAAGGGTCCTGTGTCCATCCTCATATTTTTCAGTCGACCCGGTCCCCGCCATGTGGCAAGTGCCATGCGTGCCACTGGCAGTGCACGTACTGCACCGCACCACAGCGTCTTACTATTTTTACATCCACCTCGATATCACTGTAGCGGCCAGTCGTGTTGACCATTGCATCTTCGGATGGCAGACCCTGAAATAATCAGCCACTATACTGTATCAGGCGCTTGAATGGGGTTTTCTTCCTATGGTACTTCACTTTACTCCGCGTTTTCTTGACCTTGTTATCTCTTATTCGTGTATATAACCCCCCTACAATAATTCACTTCACATCCTTGAAATGTGACCTTCTCCGCATCCCTGGCTCCTGTCTGACACAAGGTCTGACATCTCTATAAGCTATAATCTGGTTGGACTCCGAGTCGTCTCCCTCCAGGCCATCGCCCCAGATCATCTCACTCATCCTAGGGATGACCGACGCCTCCCCCTCGCTCACCTACCACACTCCTACCACCACACTGCTCGACCCCGTGCAAGACACGCTTTTCGACTCCGACTCCCTTTCGAGCAAATCACATTACGTACTACAGTATCGACGGCCCGGATATGTCCGTCATCGATGAGGCAATGCAGTTGACCTTCGCCTTCACCCCACGTCCCACTCTCTTCTCATTAGTTCCTCGCAGCTAACTCACCCCCCTCTTCAAGGCCCCATTCCTTCCCTGGCACTGATATGGCTCACCAATCGGAATCTGCTCATCTTCGAGCCCTTTTCGAACCTGCCCTGCAGGCATATGACGAAAGGCTGGGCGTCTCTTTGCTACAACATCCGCTCGCCATCATACTCCAGAGTTGCGACACTATCGAGGCCATTACTGGCTTTTTACAAGATCAAGCACAGGCATTTAGGGATCTTCGAGGAAGTGATAAAATCATGGTGTCCATCAAGAGCACTGTATCAATCTTATCCAAAATCTCATTGGGTGCCTCTCTTGCTGACGCCTTTGACCTGGTATGTCAGAAGGGGCTCATGGCGTGTCTTACATCTCTGACTTTCATTTACAGACATTGCCACCTGCGAAGGCGATACATGCTTGTCTCGCTATCCTACTTGATGTACGTGCCGTACTCCAGTTCATATGTAGATGGCCTGGTGACTTCCGTGTGATTCAGTCGACCAAGGGTATGATATCCACCTGCGACGCGCTCGTCGACTTGCTCGAGTCGATCGAATACTTCCTAAACCGGTTCATCATTTATACACGAATCCCTCCTACACCCGCGATGGACGAGATAGTGGTCAAGGTTCTGGTGGAGATCGTCACCATGCTCGCTCTGGCGACAGAAGAACTCAAGCAGCGGCGATCAAGTGAGTTCGTTCTCGTCTACGTTTTACGTTGCTCAGCACCACGCAGTCAAATTTGTAAAGATTTTTTTCAGGGAGAAGGACGTCGAGGCGGTGCTAAAGCGGCTCGACCGACTGACGCAAGATGAGGCCCGGACTACTGCAGCTCATACTCTCGCTATTGTCCACGGACTCGCCCAGAATATGAGGGAGTTCATGGATGGTGAGCAACGAACTTGGATTGCGATCCGCCGTATTGAACACCCTCCTCTCTAGACGGGAAAGCATCCATAGATGGGGTCCGCGACGACCTCAGTACGTTTCGTTAGCGACAATGGGCTAGTTCCGTGTTTCACTGAGCGCTAGGAATCCTACATCAAATGGCAAGCGACATCAATAAATCGAAGCGTAAGTGATCTCCTGACGTTCCCATTGCTGCTCGAAGGCGCTGAGATTGCCTGGCAGGTGACCGGTTGCTCAGAAATATCCGAAGTTGGCTCTCTCCCCCCGATCCATGGAAGAACTACAACCTCGGTCGCAGGTCGCGGTACGGTGAGACTGGGACGTGGTTCCTCAACTGCACCACGCTCTCGGAATGGAAAGCATCTGGACCGAGTTCGCTACTCTGGATACATGGGAAACGTCAGTTTACTGCTCATCGCTTACTCTTTCGCAAAAGTGATGGGGATTTCCTTTCTTAGCGGGCGCTGGCAAGAGTGTACTTTGGTTCGTTGGCCCTTCTGTGTTTTCGTCCGAAGAACTTACGCCGTTGACCAGTTCCACAATCATCAAGGAGATCGAGACTATCCAAATGTCTGGGCTGGCGTCGCTCGCCATGTTTTACTACGACTTTAGGGAGGATGAAAAGAAGGACCTTCGTGGGCTGCTCTCATCGACGTTATTCCAACTCTGCGATCAATCCGATTCCTACTATACCATCCTTTCCACTTTTTATTCGACACACCGAGATGGCGCCCGAAGTCCTGGTGACGACGAACTTATCCGATGTCTGAAGGACTTATTGAGTCTCCCAGGACAAGCTCCGATTTATCTAATCATAGATGCCTTGGACGAATGTCCGAACACATCATTACCGCCCCACCGCGACCAAGTCTTAGCGTTCCTGGAGGACCTCGTCGACTCAAAACTGCCAAACCTCCGCATCTGCGTCACCAGCCGACCCGAGACCGATATCAAGTCTATTCTTGAGCCCTTGACTTTCCGTTCTGTTTCTTTCCACGACGAGAGCGGACAGAAAGAAGACATCGAGAACTACATCAAGTCGGTTGTCAATACGGACAGAAGGATGCGGAGATGGACATCGGTACACAAGCAACTTGTGATTGATATTCTGACAGAAAGAGCAGACGGGATGTAAGGGATTTATACCAGATCTATTCACAACACTGATCCACACCTCATAGGTTCCGATGGGTGCATTGCCAGCTAGATTACCTCGCTGGGTGCCTCCCGGGGCGGATTCGGCATGCCCTAGACGAATTGCCATCGACACTCGATGAGATGTATGAACGCACGTTGGGAGAGATCAAAGAAACAAACTGGGAGTTCGCTCGACGGCTGCTCCTGTCCGTCGCTGTTGTTTCCCGTCCGCTCCGAGTCGAAGAACTGGCAGAACTCCTCGCATTCGATTTCGAGGCGGGACAGATCCCGACATTTCACGAGGATTGGCGCCTCGAAGATCCAATAGAAGCAGTGTTGTCGACGTGCTCCACATTGCTTTCGCTTGTCAATACCCAATATTCCCAAGTAATACAATTTTCACACTTCTCGGTCAGGGAGTTCTTGACCTCTGCCCGCTTTGCCGAAAAGTGCAACACAATTTCCAGTCGCTACCATGTTTCTTCGACACCTGCTCATGCCCTCATTACCAAAGCTTGTCTTGGTATTCTATTACATCTCAATAAAGATGTCACCAAAGGCACTCTTCCAAAATTTCCTCTCGCTGAATACGCTGCAGAGCACTGGTTCGAGCATGCCCAGTTTGAGGGTGTGGCACAAAGCGCAGAAGATGGAATGTCACAGATGTTTGACCCAAGAAAACCACATCTTGCAGTTTGGCTCTGGATATCCGACCCAACTATTCCCTTCTGGGGGCGAAACAAACCAGCAAAAACGCCGTTGACACCCCATGGGACCCCGTTATACTACGCTGTGTTCTGCGGGCTATATGAGGTTGTGAAAGTCCTCGCCGCTGAACATCCACAGGACATCAATTCTTGGAGCTTCATTGGCGAGAGGACTCCCTTGCATCTAACTTCACAAGTGGGTCATATAGATCTGACCCGGCTCCTCATCGAGCATGGTGCAGATGCAGCAGCAAAGAGCGAGGACAGGATGACTCCACTGCATGAGGCATCCAAAGGGGGTCATGTGGATGTGGCCTGGCTCCTCATCAAGCACGGCGCCGACATGGCAGCCCAGTGCGAGAGTGGGGCGACTCCGCTGCATCTGGCGTGTGAAGATGGTCATGTGGATTTGGCCCAGCTCCTCATTGAGCACAGCGCTGACGCAGCAGCCCAGTGTGAGGGTGGGATGACTTCGCTGCATTGGGCGTCCTTCAGCAATCATGTGGATGTGGCCCGGCTCCTCATTGAGCACGGTGCCGATGTGGCAGCTAAGAGCAAGTACGGGATGGCTCCACTGCATGGGGCATCCTTCAGCGATAATGTGGATCTGGCCCAGCTCCTCATCGAGCACAGTGCCGACGTGGCAGCCCAGAGCACAGACGGGATAACCCCGCTCCATCGGGTGTCCGAGGGGGGTCATGTGGATCTGGCCTGGCTCTTCATCAATAATGGTGCCGATATTGCAGCCCAGAGCGAGAACGGGGACACTCCGCTGCATTGGGCATCCAAACGGGGCAATGTGGATATGGCCCAGTTCCTCATCGAACATGGTGCTGACATGGCAGCCCAGAGAAAGGACAGGATGACTCCGCTGCATCAGGCGCCGTTTGGGGGTCATGTGAATGTGGCCCGGCTTCTCATTGAGCACAGCGCCAATGCGGCAGCCCAGAGCAACAACAGGACGACTCCGCTACACAGGGCGTCCGAATTGGGTAACGTGGGTGTGGCCCAGTTTCTCATCAAGCACAGCGCCGACGCGGCAGCCCAGAGCAACAATGGGATAACCCCGCTGCATCGGGTGTCCTTATGTGGCCATGTGGATGTGGCCCGGCTCCTCATCGAGCACAGTGCCAACGCGACGGCCCAGAGCAAGTACAGTGTAACTCCGCTGCATCGGGCGTCTGAAATGTTTTATGGAAAGTCCCCCATCAAGAATGGCACCGATGCAGCAGACAAGGACAAGCGTTACCAGGCATTCGAAAGGGGTCTTGTAGATGTGGCCCAGCTCCTCATTGAGCATGGCGCCAACGTGGCAGCCCAGAGCAAGGATGGGACGACTCCGCTACATCAGGCGTCCTCTAGGGGTCATGTAAATGTGGCCAGGCTCCTCATCGAGTATGGAGCCAATGCAGCAGCCCAGGGCAAGGACGGGACGACCCCACTGCATGCGGCGTCCTTATGGGGTCATATGGATTTAGCCCGGCTCCTCATCGAGCATGGCGCCAACGCAGTAGCCCAGGGCAAGGACGGGGCGACTCCGCTGCATATGGCGGGGCATATGGATGTGGCCTGGCTCCTCATCGAGCATGGCACCAATGCGGCAGCCCAGGGCGAGGGCACGTGGACTCCATTGCATTATGCATCCTTCAGGGGTCATGTGGATGTGGCCCGGCTCCTCATTGAGCATGGCGCCGACGTGGCAGCCCAGGGCCAGCACGGGACGACTCCACTGCATTGGGCATCCAAACAGGGTCATGTAGATCTGGCCCAGCTCCTCATCGTGCACAGCGCCGACGCAGCAGCCCAGAGCAAGGACGGGACGACTCTGCTGCATTGGGCGTCCGAACAGGGTCATGTAGATCTGGCTCGGCTCCTAATCGAGCACAGTGCTGATGTAGCAGTCAAGAGCAAGGATAGGACGACTCCGCTACACAGTGCATCCAAACAGGGTTATGTAGATCTAGCCCGGCTCCTCATCGAGCACAGCGCTGACGTGGCAGCCCAGGGCAATGACGGGACGACTCCGCTGCATCAGGCATCCTTAGGGGGTCACATGGATCTGGCCCGGCTCCTCATCGAGCACGGCGCTGACGTAGCAGCCAAAAGCAACAACGGGACGACTCCACTACACAGGGCATCCGAACAGGGTCATATAGATCTGGTCCAGCTCCTCATCGAGCACAGCACCGACGTGGCATCCAAGAGCAATGACGGGTCGACTCCAGTGCATCGTGCATCCTTAGGGGGTCATGTTGATCTGGCCCGGCTCCTCATTGAGCATGATGTCGACGCGGCAGCCCCTGAGAGCGGGAGATGCTACGTACAATAAAGTACGACCGATCATGGAGGAAACGGTGTGTGGCATCTTGCAGAGAGGAGGGCCCTGCGTGGCCGAACACTAGAAGGAGCTTGATTTGCGTATTGAGGAAGAGAGAGTCTGCACGTTGGTGGATGACGAGGGGGAGGCGATAGGCGCACATAACAACCGCAGCAGGTAACGTCGAGGCTCGGATCAGGGGCACAGGGACTCCAAAGGCCTCATTCTGGGCGCAGCGGGCAAGCCAGCCTTATAACAGGTTATATCATGTACGAGCAATTGATCTAGATTTAGAATGCTGTACCTAGGACCGATAGTATTGGCCTAATGTTCATGCCCACTGCTTGGCGTAATTGCATGGCCCTCTCTTTGTCCACCGACTCCAAGCCCGACAAGTAGAGCGAGGGAACTGAGCAGGCAAGGCGCCATTGGAGCCAAAACACCTTGACGCGCTCAAGTATGGTGAGCCCGGGAGTCTCAAGGTCCTACTCTCTGGGACTTTGACGCCTTGGAATCAGAGTACAGGGATGGATTGGGACGAGGAAGCGTACTTGGCTGTGCAGGCCAAGGCACAGTGTGTTTCTTTTCTCACCTTTTCTCGAGATCTTTGGGTTCTACTCACTAAGTGCTGGTCAGGGCTGTGCGAACTTTTGAAAAGGCATATGGGATGGTGGTACGGATATCGAGACGCCCACAGAGAAGAAGAAGTGAATTTGCATGGGAGAGGGAATGGTAGAAGGGGACGTGGAACCAGAGGACCAAGAGCCCCAAGTTGAAAACATGGGCTTCTGGAGCAGGATTTTCGGGAGAAGGAAGAGGGATAGGGACAAAACCAAGGACAAAACACCACTTTGACACCAACTCTCAGCAGATTTGTATCATCTTCATCATCTGCTCATCCGCAAGGCCCAGGTGGGTATATTACAGCTTATATGAGCAGTGCAGTCTGCCAGTATAGCTGGAGGCCAAATTGGTATACCCCCAAAATTTTGTTTCTCGCGACTGGACATTGGACGTTGTCAGCGCGGTACGGCCTGGGGCGGTCAGGTCCACAGGCCGGGCCAGCACATGGTGTTTTCTTAAGTAACATAGCACGAGTCTAGCCTTGCCTTGGGAAACACTCATCATAGCAAATGAAGCAATATATTGCGGTCACCCTGACATCCCTTTCACACCTCACACCATCATACGATTCATGCCTACATCGCTGCCCGATTTCCCTACTGAACCCAAGTCACTCTCGACTTCTCCATCCGAGTCGCCAGGTGCAGCCTCTGATGATGATGCTTGTACCAAGGAACCGGATGAGCTTGCGGATGAGGAAGATCCCCCGCCTTTCGGATTCAAACTGACTGGATATCACCTGCTCAATATAGCGGTGATCGTTGGCTTTGGGATCTTCAAGGCCGTCCGTGTCTACTGCAGACAGACTTTGACACCAACAACGCTGGAAATCGTAGGAGGCGCGTTTTTAACTCTGATGTACGCTTTGTCCAATTTTAATGGCAGTCATGATACCGGTTCGAGCTGATCCTCTATGATGGGCGTAGACTGTATGGGCTTGGGTTGTTGGAAGCAAAGCGCCCACAGCAATGGCCACAGTTCTTCCATATTGACTTGGCCCCTGCCATTTTGCGTTTTAGTAGGATTGTGCTACAAGCTGTTTCATGGCGTGCACTTATACTCATTAGGGACATTTGTGAGTGGCCATGGCACCGTGATACTACAAGCCCCATGGGGACGATGGTACTGACAATCTCCACGATATCAGTACCCCATGCAACCTTTATCTCCTTACTCCAGGCTTTCCCTTTCGTCATCGTGCTAGAAGTGGAGAATCTATTGATACCAGAA
>Ga0307510_10009425_pt1 | contig 11633 bp, 18 predicted proteins | sample 12_EM_MG_FD_207224 | JGI IMG/M metagenome (GOLD analysis project Ga0307510, IMG submission 207224) | Populus trichocarpa ectomycorrhiza microbial communities from riparian zone in the Pacific Northwest, United States - 12_EM | ecosystem: Host-associated > Plants > Roots > Unclassified | place... | reverse complement strand
CCCCGCCCTTCTCCCCACAACCCTCCTAACCTACCTTCGGAATATCCACTTCACCCTCCCTTCTTTCTCTACACAAGCTTCATCACCTCTGTCCCCTCTATTGCCCTGCTCTTCCTTTTCCTTCTCCACGATATAGGAGGACGATAGAACTGGCGTAATGGGTGAACTTTATCTTCCGCATGAGATCTTGCAATACATCGTTTGGCAGGTTGGTTCTTTCTGTGGCTGTTTCTCTCACTTCTACTTTGGGGCTTGTTTTCCTTCTCGGAAAGGTAACATGGGGCTTACACTATATTCCTCTCGCTTTCTCTTTAATTTAGGTTCCCGCTGAGGATCGTGTCACCCTTTCCCGTCTGTGTCTTGCATCTGGCTCTCTCTATCATTTCGCGGCACCGCGACTGTACCGCTCTCTATACCTCAATTTCGAGGGGGAGGAGAATTCCGGACTTTACCTGCTCAACACGCTCCTGCGGCCTGGGTATGAGGCTAGATGGAAGAAGTGGATCAAGTCCGTCAATGTGAAGGCGCTGAAGAAACCTGTTGGAATACATGAGAGGCAGAATGTTTGTGGGTCTCTGGCGGAGGTTTTGAACAGGATTGAGCGTGGGAGCTTGGACAAGTTCAGGTTTGTTTGCTTTTTCCTCTTCTACTTTCTGGGGTTAGTTGGGGTATCCGCGGGAAATTGTCGTAGGTGGTTAACAGACCGCCCCGAGCCTGGGGTGAATATAGTTGGGGTGCTTGCTTCGCACCTCATAAACAGGTCGTTGATGCGCTGGTCAAGCATAAGAAACTGCGGTGCCTCCAGGTTGCTTTTCCCCCCTACCCTCATCGCAGCTCGGACGATGGAGAGGAAACAGACACCATTTTCAAGGCGCTCCCGGAAGAGAACTGCCATAATCTGGAAACACTGGAGATTAGAAACGCCTGGACCAAAGAGCAGATGACTGCTGCTGCCAAAGCTATTGGATCCCCTGGGCTGAAGAATCTAATGCTCCATATGAACTACTCTTTCGACTGGGACTCAGATAATGAATTTAGCAAACTGCCCCCTAGGACCAGTGACGAAAGGTCAAAGCTGGCCCTAATTGACTTGTCTGGGATTAGCTTGTGCAATGTGCAACCAATCATTGATAGCTACTTTAATCCCTCGACACTGCGTAGACTAGAGCTACGAGACTGCGTTGGTTACCAAAATGTGTGCCTCGCGCTCTCGCAGCACCCCGGTGTCCTTAACATTGAGGAACTGGTACTTATCTCTTGGGAGGATTGCGGTGATGATGTCTCCAGTGTTATACGATTCGTCTCCAAATGCAAACGTCTCAAGGTCCTATGTCTGGACTTGAACTCTTTCACTGATGAAGGGATACTAAAGCTGATACCCGCATTTTCGGAGTCCGGAAAGACGTTAGAGGTCCTATCGCTCTGTCTAAGAAACAACCAAAACTGGCATGGTGAATCGCTATACTACCCTTCGGGGGCCCTACACGTCATGAAAAACTTTGAGAATCTTCGGGAGATAGGAATGAGCTACCTCATTCAACCGACAGATGTATGCCACAAACCCTCCATCTAATCTTTTTGTTGGTTCCTTTCGTTTTTTGCTTTTTCTGTTTCTTTCTTTTAACATCCACAAATGAAATACATTTCATGAACGTTCTTGCTGAGACTTTACCCTTTCCTCCCCGTCTCTCCTTGGTTCTTCTCGGTTCACTAGCTCCACAAGATCGTCCCGACTCTTCCACCCAGTGTGCGTGCCGCTGACCTACGCTTCCCGTGGGTCGGGGCCGCCGAGAGCAGAGGACTCATGACCTCTAACATCTCCGCCCTTGCCGAAGCTCTCCCTGCCGGGAATAGCCTTACACATGTGATTGTCGGCGATAATGATGATGATCCTCTTGCGTTTAAGACGACACCTACTGTGCATGAGATGGAAGAGAGAGAGGTGGGGGAATTGGGGGAGCTTAGGCTTAAGTGTTTTCGCTCTGATTGGTTTTAGTGGGGAGTGATGCGTGGGCGATTATGTTGGACAGTGGTAGGTTGGGTAGAGTGACCATTACTTTCTGTGCTGTAGATAATTTATTTCCCCCCTTTCCCTCCTTTCCTTTTTTTTCTTTTTTTCTCTTTTCTTCGACTAGCTTCTGCCCTTCTATGTTCTCTTCTTTCCCTTTAGCTTCATCTTATTCTTCCGCCATGATGCATGATGGGGCCCGGATCGCCAGGGGCAGATGCAGAGAATTTTAGGGACAGGGGCAGGAGAATGTAGCAGATGTCCCTCTTTTTTGCATAGAGCCAGCAGAGGAAGGGGGACACATAAGGTCGATCTGGAACTGACGGGTAATGTCACAGCAACAGGCGTGCATTGCATTTTTTTTATTTTCATTTTTTCACTTTCATCCCCCCATTTTTATTTTCATCTCTACCCTCGTCCTCATTTCTCATTTTCCTTCGCTTGCCTGCATTCTTCATTTCCCCCATTTCCATTGTTACTCATCACATTACATTACCCTGGGCGTAATCATTCATACATACATACTACTGGTACATGCATACAATACAGAATGAGTTAATCCTTCTGGCGTTTTCGATTGGGGCAAATCCGTTCACATTCACATTCATCAATGCAGAGCACGGTACGGCGCTGTGCTCGAGCACTTTACCTTACTGTAATGTAATTGCGCCATGCACGCAGCATGCACTCCTTATGTGCGACGGACCACGGAGCGGCTGCGATATAAATATGATAGGGCCGACTTGTGAACGAAGCGCGAACTAGGTAACCTGTCGACCATGAGCATCATGGAGTGCTCTAACTTGGAGGAGCACTTGTACTACGATGAGCTGAAGAGTTGCGAGCTTGATAGTCTACGTGATGCGGTGAGTGCTATGGCGTGCGCGCGCGCACGAGCAGAGTACTTGTCAGATTCAAAAGTATTGGGAAATTCAGTCGGTGGCCTTGACGCCAAGTTTGCTGAATATTTCCTAATACTTTTGAATCTGGCAAGTACATCACGGGTTCACCGCCATTCAGCTATCGGACAGTAAAGAGGCGGGATAGGGCAAGAGATGCGGATGGGGGGAGGGTTTCAACTCATCGCACGGACGTAACACCGTACCTGCACTGTACTGCACCATTCGTTATCCTTATACCATTCAAGTGTACTCGAGTACAGTACAATACAGCACAGCACAGTGCTCCAATGAGATGTGATTGAATGTTATATTTCCGATAAGCTCTGGTATTATAATATATTAATACCACTGTATGACACCCAGTCTTCTTTTTATTCATCATTCTTCATTCTTCTTCACGCCTGGGATAACATATCCCTCCCACCACCCCCCCACAAACACAAACACAGTATTATCCAACAACTCAGCAAGAAAATAACCACCCTCGCATTGCAAACCACGAATGGGTGGAATGGGATAGACGGGATGAATAGGTTACTCAGCGCAGCACGTACAAACTACACCCTAACACACGCCCGGTTCCCGAGCCTCGAGACCGACATAACCATTCCATTCCACCCACAGTAAGTAAATCCAGCACCCATAAAAAACAGCATCGGGATAACCAACCAACCAATCAACCAATCAACATCACCCACCACCATTACAAGTCTTACCAAACTCCCAGCACAAACAAGTCCAAAAAAAAATCCTTCTTTTCACCCCTCCCACCAACGACTGCCTACTAATTCATCCTCCCTCCCTTTCTTTTCTTTTTCTCTTCCTCCACGATTGTTTATTATTATTGCGGACAACTACGGTACATCCGCCGCCCCCCCTGCACGTCATCGTACTGTTACTGTACCTTTTGCGACGGAATGTGCATTGCATTGCGTTGCATTGCATTTGCATGTGTGCCGTGCCATGCAATGCATGTATCATCAGCGTGCCGGGTGGGGCGGTCATGGGAGGTCACTCGGGGGTTGTGATCGTGATATAACGTAGTGATATTGGGCCGAACGGACGGGACGGGATGGAGGGGGTGGATGATTATCGCAGAGAGAGAGAGAGAGAGAGAGAGAGAGAGAGAGAGAGAGAGAAGGTTGTTGCGGTGCTGTACTATATGTATGATGGGTAGGTCGAGGTGTGGTTTTTTCGGTATGCGGCTTGAAGGGTTTGGTTTTTCGCTGGTTGCTTGGGTTTTGGGGTGCCGTGTGGGGTTTTTATGGTCGGGTCAGTGATTGAATTGGTTGGTTTGGATATCGGTTGGTCTGGTTGGTTGGTTGGTTGGTTGGTTGGAAGTATGATAGGCTAGACGTGGCCAATCATGGAGGTTGTGGTTAAGGGGTTGCGTACGGCAACCTTGTATTATCATGGCTTAGGCTCTCGTTGCTTCCGCTTTAACCGTTTGGTATGATGCTGCATGGCTACAATACCTATAAAGCTATTACAAGTATGGCACTTGGTTGACTTTTCATCACTAACCTTTGCCTCTTCATCTCTACGATGCCCCGCCTTCCTGGACCCGCTCTATTGCTCGTTCCGGTCTGGCCCACCGTCAATCCTAGCTTATGTACAGGAAAAATATCAGATGGGTAAAAAAAACATCGCGCCAGAATAATGCTAACAATAGCACTGATAGGCATCATCCTCCATCGCCCCTCCCCTCTCATGCTCTGCCGATAAACGACTCAAACGATTACCGTTCTCGAAGAAAACGCATGAGACCCTTCGTGCCCCTTCTCCATTTCACCCTGCTCCCTTTCCTTTTGTATCCCCCTCCACTCCTCCAACATCCCACGGTAATCTTTATTGGAATATGGCTGAAACACCTCTTTTAGCCCACCTTTGCGCTTGTGGTTAATTCCTAGGTCGCGGAGGAGCATTGACACATACTACCATCACCCAAAAAAACACATCAGTATCACGGAATCTCACTCGTAGGGTGGGGGAAGGGGTTACTGCAAGCTCATCATGCATAAAGACCGGCTTCCGCTCCCCGGCGGAAAGGTACCGCCTCCTCCGCCAGACGTTTGTGAGAGCAATGTCCATCTCCATCTCGTCCACGCTCGGTAGCCTAAGCTTTCCCGTGAGGTACGCGGCCGCCCAGATACTCTGTGTCTCGGCGATCTTGAAGCTTTGCGCCGCCCCAACTTGCCCTAGGAATACTATCGAATTATCCCCCTCCCGGGCTTCCCGCGGTGAGGCCATGCCTCGGTATACGTAGAATTGTGTCGTGTTCATCGGATGTCGGTCGAAACTCGGAGGCGTGGCGAGTTTGGGAAACATGCGGAGAATGGTGCAGTCGGCTTCTTCTTCTAGGGTTTGCCATTTTTTGCTATCAAGGAGGGATTGGTGGGCTATTGGTACCGGCAAGCCGAGGGATGAGGCGTCGGCTGGGCTGAAGAAGGGGAAGGTTATGTCCCAGCCGGTGGACATGACTAGGAGATCGCAGGGAAGGGCGGTGGTATTTGTTAGGACTACTGAGGAGTTTTCGAGGCGGTCTATGGAGGAGCGGTGAACATTCGCTTGACTCATAGTGTTCCAGAAGTTGGGGGCGTTGGATACGCCGACGTTCTCTGAGCACCAGAACATACTATTTCCATCTCGTTAGTTGGTGATAGGTTGTGATTTGGCGGGAAAAGGGGCTTACGGAAGTTGGGGTCGGACACCAGAAGCATCGCCTCTACGGTCGTATATGGCTGCCTTAAGCCAGGCGGATTGCATAGTATTCCAGACCGTGTCTGTGACCCATCTACCCATTTTAGTCTGGTGGAAGAAGCGCATCCAGAAGTCAGGCGGTTGGAATATACAAGGGCTCAGCTTGGACATCAGCCTCGTCGACAATATCTGATGTGAGTTTTCGTAATAAACTGGGGCACGTTCCGCTGCGCCCATCCCAGCGCGACCCGATCCCTTATCCCTGATGACCCAATCCACTCGTTTCCCGGCAGAAATAAACATATGGACAGCATCAAACGCAGATTTCGACCCCCCAAGGACGACCACATTCCGCACGCCCTCCGACTCCATGAAAGTCGGCGCTAGCCTCGCCAAATCCTTCGTATGCAGTATAGGGGGTGTGAAGTCCAGGGTATTAAAAAAGGGAATATAAGGCCTCGAAGTAATCCCAGTAGCAACCATAAGTTTCGAGCAAGTCATCGTCTGTCCGCAGGCCGTGCTCACAACCCAAGTACTCCCCCTCCCTTCCCTGCTACCACCCGTTTCATTCAGCGGACTTTGTAGCTTCTGAATACTAACAACGCGGGTGTCCAAGTGAATCCTGTCCTTTATGCTCTTTCCATTATATACATGTGTAGCAGTGTATGACGCTAGATACTCGTGTACGTGGTGTGCGGGGACGTAGTCCTTATACTGCTGTGGTGTTGGTTTCATTGGCACATCGCTGAACTCGACCATCCCCAGTGGAGACTGCGAGTACATGCCCGGGTAGATTCGGTTCTTGCTCCATGCTCCGCCTAGCGAAGTGTCGGCATCCAGCAGAGCTAGGGTCGTCAAGGGGTTCAATTCTAGGTATGTTTTTGCAGCAATGATGCCGAAGGGACCTGGTTGAGGGCGTTAAAAAGGTAATTTCAGCAGGTTGTAGCATTTGATCAATGGGGAAATGCCAAGGATGTAAGTAGATAGGTAATAGGGTAAGGAAGGTGCCAGTCAGATAAGGGGAAAGGAAGAGGGGGGAGGGGGGAGAGTGAAAGATTCTCACGCACCAGCCCCAACAATAATAACGTCAAAGTACATGCTCGTCATATGATGCGTAGTAAGGCAAGGCAAGAAAAGGAATGTGTTAAGAAATGCTCTTGGTTATGGAAATGTAATGTGTGGATATGGCTACGGAGGAAATTTTCTGGGAGATGCTAGGTAACTTAGTAGTAGTAGTAGTATCAGGAATTAAAATTTTCCAGTTCTTTCCCTCCCCTCTTTCTTATTTCCCTAGCCTTCTTGGCCCAAGGAAGTCCGGACAAAAGTTTCTTAGAGGGGAGGAAGAAGAGTTTTTTCTCTCGAGACTGTGGGCTTGGGAGGGGCGTTGGGACTGAAGAAAGTGGCGCCATATGGTCTTATATGCTGCCCTTCCCCATCCTTATCCTCTACCCGCTAATACTAGCTTAGCTTACCTAGCAGTAACAACCCGCTCCTATTTGCCAAGAATGCCTCCTGGAGCTGAACACCTGGGGAGAACTCCAGCGAAATATCGGCTGGCGGGGGCATTCTTAGCAAAGATGCGTGAGTATTCTGAGGAACCTCTGTAACCGGAACAGGCGGAAATTCATTGCAGCTCAGGAACAGTACATTAACTTGCCAAGAGTAGCCATTTTACAGGTCAATACCTTGGGAAGTATCTATTAACAGCCTTTGCCAAGGAAATTAGGAGTAATTAACATATCCTAGACATTCCCCAGCTCCTGCCAAAATTCTGATCCACCTCTAAACCGCAATACCCCCATGAAAACTTGAGATATTCCTATTGTCTCTCTATTGATATGTAGAGGACCACCCACTCTATCGCCTAATAGAACCACAGTACCCATAGGAGTGGTGGTTAAAGGCCCTTTGGTGGTTGGAGATGGACAAAACTTGCTTCGCCAAGTACTCCGGCTGCAGACGTCCCTCGCTATAGGCACCGTACTAGTGCTCGTGCAGAATGAGGGCGAGAGGAGAGCAGGGGGGGTTTCATGAGGCGGGCGAAAGGTGAGAAAAACAAGCAAGCCCAAGTACTTGAGTAGGTGAGGTGCATATTGGATGAGACACGGGATGGCGTTACTCTAGATCCGGGACCATCAGATTGATTAATCGGAGGAATAAGGGAGGGAGAGGTCGGAGTGGAGCGGGTAGAAATCTTACGGAAGGCTCGGTGCAGGGACTAGGATTGGAATTGCAAGTTCTGGATTTGGGACAAGCGCCCTTAAAGCCTTATGACAGCATATATTATGGGAGTTCATCACAGATATCATACCATATCATACCGGCAGTTTTTGCTGAAGATGGTATCATAGTAGTAGTAGCGGCGGCGATTGATAGCGTTGATGCTTGACCATAACCCCACATAGCTTACTCGGGTGTGTCCACAAGAACCGGAAAAATATAACCCTTGTTTCAACAGGGATTTTTACAGGCTCTGGTACTCGAGTATAGGATTAGTAGAAATAGTTATCCGATTCTTACTGACACACACCCGAGCAGTAGTATTTACCGGTATATATGCCTGCGCTCGCAGCAGAGGGGAGGAAAGATATTATTTGATTGATGGATCGGGACCAATGCCTAGGGCTAGACTTGGAATCGAACTACGATAACCTGAAGAGCAGTTAACTGGGACCAAGTGGAGCTCCCGATCCAGCTCTAACCGGCCCGCTGCACCCCTTCTATCATACCATGGTCTTTGACCGGCGGAGACAGCTTCCCATTCTCTAATTATCCTTAGGCCTATCATTGTAGCTTACCCACTTTAAATTAACTCGCGCTCTCTACTCTAAGAGAAACCCCGACGGCTTTTTCTGCTGTAAACCTACCATGTAATAACATACCGGGTAAGAATCATAACTCTTTCTATGTACTGTATATCCCTCCCACGAATCCCGTAACACAAACAACGGCAACCAAAAAATACACTCTCTCCAGCAGAATACCCGGTCTAACATGCCAAATCATACGACCTCACCAGAAATAGTAGAAAAGACCCTGAAATCTCATCCATCACAATACATACTAGTACATCCATACAAGCATCCATCCATCCGACCAGAAAACTCCAGTAAAGAATAGAAATAGAAAACCCAACTGCCGACAAATCTATAACAGAAACTCCCTCGAAAAAAATTCTAATAAAACGCCAAACCCATCTCGAGCCGCTCGTCCTTCTAGCCAAAAAGAAAGAAACCGAAACAAAGACAAAAACACCATCCGATATGTACCATAAAAGGGGAAGTGAGGGCCAGCCAGCCAGCCCTATTTGCCACATCCCACTCCCGAAAAACGCAAATGTCCTGCGAATTCAAAATAACTCGGTAACAAGCACAGCGTCGGCCATGTTCGTCCATGACATGTTTCGACCCTTGCCCGTTCGTTCGCCAGTCCAGGTCAGGAACTTGGTTCCACTCTGAAGGCGAGCGTGTCTTCATTACCGTACCTTCCAGAGGATATTTCAAAAGTTCCCACCCTGGGGGAATTGGCGCAGCGTGTATCGGAGGATCAGGGATTCTGCGATTTCCCTGCCGGTCTATCTGCCCCTCTCCTCTTCCTCATCGAGAGGTGAGAAAAAGAAAGCGAATGATGAGAGTAACACCCGGCCAATCCCATCCACGGGACGACCCGGCAACCCCAGCAACCGGCGAACCAAAATCTTTCCAGATCTGCACCGCACACACTGTTAGCCGAGTTCTCTACCATTCCCCTCTACAAATATGATGACACCTCAATTAAGACAGAATAGAACCCATTCACTCACCCAATTAGCTTCAATTCGGACACTCTCCGCCATGTCTCTCCTCCACAGGCCCGCTCACGAAGCTATGCTGCGAAAATAGGTGCTCGGGGAGTAATACTTCGGGAAGCACAGCAGGAATGCCAAGCAGCTCGATACGAGTATCCAGATGTGAACCATGCTGACCAGGACAGGTACTGACTCGGCTGTCTTGTAGGTGGATATATAGGAGAGGATTGAAATATTCAACAGGGCAAGCTGTAGAGAGGAGTTGAAAGAAGTGTTGGTGGGGGACATGGTGGTTCTTCCTTTTCTTCTCTTTCCTCGCTCGCCCAAAGCGAATCAGGGGAACTGTTTGATTATCTGTGGAAGGGAGCAGAGGGAGACATTCCCTTTTAACTCTACACCTCACGACATTCTCCGCGAGCCAACAATTCCAAAACTATCCTGACAGCTGGAATGTCTCTCTCTGCCTGTTAGTTCGTCCATCTACCTGTGCAGAATCCTCTGGATACACGTTTCCTCGTTCCCCTCCTTTTTGTTTTTTTGTTTTTCACCCTTCCCGTTGCTGTTCCTCAAGTTTCGAAATATACTGGTAATGTTTATGATTGGTGTTTGATCCACCAATGTCTTCTCCTTTATTTTCCTTTGTTTTTGGGCGGTTACCATTTCCCACTCGTAATTCTCCCCCAGCCCAGTTCAGCTGGCAGGTAAGTAAGCGTGGATAGGGCAAATAAATAAATCCAGTGGATTGGACCCGCAGCAGGCGGGGACGCAACGCCGCTAGTTACCGGACCGTGCAGTTCTTGAGCACAATTCACATCCTGCCCTCTTGCGGAGAAAAAGTGTAAGAGAGTCGAAACGTTGGCTTCCACGTCACGTCGAAAACATTACTAGGAATTCAATGTAAACCTATTATATCGGTGTCACCGACTCAGCATTAACCAGAGAGGAGAAAAGGGGTGGACCGGGGAGAGGTGCTTGTGCTTGTTATTGATGATTGGGAATCATCAATTGAGGGACTGAAAGATTGGGCGGGTTTTGAATGTTTGAGGGGATTTATTTTCCTTCTTGCGGGGACACAAGTAATAATAGAAACTGATAAGCTTAAAGGTACGAGTACTACCAGGGCCACCGCCAAAGAAGACCGATAGTGCTAGCAGGCAAGCGAACGCGCTACGTTACTACTCGAGTACCGGTACGGTACTGGTGGGTATTATACCTTAACTTACATAACCGGCCGGTAGCGCACCCGTCTACAGTATAACAAAAAAGGTTTCAGGAAACACGCATGCATGCAAACTTCCCCCACCTCAAACCTATCGTAGTTAACCCAACGCCGCAGAATAATGTTAGCACAGCATCAGATGAATTGCTTGTCTCCTTCCTTCCTCTCTCAAAAGCTGTCCGTCCGTCCGTGTCCGTCCGCCACCGCCAGCAGTTTGCGCTTCTCCCAACCAGTTATCGCCCATGTCTCGTCGGCCAGGTCAACCACTTGTTGGAGAAGAAAAGTTATCAACAGAAGATAGCGAATATAAAATAGGCTAGCGAGGAGGAGGAAGATGTTCGCGGGGGCCTTCTCGGGAGTCTACCGCATCTGTAAACAGTTTATAGGCGATTGGTCTAGCTAGGTGATGTTCCCGCCGGCTTGGTCCCCCGCCTCGAAGAGAAGAGAGCGAGTAAGACACGGTACGGCACGGCACTGTATACCGTATTCACCAGGGCAAACCTCACAAAGTGCAGTAGTTAGCCTTCGCAGTGCCGCACCGAAAATCTCAAATACTCGAGTATCGAAACCGCATTTCCCCAGTCCCCCTCCCCCTCCTATTCATCCCGTTCCGCGCTACTACCGGTATCCCACCACCACCACCCTACGGCCCCGCCTTTTATGATACCTTTCCCCTCTCTCAGAGCACATCACGCGACACAATACTCGTACTATCATACGGTACTTAACTAACATCACCCCCGCAAACCAAAAAAGAAATTCTTTCTCTTATTTTTCCTTTGCTGACTGAGGTGAGGTGAGGTGAGGTGTAGTGCATGTCTTGTCTTGGCGGCAACCGGTCGGATGCCGTATGATTAGCTTAGATCTCGGCATTTATTGCGTTTTGCGTTTTGCTTTTTACTGGGGTGTTTGGTGGGGATTGGTTGGCGGATGGGTGGTCCCGTCCGGGGCCGGGAGAGGGAGGGGAGGGGAGGGGAGGGAGGGGAGGGAAGGAGGGGTTTTGAAACAGCGGGGGAG
>Ga0307510_10009423_pt1 | contig 11634 bp, 9 predicted proteins | sample 12_EM_MG_FD_207224 | JGI IMG/M metagenome (GOLD analysis project Ga0307510, IMG submission 207224) | Populus trichocarpa ectomycorrhiza microbial communities from riparian zone in the Pacific Northwest, United States - 12_EM | ecosystem: Host-associated > Plants > Roots > Unclassified | place... | reverse complement strand
AAAGGTATCTTCGATCACAGCAACAGAAAATGAAAAGGCCCGAAACTGAGAGCGATGATGGGACGTTGCGTACTCGATGAGCTGTCCACAAGTCTTGTAAGCAGCGTTGGTCCAATTGACGTGACAAGTGGCCTTTGGATTCCTCTGTAGTTCCTCTATTTGTATGAAGGGATCATCCGCCTTCCGTTTGTTTTCGATCCATAACTCGACAGTTCCCCAGTGGAACTCCCATTCCTGCCCGCTTGCGGAGTGGGAGTTAGGGGTGCAAGAGATGACTGTGATGTCCGGTTTGTTGCCAAACGTTATGCTAGGCCGAGAGGTCGTGTTCTTGAATTGTAAGTCGGGGCATAATCCAGAATCCCGAATTGCCGAGATCTGGGTGTGGTACTCAGCACGTGTGTATCAACAGAGGAGGGGGCCCACAAATTTGTTTTCATTCTGCAAGACCCATGGCTCGTGGAAGGAAAACTCGCTCTGCCGACGAGGAGTGAGGGCATTCGGGACAAATTCTTCCAAGAAGTCCTTCACGGGCATAGGCCCAACGAATTTGTTGCATATGTCGAACGTCATGTCAATGTAGCGTTCTAATGCTTGTTTGGGGAGTGTGGATATGTGGGCTTCGGTCCCAGGAAGGTCTCTCTTTAATGGGGTTGTGTCAGATAGGGTTAGTATGACGGCAGTGTGTTGGGAACTTGGGGGTGTACTGGGTTTAGGCATGGGGTAATGGGAGTGTGAGGGAGATTGACGCTCGTGGGGGTAGGCTTCACTCACCTTTGGTCCTAAATACTTGGATAAGGGTTCGAAAGTGACTCAAACTGCGAGATTATCCGAGGGAACGTAGGTCGTGTCTGGTTGTGTATGATCGATAAGAAAAGTGCGTGTCACAACAACTTGAGTGACTAGGAACAATGGCACACGCAACTTTCGCCACCGCTGAACTGAGCTCAGGTCGCGGCATTAATGGAAGCGACGCGCTGGACCACGTGATCATACAACCTCACGCGGGATGTGTGATGCAGGGTGTCACGTGTCCGTCATAATTGTGAAATGCAGCGCCTCTACAGCTCTAACTTACTTTCCGCGACACTCGCTGTGTGAACGAACTTTGTTGCCTCGTAGGTTCAATGTGTCTAACTCCGAGTTGAATCAACGGGTGATTTCATCAGACAAGTTGGATATGCTATCATATTCATTTATTCCGACCCCATGCCCAATGCCCACTGCCCACGCTTCTACTATTCACCCCTGCAGAAGTTTTTCACCAATGCTCGCGCCTGACCATATAAAGATGATTGATTGGCTAGAGCGTGACCATGCCGACACCCTCCGGTCGAATTCATTCCGACAAGCGCCTTCGAGCGCCAGTTAGTTACAGATAGACGTTTAACAACCCATCATGACATCCGAGCTGCGCGCGAGTCGTCAACCCAGTCTCATAGATGCGTATATGCTCGATGACGATATGATGACGATAAGGAACCATTCAATTCACCCACGCCCATGTATAAAGAAAACATGCCTCGCAAACGCCGCGAGGGATATCAGAAGTCGCATAGATAGACGCGAAAACCTGGTGCATTATTTCAACCATGGGGTAGACCTGGATTCTCCGGGCTGCCATGCTGGTAAATTACAGTCATTGACCTTCCACAGTGAAACATCCGCCAGGAGTCCCTTCCGTGATCGCTGTTGTTGAAGAGTCAATAACATAACTTATATTCCAGCTCGTCCACCATCGTTGCTGTAACTCGGGGGTTCGCGATACCCGTCTTCTAAGAAGCTCCAGTCCTTCACGCATAGCGCGCCCAAGTAGTTCAGCTGGAACAGCTGCACTGAAACCCGAGCATCTTTGTATCCCCGATGCCACACAGCCGTCTCTCCTCTCTCGTTTCAGCATCCAGCTCATTGCCCCCTCCTTCATCTCCTCCACCCCAAGGCTCAAAAGGATTACACGCCATCTGCCTTTATGAACAACGGGGGGATGTGAATCTGGTCATCAAAGGACCGACTTATAGCCAAGGGGGCCCACCTACATCACCTTTGCCGAGACATGGCGCCCATTTTGCGCATCTGCCTCGACTTTCGCGATCACCTCCTCCAACACCCATTGCCTCAGGACGAAACGGAGATTCGCGAGACGAGCTTCCTTCTTACGCCCGCTCTGACCCATTCCCCTTTCTCGCTCTCAATACGGGCCGCGTACTTCTCTGGCCAGTTCATCCACTGCTTAGAGGATTCGTCACCCTGTGACACATCACCTGTAGAGGTGAATCGAAGAAGTATGCCGATGAAAGCGTCGGGAGACAAGAGGAGTGTCGGTTGGAAGCGCGTTAAATGTCTGAAGGTGAGATAAAAATCTAGCTTGTGTTCCGCCAGCAGTGCGAGCAAAGGCTGTCGTCGGCACGTCTAAGTCCAAGTCGCTACGATGATGTCCTTGAGATCGACGGAGGTTCGTAGCCATGTGGAGCAGACATACTTCGTGTATTTTCTTCTTGTACTCTTTCATATTCGCGTTGGAAAAGATTCTCGAGCTCTTCTTCTATGAGGGTGATACCTTTGGAGCTCCACCTGTTTATTTTGTCCTTCTTAACTTCTTTTGTTCAACCTTCGGAGACAGCCCTGTTTCCCGATTCTACCTCAGCGCCGATTAAGGGGCGAGGACACTGAGCAACGCTCTCGGCGCATACAAACTGTTCGCTCAGTGAGCGCGCAGGACAGCATCAGTCAAGAACACTGACACCATATCTGGTTGGGACTGGAAGAAGGACGGCACTAATACAGGCGATGGTGGGACGCTAGAGGGAGTACCTTGAACGCGTATCTGCCTTTTGATTTGTATGATTGCAGACATGCTCAGAGTCGAATATGTCCCATAAAAGCGCAAGGTTTTGATTCGCTCGTCAGAGATCCACAACTTGAATATACATCACGCAACCTCACTTCAGTTACCATTATCGATGGTTAATTTGAGAATCACAGGAGTACTTTGTGTCAAACACACTGCCATGTCGGAGAATTGCAGAGTTGCTCTTATGTGTCCGAATGGACGGCACGGTGCCCTGAGCCATACGCTTGCCAGCCTACGACCATTCTCGCATTTCTCTTGCGAGTGGCGGACTCCAATACCAGCTCACGTCCCCATGAGCTCCCCTCAGGACTCTCGATACGCAATATTTGCGACCCACTCGCCGAGCACACGGAGCGCCTCTAGACCAACTGGCTGAGTACTCCACACGCGTACTACTGTAGATGTATGTGTAGTGGGTGGTGTAGTCTGTTCTGTGTGGATAATACTAATATGATTCGGGGTTGGTAATAATGCTGTGTCTCGTGGACTTGTATCGGCATTGCTAATTGTACTCCTAACATTGTCTGGAAATGGCCCGCGTCTCTCTTGTTCCTCACCTCACCAACCGATACACAAGACACAGTCGACTCACGAGTCAACCCTTTACCTTTTTGCTATCTCCTCGTACTCATCTTTTCATTTTTACTCGTTACAATGATTTCCCCAGACTTCCTCAGAGATTGTGTTGAAATCGCTGTGAGGCGCAGCGCAGGATCCCCTATCTATCCCACCACCCCGCTCCCTGACCCCCCCCTGGGCGCCCACACCCATTCTGGAGCTCACTCTGACTTCTACGGCCTCCCCTCCAACCCCATCTCTATCTACCACACGGGGGACCTCTGTCCGAAGCTCATCGACCCCGATGCGTGGCGCGTGTCCAAGGAGACCTGGCCAATCTGCAACCACTGGCATCCGATAGCCCCCGTGTGGCGCGAACTAGGTCGACAGGTCTACGAGTACTTTGATTCCGTTGCCGTCAAGTGGATGAGCATTGACCCAGTCCGCTTCGCCGAGGTCGGAAGGAATGCTCAGGCTGGCCCCCTTTTCCTCTGGGTGGGCGTGATGCCCGGGACCCTCTCCCGCGACGACGCCGAGGTCGCGGCCGTCGGCTGCAAGGACATTCTCGCGCAGTCTCAGATCACCGACGTCGAGATTGCATTCCGGGAGTCGGTCTTCACCCGGTCCGCCGGTCCGCAGCTCCTTGACTACATCTCCCACATAGACCCAAACGTTGACGTACGCGGACCGTTTACTCCTGCACTCGGTCTGCAGATCGCTGCCAAAGCCACCCCTCACATCGAAGGCACCGGAGGCCTCTACATTTGCGAAGGTGGTGAGAGCGACCGAGTCTTCGTCCTTACGACTCGCCATGTTGTCTTCCCGCCGAGCGCATATCGGAACGACTTCTACTCCGGAAAGAAAAAAGGCCAGCCTCATCCCGGGGTCATCCTTCTCGGTAGCAGGGCTTACCAGGGCGCACTCAAGTCTATTATGGGTAATATTGGGAGTCAGGCTATCTTGATCGAGTGTCATAATGACGAGCTTGAGGGTTTGGGGGAGGCCGTCGAGGGCGAGGACGCCACACGAGGTAAAAAGCGGGAGAAGGTTAAGGTCAAAATAAAGGAAGCGGAGAAGTCGATCGAGATCCTGGATGAGTTCCATGGTATGAACACGAAGTTCTGGAGCGCGGAGAGCCAGCGTGTCGTGGGACATGTCGCCTACGCCCCGCCTATTTCCGTTGGTACCGGCGACAAATGTTACACAGAGGACTGGGCCCTCATCGAGCTCCACCGCGAGAAGATCAACGACTGGAAGGGCTTCAAGGGCAATGTGCTTCGTCTTGGTACGTATCAATCTATTTTACTAAAGCCGTGTAACCTAACCATTCTATCCAGGAACCAAAATTTCGCGCGCTGATTACATGTACAAAATGTTTCCTCAAGCCGAGGCCCGTGATTCCCTCAAGTATCCGCGTAGCGGCTTCCTCGAGCTTAGGGACGTCGTCAAGGAAGACGAGCTGGGCCGCCAAACTGTGCTCGACACGAATGGCGAAGAGTGCATCACCGTTGTCAAGAATGGCAACGCCACCGGAGTCACCATCGGTCGCGGTAGCGGCATCGAATCTTTCGTCCGGGAATACGACGACAATGGCATTCGCTCGACATCCATGCAGGTTGCCATCTACCCGTACGGCCAAAAGGACGATGCTTTCTCCGCTCCCGGGGATTCCGGGTCCGTCGTCGTTGACGGCAAGGGAGGCATCGTCGGCGTCATCATCGGTGGTGCCGGCCAAGCTGATTCCACCGATGTGACCTATCTGTCGCCATTCTACTGGGTTTGGGAGCGTATCAAGGCGGTCTTTCCCGACGCCCACCTCTACCCGAATACGCCTGGGTAATCTCTTGCGGCAGTATCCGTCAATAGATCTCGTCCAATGGTAGTATTGCCGTGGTCCGGTCCGATTTGGTCCAATGTCGGTATCGAAACCTTCCCTAGAGTTCCCTTGATCCCCATCTCCTACTTTACTTTTGGACCCTCGCTACGAATCTGGGGATTCTGGACACACCACCATATATTGAGATCGTGGCTAGAATGAAAAAAGGGCTGGAATTGGCTCTCGATGTAGCTTGATAGCTTGATCCTGGTCCAATTTACCAGCGTAGCATGTAAATGTCACGTCTATGAAAGTACAACTATACATCAATGGGCGTGTGTTCAACGTTCCGATAGATGACATGATGACACATCGCGCGCCAGGCATCCGACTGGGAAAATAGACTGCGTGAAGGAAGCAGCTCGAGGTACAGTACCGACCCATGTCCGAGTCACATTACATAGCGCGCCATGCCTGCGGCGCAATCCCTAGACGACGTTCGCGGACGCGGATATCATTGCCCCACAGGCGGACTATCTTTCCTCGACCGAAGACCCCCAGAGGAAACCAGACTTGAGCTAGGCATATCACGAGACGTGCTGAAAGGGGAATTGTGATGGGAGGAAGTAAAGCTGGTCTGAGTCGAGTGAGTACTTCTTCGTATCAACGACTTGGGTGGGTACAGTCCTATGCGACGCACGGGCCAGTTCTCCTCTTCATCGCCACTATCCTCAGCTTTGCGCTTCCGACGATTTCGACTGGCTGATGGGTCCGGTTGGGACTCAGTAATGTCGAGGCTACCATCGTTGTCGATGTCCCAAGCAGAACCTAGGTGCCTTTGGATGATCCCTAGGAACACCTCGGAAGTTCGGAGCTTCTCGCGAGCGTCTTGGACCCTTTGTTCCAGCTCTCTGTCCTCGTCTTCATCAGAACTCGATTCAGTGTCCGAAGCGTTGGCTTCTGTTATATGGCAGTAAAGTTCGCGGAACAAGGATCGCATTTCTTCAATGATCTTGCGGCAAGGTGTTTTCACAAGACCTCGAATATCCTTCCTGGAAAATTTGTAACCCCCTACACACATCACTTTTCCATCGCCACCCCTGACGATGCCCGCTTTGTCAGGTGCGGAGTGTGTGTCAAATACAAATTGCATCATTTCTGCGAAGTCCTTGGCCTTGTCATTTCGGTAGCGGACGATCTCGTACATAAGCACCCAGAAGAATGACTCTAGGTCGTCGGAGACTTCATGCGGTCGCGACCAAGGATCCTTCAAGCGTGCTATGGATATGAATTGCCATGTTCCCTGAGCACCAATTCGGTCAATAAATCAGTGCGTAAGAGATATATCTGCGAGTAATTACCGTCCGTGAGTGTCGCCTAGGTTTAACATCCCCATCTTCTTTGACTTTCTTCGACAAGTCCCAGTCGATCAAAATTCCAGTGCCCTTCTCCGTGATGAGAATATTTCCTGCGCTGACATCACGATGTAAGATCCGAGTCTTGTTGTACGCATCGGTGTGAGCTATTGGCAATGTCAGTTTGTGGAGCGACGCAGGGGAAGCCTCTCTCACCGACGACGGCATCTCGAATCACCTCACACAACTGTCTAGTCGATTTGAATCGGTTCAGAGGCATCCCAACCGTTTCGAGAACCAGTCGATAATGAATGTATGGTTCGACTACCGGACGACCGGGGCACCATGGATGATTTAAGTAGTCCGAAGTCCTTGTCCGTTGGACACCCACGGATCGGGGAACCTGGGCATCATTGATTGTTAAACGAACGTCACCGGCGCGACCCATCTTTGCAACATTCCGGACTTCAGCGTCATGCAGTTCACGATAGACGTCTCCTTCCTTTTGTATTTCTGGATGATCGACACGCCAGAAATCTTTCAGATAAACGAGTTTGCCTCTCTCGACGTCGAAGGCAATGTATCCGAATGTGGCGCGTCCGATGAGTGCTGTCGTGGCCCATTTCGCGCTCGGCGTAATGTAACGCCTAGGCCCGTCGTCTGGAAAGCGATCGTCCCATACAAGAATCCTGTGGAGATGTCCCTTCTGCATATTTTCGAACTTGGGGTACGTCTGTAATTTTGGAAGTGCTAACTTGGCCTCATCGTCGTCTGCCGGGGATACAGTGGTGTCATATCCACGATCGACTGGGGAAAGATGGTTGAACCTCCACAAGAATTCAAGAAGATATCCGTCAGCCAAATTCGATGGTGCAGTATAGATGATCCCGCTGCGATCCCACCGGAGTAGGCGAAAGGTATCTTCGATCACAGCAACAGAAAATGAAAAGGCCCGAAACTGAGAGCGATGATGGGACGTTGCGTACTCGATGAGCTGTCCACAAGTCTTGTAAGCAGCGTTGGTCCAATTGACGTGACAAGTGGCCTTTGGATTCCTCTGTAGTTCCTCTATTTGTATGAAGGGATCACCCGCCTTCCGTTTGTTTTCGATCCATAACTCGACAGTTCCCCAGTGGAATTCACATTCCTGCCCGCTTGCGGAGTGGGAGTTAGGGGTGCAAGATATAACTGTGATGTCCGGTTTGTTGCCACATGTTATGCTAGGCTGAGAGGTCGTGTTCTTGAATTGTAAGTCGGGGCATAATCCAGAATCCCGAATCGCCGAGATCTGGGGTGTGGTACTCAGCGCGTGTGTATCAACAGAGGAGGGGGCCTACAAATTTGTTTTCATTTTGCGAGACGCATGGCTCGTGGAAGGAAAATTCGCTCTGCGGACGAGGAGTGGGGGCATTCGGGACAAATTCTTCCAAGAAGTCCTTCACGGGCATAGGCCCAACGAATTTGTTGCATATGTCGAACGTCATGTCAATGTAGCGTTCTAATGCTTGTTTGGGGAGTGTGGATGTGTGGGCTTCGGTACCAGGAAGGTCTCTCTTTAATGGCGTTGTGTCAGATAGAGCTAGTATGACGGCAGTGTGTTGGGAACTTGGGGGTGTACTGGGTTTAGGCATGGGGTAATGGGAGTGTCAGGGAGATTGACGCTCGTGGGTGTAGGCTTCACTCACCTTTGGTCCTAAATACTCGGATAAGGGTTCTAAAGTGATTCAAACTGCGAGATTATCCGAGGAAACGTAGGTCGTGTCTGGTTGTGTATGATCGATAAGAAAAGTGCGTGCCACAACAACTTGAGAGGCTAGGAACAATGGCACAAACAACTTTCGCCACCGCTGGACTGAGCTCAGGTCCCGGAATTAATGGAAGCGACGCGCTGGACCACGTGATCATACAACCTCGCGCGGGATGCGTGATGCAGGGTGTCACGTGTCCGTCATCATATGCAGCGCCTCTACAGCTGTAGCTTTCCGCGACACTCGCCGTGTAAACGAACTTTGTTGCCTCGTAGGTTCAATATGTCTAACTCCGAGTTGAAACAACGGGTGATTTCATCAGACAAGTTGGATATGCTATCATATTCATTCATTCCAACCCCATGCCCAATGCCCACTGCCCACGCTTGTATTCACCCCTGCAAAAGTTTTTCACCAATGCTCGCGCCTGACCATACAAAGATGATTGGCTAGAGCGTGACCATGCCGACACCCCTCGGATTCATTCCAACAAGCGCCTTCGAGCGCCAGTTAGAGATAGACGTTTAACAACCCATCATGACATCCGAGCTGCGCGCGAGTTGTCAACCCAGTCTCGTAGATGCGTATATGCTCGATGACGATATGATGACGATAAGGAACTATTCAATTCACCCGCGCCCATGTATAAAGAAAACATGCCCCGCAAACACAGGGCGCGGCGAGGGATATTCGAAGTCGCATAGATAGACGCGAAAAACTAGTGCTTTATTTCAACCATGGGTAGACCTGGATTCTCTGGGCTGCCATGCTGGTAAATTACAGTCATTGGCCTTCCACAGTACCCGTCTTCTAAGAAGCTCCAGTCCTTCACGCATAGCGCGCCCAAGTAGTTCAACTGGAACAGCTGCACTGAAACCCGAGCATCTTCGTATCCCCGATGCCACACAGCCGCCTCTCCTCTCTCGTTTCAGCATCCAGCTCACCGTCCCCTCTTTCGTCCCCTTCTCCACCCCAAGGCTCAAAAGGATTACATGCCATCTGCGGTTAGGAACAACGGGGGAACGTGAATCTGGTCATTAAAAGACCGGCTTATAGCGAAGGGGCTCACCTGCATCACCTTTGCCAAGACATGGCGCCCATTTTGCGCATCTGCCTCGACTTTCGCGATCACCTCCTCCAATACCCATTGCCTCAGGATGAAACGGGGATTCGCGAGACGAGCTTCCTTCTCACGCCGCGCTTGCCAGTCGCCTTCCGGGCTCTCCTCACTCGCGCTGACCCATTCCTCTTTCTCGCTCTCAATGCGGGCCGCGTACTTCTCGAGCAAGTTCTTCCACTGCTTAGAAGATTCGTCACCCTGTAACACATCACCTGTAGAGGTGAATCGAAGAAGTGTGTCGATGAAAGCGTCCGGAGACGAGAGGAGTTCCGGCCGGAAGCGCGTTAAATGTCTGAAGGTGAGATGAAAGTCTAGCTTGTGATCCGCCAGCAGTGCGAGCAAAGGTTGTATCAGGACTGCATCATCCGTGTCATCGGCACGTCTCAGTCCAAGTCGCTAAGATGATTTCCCTAAGATCCACGCAGGCTCACAGATATGTGGAGGAGACATACTTGGCGCATTTTCTTCTTGTACTCTGCTTCATACTCGCGTTGGAAAAGACTCTTGAGCTCTTCTTCTACGAGGGCGATACCTTCAGAGCTCCACCTGTTTATTTTGTCCTTCTCAACTTCTTTTGTCCAACCTTCGGAAACGGCTCTGTTCCCCGATTCTACCTCAGCACCGATTAAAGGGGCGAGGGCACTGAGCAACGCTCTCAGCGCATACAAACTGTTCGCTCAGTGAGCGCGCAGGACAGCATCACAGTCAAGAGCACTGACATCATATCTGGTTGGGACTGGAAGAAGAATGGCATTAACACAGGCGGTGGTGTGACACTAGAGGGAATACCTTGTAAGCGTATCTGCCTTCTTGGTCTGAATGATTGCAGATGTGCATAGGGTCAAATATGTCCATGAAGGCGTAAGGTCCTAATGCACGCGTCGCGTCAGAGATCCGCCATGTACACCGCGCCACCCCCTTACCATAGTCGATAGACAATCCGAGAATCGAGACACTAGAAAGTTTCGTGAGCAAGTGCTTCGCAAACCCCCACGGAGTTGCAAGTACTTGTCTGTATTGATGACGCCATGCATAAATCCACATGCCTGCCAGCCCGCAACCATTCTCGCGTTTCTCCTCGTGGACTCCAATACCAGCGCACGTCCCCACGCGCTCCCTTCGGGTCTCTCGATACGTAATACTTGATCGACGACCCACTCGCCGAGCACGCGGAGCGCCTCTAGATCAGCCGGCTGCTGGCCGCCACCGAGGAAGAACTGGTCCACGGGTGGGTTCAGCGCCTCGAAAGACCCAATACGCAGAAAAGAAGGCGCGACTCGCGTGACGATACAAGCGGGCTCGACGCGTTCCCGTACGACGGGTATCGAAGGGACGGATATGATGGAGAGGGAGCGCGTGGTGGATATTCCGAGAGCGTTTACGGCTGCGTCCTCGCGATGAGGAGGGGACAAAAAATATGAAAAAAAGGAGAGGAGCGCCCACCTTCTGCACACAGGTACTCGCGTACGGACGAGCGGATAACTGCGAGGCCATCGGCACGGCGCGAGAAAGGCGTTCGACCCGCTCCTTTCAATTGAAGCTCGTACGTGGTCTCGGGGTCGGAAGGATGTGGTGTGACGTCTGCGCGACCATCGTTGGAAGATGCACACGGAAAGCGCAGAAGGAAGAAAAGAAGAAAAGGGACACACGGATCGAGATCGCACGACCGTCCCCGAGTTGTCCTGCCCACACTCCAAATTGGTGCCCGCTGTAGCGGAGCGACCAGGGTGCGAAGGAGACGTCTGCGTCGTCGCCCGATATGAGCATCGCGTGGCCTCCGAGGACGTCGATGAGCTCCTGGCGCGTCGCGGCTGCCTTCGATTTTCCGTCCTCTTCTGGTTTCTCCTGAGAGTCAGGACGAGCCAGTAGAGAAGGCTTCCCGAGGACTTCGAAGGCGTCCCCGACATCTAGATGTGGCAGGCAATCCCGCAGGGACGTGTCAGATAGACCCAGAAGTTCCATATCGTTATGCCTGCTAGCGGGGTAAAGCTTCTGCAGAGGCTCGCTGGTGTCCGATTCTGCCGGCTCCACCGCTTCCCTTGGGTTCAAGGCTTCCCGCTCCGAGAGCCATTGCTCGACGTACTCCGCGTGGTCGAACGCTTCGCCAGGGTTTTCTGGGGGTTCGATCTCGTACGGAAACGGTAAGGGGAATGGGGAGACGTGAGAGAAATGGGACTGCGGGGCGGTGA
>Ga0307510_10009422_pt1 | contig 11635 bp, 8 predicted proteins | sample 12_EM_MG_FD_207224 | JGI IMG/M metagenome (GOLD analysis project Ga0307510, IMG submission 207224) | Populus trichocarpa ectomycorrhiza microbial communities from riparian zone in the Pacific Northwest, United States - 12_EM | ecosystem: Host-associated > Plants > Roots > Unclassified | place... | reverse complement strand
ATTGGCTCAGTAAATTCTGAAAAAACCCAGCATTTGCAGAGTAATTACTGGGCTGGTTTTTTTTCCATTTGTTTGCAGTTTGCTTGACATATACCTGATCAGCAAATAGCTATTTGTCCCCAGTGATTGTAGTGGTACGACGTCCCTAACCCTCAGGTACGTCGTAGCGCTACGACGTCCTGAGCCTCGAGTACGTCGTAGTGCTACAACGTCCTGAGCCTCGAGTACGTCGTAGTGCTATGACATCCCTAACCCTCAGGTACGTCGTAGCGCTACGACGTCCCGACCCTCGAGTACGTCGTAGTGCTACGACGTCCTGAGCCTCGAGTACGTCGTAGTGCTACGACGTCCTGAGCCTCGAGTACGTCGTAGTGCTACGACGTCCTGAGCCTCGAGTACGTCGTAGTGCTACGACGTCCTGAGCCTCGAGTACGTCGTAGTGCTACAACATCCCAAGTGTCAATTATGTTGAAGTGCTATTATTTTCACACTTTTTTCTCAAAATCTCAAGTTTGTGGCTTCCTAATTCTCTTTTTCTCATTTTTTTACTTTCCTAACCCTTTAAGAATTCCAAAATTCAAAATTCAACCTCCTTCAAAAAAAGTATTTATGGTACCAATACTCTGTTATAATATATAGGCTGGCTTCGGTTGTTATCATCTGAGATGATTCCCGGAACTCGGAACCCGAACCACTCCGGGTCGTCAAATGCAACGCCAGCAAACAGCTCCTTCTGCCTCCTATCAATCTCTTCCAGCAAGCCCCGATACATGACTCCAAAGCTCGAGAGCGAAAGGCAAATGGTCCCGAGGACGGCGGTTTGCCTGTCGTCAGAGAAGCTAATTTTCATATCAAGTTCTTGGTCTTCGGCGATCTTCTTCGCCAGGTTCTTGGTCTCATATAGAGATGAGAGGGGGTAGTCAGATTGCAGCATTAGGAGCGGCTTGTACTTTGGATAGAGGCTGTGGGGAAACCTCAGTGACACGCAACGGTTTGACTAGCAGGGAAAGAACTTACTCAAAAAAACCCAATTTATCCACCTCTGCGTCCTCTGTGATAACGTTGAAGATTGAGACCCGTCCGAACCAAATGACCCGTGAGAAGTATTGGGTAAACATATTGCAGCGGTTCAAGTTGCCGTCCTTGCAGAACGAGTAGAGGACGAGGAATGAATAGACGAGGGTGTTGTACTTATCCGCCGTCCCTATGCGTTTCTGACTGAAAATGGCAAAGATGAGGTTCTGCATAGCGTCTTTCAGCTCCTCCTTCGTGCCCTGAGGGATACAGTCTGTGAACAGCACCACCGCCTCCGCAATATCTTGATCATAGTTGGTCTTCTTCCAGGTGTCCCAGGAACCGTTAACGACACCAAGCGTGAACACGACAAGGTCAACAAGAGCACCGGAATAATTCCGTATGCCCTCGATGGACAGTGCCCTGAGCTTGTTCGTAGTGTAGCCTATGCTGACCTTGTCATCAGTAAAGGTAATCCACCGAAATACATCCCCCACTTACCCGTTGTAATCACCGACTGCAACCTTGATCGAGTTTCGTGCGGAACTCAGATTCTTCACTGCTTCAGTCGCGTAATCGTGAACAATCTCTTTCACAAGCTCCCTAACCTCCGGCTCGCCCTCCCGAACGATGTTCCAGATCTGCTCGCCAGTCATACCCTCCACATATTCCGACCACTTTTCGATCGACAGAAAGTGGTTTGCATCGCGAAAACCAACGGCCTTGATAGGAATAGCATGGAAGGGTGTCGGTGAGTAGGTTTTCTTGACGAGGGCAACAAGATCGGCGCCAGGATCCGAGCGAGGACTGGATGGGATGGTGACGCCAAAAAACCCGCGATTCGATTTCGCGTTATATGATTGGGCAAACCGTTTGGTGTGGGAGGCAGAGTGACAACCGGGGGAATCTCGGTGGTGTCTTGTCGCAGAGCTTTCCAGCTGGAATGCGGCACCGCAGTTGTCGCAACTCCAGTAGTCGGGAAAGAGTGTGAAACCGTAGATCGCATCTACAATTTTCCCAGGTCGTAGCGGCTCCTGGTGAAGGTTGTACTTTGCTCCAAGCCCCTCGCAGAATTTTCGTGTAGCAGGGAGTGAGTGCTCCCGACTGACGTGAGAGTAGATACTCCCAGGTCGGATGGCACATCGACATCCAAGGCAAATTGCAATCCGCATGGCGGTATTGACAACGATCCCTGCCTTTTTCATCTCATCGGTTTGCACCGTGTCTTCGGTTAATGGGGGGTCTTGGGAGGGGGGAGGAGAGCTGCGAACCGGGTCCTCGGGGGTGTCGTCCACTGCAGCGTCCTCCATCTGGACATCTTCCGTGTCAGACGCCGCCTGGGACGAGCGTGGGTTGATCGGCTCGGAGGTTGGAGGAGGGGTAAGAGGCTGTTGCATCCGAGGCAGCGGCTTGGTACATGTTTCCAGGTGCCCCTGATTGAACGTTAAGGAGAGAGCAGGAGAAGGTGCTAGTTAAACTTAACACATACCAAAAGAACAATGGAGTCCTTCGTCGTCATCGCGCACCCTTTGGTTATGCACCGAAAAAGTCTCCCCGATCGAGAAATCTTCACAGTGCGGCCTGCCGGCGTTTTGAAGGTGACTTGATCCGTATGTTTGCGCGCATGGTGGCGATCGAGGTTGGCCCCCTCGTAGTTGCATAGATTGCACTTGGCGGGACTGCTAGTTGTCAGGATGAGAGCTCGTGTGCGAAAAAGAGGCTACGTTACATCGGTGGCATTTTGTCGTTTGTGCGATCGTTGTGATACAATCATTCAACGATCGCAGTGACCCAAACGAAAGGAGATAAAGGTTGGAGCAATGTCGAGAGTGATGGGAATCGAGAGCGAGAGAGCAAGCAATGGAGGTCGAGAGCGAGAGAGTGAGCAATGGAAGTCGAGAGCAAGGGGGTATAGCAAAGGCGTTGGCGAGGGGGCGAGACGCCAAGAGGGCACAGAATTGGGGTAGGAGCACTGGGGAGAGGGTCCCGATTCGAGAGAGGGGAGACCGTTGATCCCAACGAGATCAGCGAGTGGAAACAAATGGGGGCGATGGAGAGGGCGGGAGCACTAGGTCGAGGGAGGTGGGTTAGGTTGGCAAGGGAGTGAAAAGGAGGTGTTGAAGACGGTGTAGACGTTCGCGTTGGGCCTTAAGAATGTCTCGAGCGAGTCCCGAAAACAGTCCTTGAGTAACACGGGCCCAGGAATGGATCCAGAAGGCGCCCATGGGGTGAAAACCCAAATTTCCTCCGAGTCTCCGTCAACGGACCCCCGCGGGAATGTCACGCCGATCATCGGAGTACAGGGTTTCCGGTTCCCAGTTTCGAGATAGGGTTCCCAAGATCTTGATATCGCTGTCGATTGACGTTTATTAACAATTCTCATCTCACATTTTCGCCACGAGGATCCTACGTTTGTTTCGCTTGCCATCCGCAAGCTGAGCGATGTGACGGCATCGGTAGACACGCTGGAACACCAGGTAGCATAAAAGCGAGGGATCGACTATATAATCGAGGAAAGGCCACGCAACGTCTGGGTGCTACTAAAGTTGGGCAACGTTCGGGCCGCTACTAAAGTTGGGGTCTGGGGCTTCGATAAATTAAGAAGCGTTAGCGTCGCTGAGTTACATTCAGAGCGTGACGCACCTGGTTCCAGCTCCCGTCCACCAAAACACTGTTCCGCACGGCGATGAATTCATCCGTGTGGGAATCAACTTCTTCACTTCTCGAGGATGGCAGGATGCAGCGGATTCTTGGACTACAGCAAATGGATACCCCACTTTTGGTTGGCTCTTGATAGCAGAAGGGATTCGCCTCTTCTGATGATGGGAGACGTGTGTTGCTTGGTGGGGGGGGGGGGAGTCGGCAGACACGGATGCCGCTTCTTTGGGTGGTGGGATCGCGCTATTCGTAGATCTTGATATCCTGTATAATGGAAGGGTAACATATCCCGAAACGTCAAAAGGGGGAAATGTGCCAGCGTGCATCCAGAGGAGTCAAGAAGCACGTACCCGACATTGAGGAATCCGAATCCAATCGAACCCCAGTTGTCTTGATGGCGGGTTGGGGTTGCAGCCCTCCTTCGAGTCCACTCGCAGTAACCCAACTTTCCCGGAGAGCGGGGGTGAGCATAACACGGTTCCGATGGGCACAAGCGCGCAGACTCTCAAGATACACTGTCTCCCCTCCCCAAGGTGGATAGACACGCGTCTTTCATTGACAGATCGAGAGGTGAAGCAGATATGCAAGTTCCCTGGGAGAATTTGAGCGAGAGTGAGCAGTTCCAAGCGGTACAACCGTTCTTGGGGGGAAAGCAGCGACGACGATGGGAGCAGAATGGACGGGAGCGTTGGGGTTGGGGTTGGTTGAAGTTAAATTTGGACGAGCGCCCGATCGCGAGAACTTGCAGACCCGGTTCAACGACATTGAGTTGTCGGCAGGGCCACTGGCACCCTTCTGCAACGGATATGGCATTACTTAGTATTACCAATAGCCACCCTTTGCTTTGCTGATATCGATTCGATAGTCGTAACCGCATGAATCGCATGTTATTAGATAAAGTACAGGACCAATCGCGTGTCAGTCAGAGGACAAGTATGAACTACTCATAACGAGGGAGGGAAGGGCGCCGACGGAGCATGTAAGTTACATTGGAACAGTAGATATGGGCAACAGCTCTCTCCAGAGCAATCACTTCGTCGATGGTGGGGTCATCAGAGGGCTCGAGATCGAAATCCGCCGATTTCGAGCCATGCCAAGGCCGGACGAAATCACGAACTCGGACCAGCCATGCCGCACGATCGGCGAGTGTAGATCGGGGGATTTTTTGTGGGAAGGTGAGGGAAAGGGGACACGTCGCTGGCCACATCCGCTCCTTGATCTCCATCGGCGGGTCATATGTTCGATGGTACTCCACTTCGAACATGTCAAAAAAAAAGTTGAGGTCCGCAAGTTCGCGAACCGTGTCGCGAACCATCTCGGTGCTGACCTTCTCATCGATGGTCCCAGGTACTTCTCCCTTGAGGAAGGTGAAGTCGTCTCTCGGGAGAGAGATGATCCTGTTGAAGCAGAGGAACTCGGCAAATCGAATTCTTGCGATTGATGTCTCGTTGCCGGGTTGGATCTTGGCGTTGGAGAAAACACCCGTCGCAAATGACTTCCATGCCTTTCGAGTTGCAAACTCGGGTGGTTTTCTGGTCACGAAAACCTCGTGCAACCATTTGAATCGAATGAGCCTCCAGACCGCGACAAACTCTTTTGCCTTCCTTTCTGTCGAAACACCGGTAATCAAATCGATGGGTGGAACGAACCGGGGTTGGTGTTGGGATCCCTCCAGTGGAACGTTTCCATAACGGGCTGCGACGTCAACCCAAACTTTGACAGGTTTCGGTTCAAGGAGCTTTCGAAGGTTCTCGTTCTGAACGTTCTCTGTGGATTTCTGAGTATTTTTCTCGAGAGATGGTGGAATTTGCCTTACTGGTTTCAATATCTTTGTTGACACGCATGCGACCTGCCGGAGCGATAAACATCAAGCTTTGGACTAGGGAACTACAACTCACCAACAGGCTCCGTGATCTCACCGTCTTCCTGCTGGAAGCGTCGCTTTCGTTGGCTCCTGTAATGAATGTTTATTTTAACTATCTCAAGTAATCATCATATGCCAACTCACCGGAAGCCATCTTCCAACTTCAACTTCACCCACGAGTCAATAACCTTCAAGAGGTTGCCGGTGGTGGTCTGTTCCAGAAGGATTGCCGCCTCTCCTCTCACAATTCCATCATCTCGAAAACATTCCAGCAGCCATGGTGGGCGTGCTTGATAGATCCGAGGTTCAGTGTATCTGACAAACTTGTCACTGACCACCGAAATATCAGCCTGTCTGCGGATATACCACACAGGGACTCCCATTTGGTGGTACACTGTGCAAACGGCTTCATCCTCCACCAAGGCACCAATGAGGTTGTGGTTAACAGTCGGGCTGAGTGGTGGTTTTTGGTGGTAATAGATATAACCTCGTGCTTCAAGGTAGTATCGGGAGACGAGACCAAACATGATGCGGAGTCGGGGAAGTGTATCTTTGAGCTTTAGGATCTGAGTGACGGTGCTTTCGAGACATGCGATAAGGTATCTGAGACGGAGGTGAGCCTTTTTCGTGGACGAGAAGAAATCCCGAGTGTCCTCGACAAAACGCTTGACACGTAGCTCAAGCTCATGACTTGTATCATCTGATAATGCGCCAACTCGGTGGTTGTCGTCCCATTCGTCTGTAAAGGTCACCTGTCCCTTCAATAGACCGTGTCGGAATGTTTGAACCAGGGAGTGTGGATCGGGATCTGTCGCTGGGATGCATGGAAGGTGGGGCGTGGTAGAGTCGTAGAGCTGGGGCCAGGAGATGGGATCGTCCGAGCCGAATGTTCCATCGGCTCGAAAAAAAACAGGATCATCGATACTGCGGATCCAAGGGCACCAATCCATGTTTGGTGACGAAACAAAGATAACTTGATACTTGAGCTTCTGCCGGGCGCGATGCCATGTCCAATAGTACGATAGGCCGTCTGAAGGACCAAGATCATCTGAGATAACACGTCAGCCGGTCTGTATCGGTTGGATTGCGTGTGCGCGCACCAACGGATATTCCATCACAGTTCCAGCCGTCCGCAACTTGAGGCTCTGTTTCGGAGTCCATCAGGTCGAAAGGTCTGGCCGTAAAACGGTTCCAGCCCTTGTACGGTAAGAGAGAAGATGCTTGAGGCCTCGATGGATAAGAGAGAGAGGAAGAGGAAGCGTGCCGGTAGGGGAAGTGCGGGCAGCGAGCGGACGAATTGCCGTTGCGATCTTTTCCAAGTCAACCAGCCTATTTCCCACGATTGCAACGTCGCAGTGGATATTCGCGCTTGCGTGCGCCCGCAATTACTTTAGCATGTCGACAGCAATGATTTTATTGTGCCTCGCGCTTCTCGTTAGCCAAATCGGTATCGCCTTAGCTTGGGAACCACACTCCGAAGCCGTTGGAAAAAAGCTTGTACAAGACAACGTCCAAAAAATCGCTTGATTAACGCGCACATTCTAGGTGTATACATCAAGGAGGAATAAAACGGGAGGCATTATGCAACAATGAGAGAATTAAATGAGGTGGAGGCTAACGACAACGGATCGAAACGAGAGGAAGATCAACGAACAAGGGAGGACCGAGCGACATCCGGGTGTGGGCCGCTACTTTGGTTTGGACCTGGGGTCTCGACAGGCTAGGAAATATTAGCGTCGTTAGCCTTTTATCACTTTCAGAGCGCGGCACACCTAGTTTCAACCCTGTCTTGTACGCCTATAAGTTCATCTGTCTGGGTGCGCAACTTGTTGTCCGTGGTCACGGTGTTGTGTCGTTTCCGGGTTCGGGTCGGATTTTGGCGGTTCGAGTTCTTCAGTTTGTCGTCGGAAAGCGAAAGGAAAATAAAAACGTACGTTACTGACCATCGTCCTTGATATCGTCACCCTCGGAATCCATATCATCATCGTAAGCAAGGTGCGGCTTGGGTTGCGGGAGGTTTTGCCACTTGTCACTGATGAGCCGTGTAGTTCGATACCCGTGAGGTTGACAGGCGTACCAAAAGGGCTGAATTGGAAACGGTTACGAATCGTGAGCTTGGAAGAAACGCGCTAGTAGGAAGCCATGATACGCCTTGAGTGGAGAACACGGGATGGATGGAGGCGGCAACTCACGGAAAGTCCAATGCACCCAATGGCATAACCTGCCCCTAACCCCGTGAGTCCACAAGCGGGGCCAGCTCCGAGATGAACAGACCCGGCAAACAGGGGATAGTTGACTCTTGGGTCCATGGGTCCCTTGGTGATCTTCTTAGATGGTAGGATAAAACGTTCGAGGGAACCCAATCTATATAGGATAATGATTAGAATCAAATTCTCCGCCCTCAGGAGTTACACAGACGTACCAACAGACCGTAGAACAGACTGACAACATTCCAGCGCGCCCCGCCAAGCAGCCTTCTGCAAGACCTCAACCGCCTTGTGTCCTCGTCCCTCGCCGTCCTCATCCTCTCGACCTGGGGGCAACGGATGGGGATGTTGCAGAAAAACGAGGTGCGCGCTGCTTGGCGGGAGCGGTGGCGGAAGGGCAGCGGCCGGAGAAAATCGTTGGCTAGAGGTCCTCTTCGGGGGTCGGGTTAAAAGGTCTGGCTGTAAAACAGTACCAGCCTCGCACACAGAGAAGGACAAAGGACCCGAAGCCTGAGGCCGCAATGATTAAAAGAGAGATGGAGAGAGAGAGAGAGGGAGAGGGAGAGGGAGTGTGGCGGTATCAGTCGATAGATCGACATCGCATTTTTCTTTCGAGTAGACAATGTTTCCCACGGCTGCAGCGCAATATCGCGGCGGAGACTTGCGGTTATGCGTGCTCATAGTTACTTTATATGTTATTTTTTCATCGGCAACAGTAGTAGTACATACGTTTGCCAATGACAATTTGTACTCTAAGGTAAATTTGAGCACGCTGAAATATCACACCCGCTCTTTACCGCACATGACCGATCTCTCGACTCCTGCCGTATCAACGTCGGTAATTCGCGGGTCCCTACTGGTCGGTCGCTTTGGGGTTTCCGTTCAATATCGTAACACGTCTCCTCACCCACTACCGTGTTGCAGCGCTGCAGATCACTGCCGCTCATCACCGATCACCTGTGGATGGCTTTACTACGGGGGTTGGGTGTCATATATATTTTCAATGATTTCTTACAGCCCCATAGACCGTAAACTCCTACAAACTGATCGCGTTCACTAATTATTTATTACGCTAGTGTCACGATGGCCTGACTCTGAACCGAATAAATCCGCCGTTAATGATCGCTCACCCGCGCGACGTTCCCACGGTTGCAACAACACGAAAAACGAGCCGCATTTGCCCTTCGGTCAAATTCCCGGCTCATACATTGGGTAGATTGTTTTAAGCTTGATGCAGGTATGTATCTTCACCATTTCTCTACATTATATTCCTATATATTGCGTGGCATTTATCATCTAATTATAGCACTATGTCCGAATCATCTCTATTTACACGAGATCTCGCCATCGCTGGTTCTCGCTCGGTGCATGCAAATTCCGATGGGTGTTCATCGAGGTATATATTTTTGACTCCTGGCTACAATTTCTGTCTGCAGAGTGTGGTGTAAGTGTTTGATACTGCTGAGCTACGCTTCAAATAGGTCTGCTGCATCAAGAATTGAGTTGATGATCAATCACATGGAGACGGTAGATTATATGGACTTTTTTTTGGTGCTACAGGGGGCAATAGGCTCCCCTCTACAAAGTATCTCTGTACACAAACCCATGTTTATTACCTTGTCGGGTTCTGTGCATGAAGTACTTATCCAGTTATCACCTAGGTTGAATAATTTAATGTTTTTTGTTTTCTCACCCAATATCTAACCTTTTTGGCTGATTTTTTGATGTAACCCTATAGTTTTAACTACTGGCTACAGATTTTGCCTATAGTTGTGATGCCATCCATCTATCCTAGTGGACTACACATCAAACAATTCAAATCAAGAAGAGGAAATGTTTTTAATTCATTCAATGAGAGTACTGATGGACAGAGATGGGTCTCTGGTATCAGTGGGGGTAGTTTTAACCTAGCTACAATTTTCATCTATATAGGATGGGGTATTTATCATTATCCTGAGGAGCTATGCCTTTAAATGACTGAAGTGTATATACCGATCACAAACATGGGTAATATTCTACTACAAACTACACTCTTAGACCACTGCAAACCTAACTCTTATCACACTCTAACTTTATCACACTACAAACCCCACTCACCGAGAATACAACGTTCACCTTCCGAGACAACCTAAGCCATAACCCTAACCTAACCCAACCTCAACTCAACTTTAACTCCAACCTTAACTCTAACTCTTAACCTAACCCTTAACCCAAACACCTTAACTTAGGCCTACGGCCCGTGCTCCATGATCATTCATTATTGTAATCTTCAGGTCTTGAATTGGGCACAAGGATTCCTACAGTCCCTTTGACTCCTGGCTTATACCAGCCCAGATAGTGGTTTTTTAAATATTTCATCCCAGGAGCATCTAAAAATAGCAATTAAATGCTACATCCCCATAGTATCGAGGTCCCTCTACAACTCTCTTCCAATGTCCAGTATCTGAATCTGCTTACATAAGCAGCCATGGCCATCTCTCTCTCCTAAGGGTTTCCTAATTTAACACTCTACTGCATCCTCAGATCTTGGTCACATGACTGTGGCTTGGCTGGTAAATTTGATGGAAGTCATGTGATCTTTGAGTTTGTAACAAATCACATGACCATCATCTGTTCAGCTATATCTGGAATGACACGAATATACTGAGCTGACCGTTTTCTTAGAAGATAGTGGGTTTTTCAAAAATAACAGGAGTTCTCCAGCCTCTATCAATTGCTCTATAGTGCTAAAATGGGTAATTTTGGTCTGGCTACAAAACCTTTCTATAATTCAACCCATGTTTATTACTCCATCTACATTCTGTATACAAAATAACCTAAGGATCATCGCCAAACAGTGGGTGTGAAACATTTTTCCTGTTTCTCAGTTAAAAAATAGGATTACATAATCAATACCTGTTATACAATTGAAGTCCTAGACCTTAGATACAGGTTTTATCTACAACCAAGAATGTAATTCATTAATCCTGACTCATAGAACTCCAAATGGCTAAAAGGGGTGAAAAATAGTAATTTGCATCTGTAGAACTGGAATGTGGCTTCATACAAATTGCTCTTGACTATAAGGGTATGTAATTTGACCCTGGCTACAACTTTCTTCTATACACCATAGGTGATTTATTATCATTTGAGAGATCTGTGCCTTCAAATATCTCGAAATTGACTGTTTTTTTCACAATAGAATATCTTTGGATTTACTGGTCACATGACCTTGATCTTGCTGACAAAGTTGACAAGAATTACCGTGGGAACAGCTTTTCCTTATATAGTATACCCCCTTTCCTATTCCGTTAGCCTCCCCCATTTGCAAAAAGCGGCCTAGGGGCCGCTTTTTGCAAATAGGATTAGGTTCGCCCGAGAACTCGCCCGGTGAGCCCATGGCCTCGCCTTGGGCGCTTACGGGCGCTTAACGGGCGCTAGATTACGGTGCATGATCTTGACGGAATATATATAGGTAGATCAAGGGGGGTAACCTAGACGCTATCCGTCCACCCCAGAAAGCAAGGTTTACGAGGCTACACGTAGAAGCGTCTATACATGAGCTCATCGATGAATCACAGGTATGGAATTCTAGTATATAAGAACACGAAGAATTGTAGATACAGTATTCTCGATTTCCTGAATACACGACGTTGTCCTATCACTTACTGTCTGTCTAGGAAGCCACGTATTGCCAAAGAGAAAGGCAGGTACGAAACCCCACATGATGAGCTGGCAATGCTCACTCCGAGTCGGCGTGCCCAGGATAGAAACTGACCGTATCTCGTCCATTTGAGGCCGTGTTGGGTGGGACTGGCTGTGATTCGCATCCCATAGGAGCAGGGAACGATATTGATTTCATATTTCTCTTTATCTGTACGAACAAACCGATAAATTGTAATTCTGTAAGGTA
>Ga0307510_10009421_pt1 | contig 11635 bp, 12 predicted proteins | sample 12_EM_MG_FD_207224 | JGI IMG/M metagenome (GOLD analysis project Ga0307510, IMG submission 207224) | Populus trichocarpa ectomycorrhiza microbial communities from riparian zone in the Pacific Northwest, United States - 12_EM | ecosystem: Host-associated > Plants > Roots > Unclassified | place... | reverse complement strand
GATAACGAGCGTAAGAAGGGTCTTGAGGCGAAAGAGGGCGCGAGACAATAGCAAGAGAGCACGGGACGAAGGCATGCAAAATACGGAGAGGAAAAGCTTTTGACGTGACGCACCAAGTGAGAGAAACAAAAAAAAATGATGGTCGACGATGAAAAAAAAGCAGAGACTTCTCTGTCTTTGTCGACCACGGCGTCGTAAGGGCAACCGCGTCTTTTCTCCTGATATAGTCGGTTGCGTTGCTTGACGATTGTTTGGTGCGGAAGGTGGCGATGAGAGCTGTGGCAGCGTAGGGGATGCAGGAGGGGAGGTCGTCATCGTTGTTGGTCTGCGAAGGGCCGCGACCAACGAGGAGGTGGCGGCAGAGCCCGATGGTAACCGTGCCGTCCTGTGCGTGAGAAAGTCCGAGGTGCTCGATTTCAGAGGAATCGGGTTGGGCTGCAAAGCGTTGTTATGAGAACCCATGAGTGGTAACGAGCAATGAGGTGACGTAACGTACCTTGCCGAGGTGCAACGCAGCGAGGACCTTCTCGCAGGATGGCCGCGCGGCCGCCGGTGCGACGTTCAAACGGGTCTCGAGCAGCACGAAATACGACCGAGCCCGTCTTCGTGATGTGAACAGGGTCTCTAGCCGCAGAGCACTTTTGAACGCGGGATACGAAGACACTTCTCGTTCCAGCCGATCTATGTGATTAGCTTTGCCGTCGTCGTATTCGTTGGTGGACGCGGTGACGGAACCGCAAAGCCCCGGACGGTCGCCATACGCTGCCCAGCAGTACGGGAGACGAAAGAAGATGGGCTTGTGTAGGATCATGCCGACAGACAACATATTCGACTTTGAATCTGTCGGGGGGAGGGTGTTGTACGGTGGGACGGGAAGCGATTCTGGAGAACTGTATTCGAGACTAGGTGAACGAAGTCAGCGAGGAGCTTTAGTTAAGGGGAACTGACGTTCCCGTGTCGCCACCCCTCATGCCGGGGGTTTGCATCATATCACGGGAAGTACCAAAGTCGGAGAGCATCGCACGCGGGCTGCAAGGTCTTCAGGATTCGCGAACAACCAAATAGAGTAAATGCGTACAGAGAGCGGCTTCATCGCAAGTGAGAAGAACGTTGCCCGGCTTCAAATCAAGATGCAGGATGCTCTTATCATGCTGAATTTACCAAGAATGGTCAACATCGCATAATCTGATTGGGAAGGCAAATTATGCGCACCAAAAGCCCGAGCCCATCTGCGACGCCGCCAAAAATACCGAGCACCTCCTCAGCATTACGCGGGTGCATGGTCGTCCACGTATTGCCATCGTTGTTGTTGAGCTTCGCGTGGAGTGCCCGCTTTTCGGAAGGCGCGGCACGTTGCATAGCGCGGAAGGCGCGAATGCGAGCCGAGCGAGAGTGTATAGATATCAGAGGCGGGTCGTCTTCCTGTGTCGAGCCGTGATATGGGGGATGTGCTGGACGACCGAGTCGCGCGTCGATATAGTCATCCAATGAGCCACCTTCAGCCCACTGCATCAAGATACTGACTTAAGACGTGGACGTATTCCATGCGAAGAAGGGCATACAGCAAAGTGGGAATCTTGGGCCTAAAGGTGGAGAATTGGGCCGACTTAGGCCATGGATGATGGTTGGTGACGATGTTGGGATGGTGTAATGTGACTAATGTCTCTAGCAGGTGGTCCTCGCATGATATTTTCAAGAGGTAAGACGAGGATTGACCGACAGCTATCTTTTTGACAGCAAAACGGCCTAGGGATAAAGAGGAACCCTCAGGCCTCAGGACTGATCCAGGCTAGCGACGCGTGACCAGCTGACCAAACATCCTCCCGGCTTGTAAAGGACTGTGCCGTGCTGGTCATACATCTACCGTGACCCTGTCCAGATCCTTGTCAACACCTTATCTATCACTTTCCCAACCAGATGCAGTGTGGCACGCACAGCACTCGTCTTCGAAAGGAATTTCCCACAAACAACAACGTGTCGTGTAACGGCCCCGAAGTTCGTCCCACGGCGCGGATATGTGTCCTGACTCGTATTCTGCACAGCCATCAATTCTTCGAGGTATTAAATACTGTTTGGTCCATGCCGTCAAAGCAGTTGTCAAACCATGGCGTCCATCATCAAGATCGACGCTAACGAACACCCCATCAAGTCCGTAACCGTCTTCAAGACGAACAAGGCCGAAGTTGTTCGCATTTTTAAGGTCTCACTCGAGGTGAGCCCATCACTTGTACTGTGGTCCTTTGAAAGGACGACTCATGATACATTTCGCAGGAAGGCCAGAGTAAAATACAGATTCGCCATCTCCCTGGTTCAATCGACACAGAATCCACCCGTGTCACCGGTCTTGGTGATGCCCAACTATTCGACGTCGTTTGCTCCGTTGGACCTGACATTAAGGAGATCGACAGCGCAAGTACCGCAGAAGAAATCCGTAAGTTGGATGCGAAGAGGGACACCCTCGAGAGAAATCTAGACTCCATCACCGACATCTCTGACACGATGGTGGACTACTCCAAATCTCTGTCTGGCGATTCGGTGCCCCCTAGGCAGGCGGAGAGATTCTTCGAAAGTCTTTTGGCTCGCTCTCGGGATATATCGTCAACACGCGCCAGCTTGGAAGAGGAGATTCTCCAGCTTTCGCGTCAGATCGACATGCTGTCATCTTGCGAAACGAAGAAGCAAGGAAAGACGAACGGAGAAGTAACGGTGGTTATTATGGCCAAGAAAGCCACCAATGTTGAGCTCAGGCTAACGTATCGTATGTCATTATCTGTGCTTAGTATACGGTGTTTATCCCTTAACTGCCCCACCCCTTCCCAGTTGTCCGAAACGCAACGTGGTCTGCTGCGTACGAACTCCACGCGACCACGGAGGCTGGGGTTCCCGCATCATCGGTATCCCTGCATTATCGTGCGCGGATCACGCAAAGTACAGGCGAAGATTGGACAAATGTCGGGCTCACACTCAGCACGGCTGACATGGACCTGTCGAATCAGGCTATCCCCGTCCTCAGTCCTACGAAGATCCGGCCCCCAAAGACATTCTTCTGGTACGGTGCCGGACCTACGCAGATGCAACAACAGCAACAGCAGCAAGTCCCATACGGGAACGTCAATGTCAAACGCAAAGCCAAGAAAGGTGTAGAGGTGCAAGCGCAATCCAATACCTTCGGTGCCCCTGCCGCCCCGGGTGGCCTATTTGGTGCAACGACCCAGCAAGCGATGCCGCCGCCGCCACGGCCAGCACCTGCGCCTGAGCTATTTAGGCGCTCGGGCGGGGCCTCTGACACAGCACCCACCGAAGACTTGCTGGACGTCGAATCGGACGGAGACGAAGACATGGGCGCAGACCCAATGACCACACTCGGGGAGCCAACCACAGTCGTACATGAGAGCCCGCTCGCTCTTACGTACCACGTCGAAGGCACGTCAGGCGTGCCGAGCGATGGCGTGCCGCATCAAGTCTCCGTCGCGGTGCTGCCCTTCGAAGCGAAGATCATGCACGTGACTGTACCGAAGGCGCGGCCCGTTGCGTACATCCAGGCGACGGTAAAGAACATGAGCGACTACCGACTTCTCCCCGGATCCGTGCACGCGTTTGTCGACGACTCGTTCGTGTCCAAGACGGCGATCGCCGGCGACGTGGCCCCAGGCGACGTCTTCAGCTGCACTCTCGGTGCTGATCCTGCGACGCGGATCCGCTACACGCGCACGTCTAAGCGCGCAGACGATGGCAGTGCCGGGCGCGAGCGCAGCGCGTTCTCTGAGCAGTGGGCTGCAACCACGTACCGCAGCTGCACGACGATTACGAACCGTCACCCGTTCGCATTGCGTGCTCTCGTCCTGCGCGATGGCGTGCCCGTGTCTGAGGACAAGAAGCGGGTCAACGTCGTCCTGCGTCGTCCCGAAGGCCTCGCGGAGCTGGAGCAAGGACAGGAGCTCAAGGTCGGTGAGGGCTCAGGCGAGAAGCGCACTGTGCGGTGGAGCAAGGTGGTGGATGGAAAGGGTGGGAAGAAGGAGGGTCTGTTTGAGTGGGTGGCTGAGGTCGGGGCGGGTGAGGAGGTGACGATCGAAACGGAGTGGGATGTCAAGGCGCCTGTCTCGCTGAGTTGGGTCGAGGGCGCATGACAGAGCCTGCTAGTTTCAAAGTATGAAAACAAGAGCTACTGTCGTGTATACGTTCAATTGTTGAACCTCATGCGATATCCTTTGCGAGTGACATGGTAGTGGTGCGATAGAGTGACCAAGGCTGACTGACAGTAAAACGTCGACTAGAGGCAGATTAAGGACCTTTCTCCGGAAGGACGTTCGATATTTGCTACCAGGACGCTACGCACTGCACTACTGTAGGTCTGGAGCTCACGCGCTCAAGCGCTCACGGCCCGGGCAATCAATTATAATCGAGTCAGTCGCGTCGCATCGACTCTGCTTCGATTCAAAATGGTGTGGGTACAGGGGGAACTGCTGGCGCGCACCTCACTAGATTGGCATGAGGCTCCGGAAGAAAATTGACTCGACAAAGGTCGACATTAAACCCACTCGTTTGCTGCTCTCTCTTCGAATCGGCCGAATCGGCCTTTACAGATCAATTTTCCAAGACGTTGACAGATAAGTTGCTTTGAAGACGCCGAGCGTCTATCGACCTATTTCGGAAAGTGCATCGTCCAGATCACCTGCAACGTGTTTGTGTTTATCAGTCCCATCAGTACAGCCATTCTCGCCCTCATCCGCCTTCCCGAAGACGCTTCTCAGTAACCGTCACGTCAATTCAGAACAACATGTCCCAGACCCCCACTGCAATCACCTCATCCTCATCCTCGAACTATCAATCCATCTTCGACGGTGCCATCGAAGCTTACAAGAAGAAGACCAAGAAGGATCTCCGCTCCCATCCACTACTCGACAAACTCCAGAACTGTCATTCTCCGGATGCCGTCCTCACCATACTCTACGAACAAATTCCCGGGTTCGACCAATCTCGTGCTACCGATGACAAATTGACCAGGTGGCTGGGTCCCACTGTCAATATCCTCTGCACGTTTTCTGGAGTCATTGGAGGTGGAGTTAGCCTGGCAAGTTTCACTGAGCTCAGGGTTGCATGGTTCGGGTTCTGATACTTAATCGCCATACAGGTATCCCAACCAGCGGCAGTGATCTTCACCGGAATCGGTGTTCTTCTCTCGGTCAGTATTTGCTCATTCAATCTATTCAGAGGCTCATCATGACACGAAACTCTGCCAGGCGGCAAAGGCCGTTTCCGATGGCCAGGGCGCACTCACTACAGTCTTCGAGCGCATAGAAAATTTCTTCAGACGATTGGAGACCTATGTCGAAGTGCCACCGACCGCTGGAATGACAGACATAATAGTCAAAATCATGGTCGAGGTGCTTTCCATACTTTCGATCGCGACGAAGGAAATAAGACAGAGCAGAGCGAGTGAGTTGATCTCTGGCGGTATGAATCGTCCATGTCAACTTACGGTTGTTTAGGGAAATATGTGAAGAAGCTCGTTGGGAGAACCGACATCGAGGATGCGTTGGGTCGACTGGATCGGCTGACACAAGAGGAAGTTCGGATGGCTGCTGCGCAGGGTCTGAAAGCCACTCACTCAGTCGATGAGAAAGTGCAAGCTATCGATGAGAAAGCGCAGTCGATCGACAATAAAGTGCAGGCTGTCGATGACACAGTACACGCCGTTGACAATAAGGTGCAGACTGTCGGGGATAAAGTACAGGACGTCGGGGACAAGGTACAGGGGGTCGACGACAAGGTCCAAGGTGTCAACGATACAATGAGGGACGTAGACGACAAAATAGACCTCATCATTGACGGTGTGCAATTTGTTTTCGACCAGTCACCCTCTTCGCACTTAATTCCATCTGACTAGGCGGTGAGAAGACGAGAGAAGAATTACAACAAGTTGCAGACGACATAGGGGACCTCATCATTGACGGTGTGTAATTTGTTTTCAACCAGTCGCCCTCACAGTGCTCAATTCCATCTGACTAGGCGGCGAGAAGATAAGAGAAGAATTACAACAAGTTGCAGACCACATAGGCCATCAAAAGCGTTCGTGATCGCATGATTTAGCTTCGTGTACCATGACGGCTTAATCGCTCTCACAGGCAATCAAATTCGACAAGACCTTCGAAATTGGCTCTCCCCTCCGGATCCGTCTGTAAATTACAACACCGCAAGCGATGCTCACCACGAAGGTACTGCCCTGTGGTTCATTCAAGGCGATGCCTTCAAAAATTGGAAGGCATCGGAGTCTTTGTTGTGGCTCTACGGAAAACGTACTTCTCTCTCCTTCAGCGGCTTTGCCTTTGCTAACAGACTTCTACCTCCATAGCCGGTTCTGGGAAGAGTGTGCTCAGGCTCGTCTCTTCCGTCCCAAATCCATTATGACCTTAGTTATTGACAACCCAACAGCTCGTCCATTATCCAGGATATCAAATCCGTCTGCGACGAAAAATCTGCTCATATAGCCTACTTTTTCTTTGATTTCAAAGATAAGGGAAAGCAAGATGCCCGCGCATTAGTTTCCTCTTTCCTCGTTCAACTCAGTCATCAATCCATATCTTTTTGCGATATTCTCTTTGGCTGCCATTCATCCCACCAATGTGGCTCGCAACAGCCCAGTGACCGCACACTCATACAATGCCTCGAAAACATGTTCAAAGCATCAGGACGCGTCCCAATCTATCTCGTCATTGATGCCCTGGACGAATGTCCCAACACAACGAAGCTTCCGCCGCCACGCGAAAAGGTGCTGGAGCTCATCGAGAAGTTTGTCAAGTTGAATCTTCCGAATTTGCACCTATGCGTAACCAGTCGTCCTGAGGTTGATATTCGGGCGTCCCTCGAACCATTGACAACTAAGAGTATAGCTATTCACGACCAAAGCGGGCAAAAAGAAGATATCGAAGACTACGTGAGGTCTGTGGTTTACTCAGGCAGAAACATGAGGAGATGGCGAGACGAGGACAAAAAGTTGGTCGTTGAGACGCTCACAGAGAAAGCTGATGGCATGTAAGGACATGATATCGTGCTTAGGGATGTTTTCTCATGTACTTATCAAGGTTTCGTTGGGTCTTTTGCCACTGGAAACTTTACGACCCTGTCTTCCACCGAGTGTTCGGCCGATTCTCAACGAATTGCCCGAAACGTTGGACAAGACGTACAGACGGATACTGCGGGAGATTCCAAAGTCGAACCGATTGCACGCTCATCGGCTCTTGCAGTGCCTGACCGTTGCTGTTCGACCACTTCGTGTGAAGGAGCTTGCAGAAGTCCTCGCAGTTGACTTTGACGCAACGGGGGGGATTCCGAAACTAAACGAAGATCTACGGTGGGAAGATCAAGAGCAAGCAGTACTATCGGCATGTTCCAGTTTGATCGCCGTTGTCGAGGATGGTTCTTCCCGGGTGGTTCAATTTTCCCATTTCTCGGTCAAAGAATTCTTGACTTCGGATCGGCTTGCCACTTCGACAATTGACGCCTCCCATTATCACCACATCCTTCTCGAGCCATCCCATACGATCATGGCACAAGCTTGTCTTAGTGTCCTCCGTCGTATGGATTCCAACATCAACATCAACAGCCTTAAGGACTTTCCTCTAGCTCGGTATGCTTCTCAACACTTTGGGGACCATGCCGAGTTTGGGGATGTTTTTGCACACATACGGGGCGGGATTGATGATCTCCTTGACTCAGACAAACCCCATTTCGCTGCATGGTTGTGGGTGCGCAAGGACGATTTCAATGAGCCCCTGGAACAGCCAGAAGCAACTCCTCTATACCACGTTGCGGGATTTGGATTCCGTGCCATGGTAGATCATCTCATATCAAAGCGACCAGAGGATCTTAGCGTCAGGGGCCTCTACGGCACTCCATTGCACGCATCCTTGCATAATGGCCATGCTGATGTGGCAATGTTGCTACTCGGGCACTGCGAAGACGTGGATGTTCGGGACATTGATGGCCGGACTCCTCTCCACATGGCAGCTGACCGTGGACTCCTCGAGGTTACTCGCGTACTAACCGAGCGGGGTGCGAGCATCCATGCGCGGGATTCGAGCGACCGGACTCCACTCCTCCCAACCTTTGAGGATGTACCTGGTACATTCGATGACACATATTTCGATGTGGTGCGGCATTTACTGGAGCACGGTGCGGACATAGAAGTCCAGGCGAACACCGAACACTCGACCCCCTTACATCTTGCATCGTACTGGGGAGGATTAAGGGTTGCAGGGCTACTGCTCAACCGTGGTGTAAATATCAATGTGCGGGACAAGAACTACCGGACACCACTGCACGAAGCATTAACCGACCTTGGAAACGACGACGCCGGGGATTACTATGTTGGTGCAGTGAGGTTCTTGCTAGATCATGGCGCAGACGTTGACGCAGAGGACAACGACCGTTCGACACCTCTACACGTGATATCGAAGTATGGCAACGTTAAAGCTGCAAGGCTACTGCTTGAGCATGGCGCGCGCGTCGAAGCACTAGATAACGACGACTCGACCCCGCTGCATTTTGCGTTACGAGACGAAACCGTCGAGGTTGCACGCCTACTACTCGAACATGGTGCGGATATTAATGCGCGGAACAAGGAGGACCGGACCCCGCGACATCTACTATTGACTATGAGCAGCGAGTGTCTTGATATTGACACCATACGGTTCTTCCTAGACCGTGGCGCAGATGTTGACGCGGTCGATAAAAGCCACTCGACTCTGCTACATAAGGCATCATACTACGGAGACGTCAAGGTTGCACACCTGCTGCTCGAACGTAGTGCAAATATCAATGCGCGGAACAAAGAGGGACATACACCACTGCGCCGAGCATTGGTCAGCCCCGGTTATGGCGCTGGGGCTCATCACTTTGATATAATACAGCTCTTATTCGAGCATGGCGCGAACGTTGATGCACTGGATGATGCCCAGTCAGCTCCGCTCCATGTAGCATCACAATCTGGCAGCACCGAAGCCACACGGCTACTGCTCGAGTATGGTGCCGACGTTCACGCCTTGGATGGCAACCACTCGACCTCGTTGCATCTTGCGTCACGAATCGGCAACGCCGAGGTTGCACGCCTACTGCTCGAACATGGTGCGAATATTAATGCGCGGAACAAGGAGGACCAGACACCGCAACACCTACTATCGGCCATGTGGATCGGGCGGCGTCTTGATATTGATACCATAGGTTTTTCATAGAGCGTGGCGCAGATGTTGACGCGGTTGATAACAACCACTCGACTCTGCTACATTGGGCATCATACAACGGAAACGTCAAGGTTGCACAGCTGCTGCTCGAACATGGTGCAAATATCAATGCGCGGAACAAAGAGGGACACACACCACTGCACCGAGTATTGGCCGGCCTCGATGATGACATCGGGGATTGTTTTTTTGATACGATACAGCTCTTACTTGAGCATGGCGCGGACGTTGATGCATTGGATGGCGCGCGGTCAACTCCGCTCCATGTGGCATCAGAATATGGCAGCGCCAAAGCCACACGGCTACTGCTCGAGCATGGCGCAAATATCCATCTCAAGAACCACGAGGGCTATACCCCCTCCCAAGTTGCGTCGACGAATGGTCATGAAAAGATTGCGCGGTTGTTGTCGGAGGCTTCACAGAAAATGATGTGATATTTACCAGTACAATTCGTCCATAAAGTACCAAAACTATCCCACCCCGTTTTATCGAATGTTATAATCCTATACAGTAACTCCTTGTTTGTAACCCTCCTCCCCAAAAGGACTAGCCCTCAAAGATCTGAGTCCTGTCCCCACTGGGAGGACTGCCAGGGTGTCACAGCAGAAGCGATGCATGCCCGCGCCGGACAGAACTGCCATCCAAGCGGGAATCTTGACGGGAAAGCCAGGGATAGAATGACTGGGACAAACAATGCATTGCATAAGACGTACAGGCATTGGTGACATCCTTTTGTGAAATTTATTAGTGTCATCCTCGTCTGGAGAATGGGGTAGTTTTAATCGCACCTTGATCAAGGCGGCGCACTTGCCTCACGAATCGTAGGCGGCGGTGCTACTCCTCTGTTTCCCCCTCTGTCCCTTCCTCTGCCCCGTCTACCATGTCCGCGGCTCGAGGAGGTGGGCGGGTCAGCGTCGGCAGACGGCATGGCGCCCGATATAGCGTCTATTGGCAGAGCTTGCTGCGACGGGCGTGGTGGGGCCTGCTCGGCCTCGCGCCGGAGGATTGTAGGAGCAGATAAGACGCCAGGCTGCGTAGCTACAGCAGGCCGGCTCCGCGCCCGTGCGTCGTCCTCCTTCCTCCTACCCCCGTCCTCCCTCTTCGAGCTAGAGGTGCCATCCTTCGCAGGCCCCTTTTCCTTCTCTCTCTCCTTCTCTCTCTCCTTTTCGGCTGCGCGCTTCCACCTGTTACCGCCTTGAGGGCCGCCTCATCGCGAGTCCAAGCACGTGCTGCGACCGTCTTCCAGAACCGTCAGAGCTCGCAGGCGCAAGGAAAGGTGCAAGTGCGGGCATAATGGAGGTGCCAGAGTCTGTGGGGGAAATCGAAGATGAAGGCACCATCGATGTGGCTTGACCTGGTGACGTGGACAGTAGCTTGGGTTGATGCTTGCCGCTTTGCCCGGACTTGCCCTTGCTCGGAGAGGACGGAGATAACTTGGTCACGGGTGGAACAGCGGATGCGTTTCCGGTCTTCGACTGCGTCATGGAGCCAGCCTTCGCGGATATCTTCAATGCGGCTGCAGAGGCGGCCGCAGCCCTCTTCTCGGCTCGTTTGCCAAGCGGTGCGGTCGAATCGCCACCTTGTTACGCCTCGGAAGTAGCACCGGAGGCGGCGGTCTTCTTTTCGGATTCTTCCTTCTTGGATGCTGAGCCGCGTCCTTATAATGAGGTTGATTCCTTTGGACCGCCTCTTTGTCCCGTTGGGCAGATGTCTTGGCCTTGAGGAATCCAACAAGGGCGTGGAAGTCGGGCATGGTGGGACGTTCAGGAGAGGCAACTATCGTAGAATTGTGTGAGCGAAATAATGTCTGAATACATATGCGCGATGGGACGGACCTAGCATTTCTAGAAGGTGGTCGGCATCATGAGGTTTCGTTGAGGGAACTCCCGGGGACTACAGAAACGCAATGGATTCTTCATCTGATTCAGATGATTAGGCGAGAGGAAATCATACCATGATCGCTGGTCGCGTTTCTACAGTCTACTTTCTTCTCCAGTGACAGCTTCCGGTGTGGAGCAAACACAACCCCGGTTTGCGATTCGTTCCCTCTGTGTATCGAAAGAGATCGCGACATTTTGAGCTCAAGCCCCGAAAAGAGGTGGCGAAAAGACCGACCTTCTGAATACGAGCTCATCGTACCAAGCATCGTACTCGCGGCCGAACCTCACGACTAATTCCTCGGCCCTGAAGGCGATGTATGCACCGGAGTACACATTCTCCTTGTTCAGCCTTCAGATCCGAGTCGCACTATCAATCATATCGGTAAGTGCCTACGAAATCGCAATGGTTTTGTTTGGGGAACTCACTTTTTCCATTTTCCAGAATAAAACCCCTTCCGACAATTTCAACCGGCACCAACGTCTTCAGACCGCCAAAAAAGATTTGTTCGGGGAGGTTTG
>Ga0307510_10009420_pt1 | contig 11635 bp, 17 predicted proteins | sample 12_EM_MG_FD_207224 | JGI IMG/M metagenome (GOLD analysis project Ga0307510, IMG submission 207224) | Populus trichocarpa ectomycorrhiza microbial communities from riparian zone in the Pacific Northwest, United States - 12_EM | ecosystem: Host-associated > Plants > Roots > Unclassified | place... | reverse complement strand
AAGAGTTGGAAGATTCGAACGCTCCATCTACCACGTCTTGTCAGTAATGTTCAAGCACCATTGGTGTCACCCCCTACCTCCCAAAACTTGAGAGGGTCAGTGTTCTTCAGCAAGCATGGCGCCGTCATGTAAGCTTGATATTCCTGATCAACTGTTCGTTCCTTGTGACCCAGACCACCAATGTCCATGTCGTCGTCAGGAAGCCCATACTGGGCTGCGAGTGACATAAATTTCGGCACCTTGTATGTGGGATCCTGTTGGAAAAGCAGTTCTTCATCCTGGCTACCAGCGGCCTTCTTGCGGTATTCGGACATCTTGTGGGAGATACATGAGGACGACTTCTAGGGTAGCTCCGTATAAACAAACTTACTGTGTCTTGAATCTTCGTTTCAGCTATAGTGATAAAATCCTGATCCCAGTGTTTGTTGATCCACATCATGCGTATAGTAGGATTCAGGACTACAGATAATTATTAGCTTAATTATCCAGGGCAGAAAAACAGAAGAGCTTACACATCGTAATGATATATGCCCAAGTGCAGTCCATGCGACCATAGTATTTATAAGCCCACTCCAGCCCAGGTTCGATGTACTTTGCCAGATTCGGGTGGCGTTCGAGAAGATCCTCCCATGACGTCATGAACATTTCGAATGAGGGAATAGTGCCGCACAAGATCGGGGTACTCTCGCCAGACATGATCTGCTGGACACGGTGCAGAATCTGTTGGTAGGGTACAATTACATCACATCAGGCATGTCTGATAGCCTGCTTGTGACTCACGCTCAAAACCAACTCAATGTCTTGCATCACCTTCCAGTAGTGGGACGATATCTTATACTTGTCCAATTCGCTATGGTTAGGGAGGGCCAGGAAGTAATCGATGGCCTGTTAAATTGATTTGTTTAGCACATGTAACTTCGGTGAGGTGTAAAGCCATACCGGGCGCATCTCACGAAGTCTCTTAAGCATGTGATGGACAGAATCCCACCTTGTGCGCACATCCCGCAGCAGCTGCAGCGGTTTGACTTGGATAATCCGAGACGGCTTCCCTTGTTTGAACCACCCCTTGGCATTGCTGCATACGATAACCTCATCGAATGCGTCTCGACGCGAACCTGATCCCCGAATGACCCGGACCACCGCACGAGCTAGCGCTATGGGGTTAGATGCAGCGGTGTCACCATCAGACGAAGAGCTGTCATTCTCGGGCTCAACTCCATCGGATGCTGCACGTATTACACGTCCAGAACAAAGGTCAACAACGTGCGCAAAACACATTATCTTTCGATCTTCCGCATCGAAAACAATGTCACGTTCTGTCAACATCGTCTCGAGTTCTTCCATCATAGTTCCGTTATTGGACGCATTGTCCAAAGTGAAATGTCCGACCTCGAGTAAAAAGAAAATCATGAGCATCCATCAATCACGGTAAGAATATAGCCGCCTCACTTTGACCGTGATGTCGGCCCTATCAAGAAGGTGCATGACCGTTCTCGCCATAGATTTGCCAGTGTGGTTCTGGCAGAGGCGGTGAAAGGCGATGAGCGCTGTCTTGAGCTGTAAAACCGAGGTTCCTTCAACACTCGCAACCCAATGGGCAGTGACTGCCAGAAAAGATCTGCAACGTTGATCGGACCATGTATCCAATGTAAAGGAAATCTGCCCCATAGCGGCCTGGATTGAAAAAAAATGAGAATAAATATGAAAGGCGTCGGGGGAGACGTACTGCAAGGTCACGGCGCAGGACTTGGAAATGTTGTCTCCAAGCTTGGATAACGAGCTTGCGTAGCTTGGTTCGACAAGGGATAAGAGACTCCCTAAGGTCGCTTCGTAGAAAGAGAAGAAGTTTCCTGAACTTAGGACATTCTACGATATTCAGAGACTTGGGATTCGGAACAAGGAGACATGAGTGTAGTGAATGTAGAAAGGACAAAAAATGAAGACGCACCTGGTCGTCCGCGATGATGAAGTAAAGTAAGTGCTGGTGGAATTTCTGCTTGTCAATTTCGACCAGCGGTCCGACTTGCGAAGCAGAAGCCACGCTTGTAGCTTGAGACTGAGCTTGCGACACAAGTCCTGGCAACAAGACTTTCCAACCGTTCGCCTTGACTAAGCTCAAGTATAACTCGCGATGATGCCTTTCGATGTGAGGGCGGAGGGACGAGTTCAACGTTTTCTTCAAATACTCGAAACAGAGGTCCGAAGGCCATTTAGTTGGGTCCTCGTCTCTGGTCTTCCTATGAATTATGTTGAAGTCAGAAAACCGAAGAGTTTACCACATAGAGAACTCACCTGCACTCTTTTCAGACAGCCTTGCTTCCAGTTTTGTCAAAAAAGAATTGGATGTCAGCTGCGCCAGTCTTACACAGAATGGGAACGGCATCAGAATCGTTAATCCCTACGTCGTGGGCTGACTCATCGCCACCCGAGACGTCACCCGGACTAGGCAAGTTGGTAGATCGCGATGAAGGCGCCAGACTGGGTGAAGCGGGTTCGGGCTCTGGAGAAGAGACAATGCGACGATTGCGGGTCGCCATAGATGTTGGTCAAGAGACTCAAGAAAGTGTTTAAGTACCATTCTCCGATGACTGTACCTTGTCAGGGACAAAGATGTGGTTGCATGGACAGTTTGATAAAAGCGGCCGCATGGGACTGGAATCTAGAGAGATGCTCCAAAAAAGATGTAAGGACAAAAGAGAAAGATGATGTATCTGACTCGACTGAGAAAATACCAGCATCTAGACTGCGACTACCAGTGCCGACGCACAAGCACCCTTGTGGGAGAGTCACCAACCATGTTTGAAGCCGTTGACCCCAAGGGAAGAGGAAGAAGCAAGACAAAAGCAGTGACAGGTTCGCACAGTCCCAGATGCGATCCGCGTTGAGCACGGAGTCAGGCCTAGTCAGGGTTCAACGTTCAACGTTCAACATTCAATTCATCAGAAAGATAACGTAAGGCATAACGTATAATACAATACAGTACCCCGACGCTGTACGTACAGTATTGTAATGCAAACTGGCATGTTGAAAAATAAAAATCCTGGACAGCAACAGACTGCCAAAGCGATGCAGCCCTGCAAACACATGTAAACTTTAAGATTAAGACTTGGTGAGAACAATAGAGTTCCAGTTACCTGAAGATTACCCTGTGCCCATAATCGCGTCACCCAATTGAGTCACATCACCATCGCCGCCTGCAAGTTCCTCAGGGTAGATATTCGTGTAAAAACCCGTCTTCATGACTAGGTGGACCGGTTGCTTGGCGTCGAATTTCTGCAATACTGCAGCATCATTACTTGGCCACTTTGTGCGATCTTTAAGAGCGGCATTGAACAGCTCGATCGTAGCCATGTGATCCTCCAACTTTTGGATCCACTTATCGTATTTAGCACACTGTGTTTCCGTGTACATCTGCCTAAGAGTTGGATCCTCCTGTTCAAGTAGATATTGAGAGCTGGACCGCTCAGCTGCAGAAGGCTCCTTCTCATATCGGACGGAAAACAAGGAAGCGAGCTCGACTACAAGGGTGAGAAGCTCGGTTCGATCTGGAAATTCGATATTTGACAAAAAGGTACGCCCACAGAGGAAATCCATCTTGCTGTGACCGCCGTTATTGGAATAAGGCCGAGGATCGAGGACGTTGGATAGAAATGTTGGCACAATGGCGTTATTGGAAACTTCCGAAAACATCAAGGTCATCCACAGCAGGACGTAAATGGATGACTCCAGATCATCCCTGAAGTCATGCTGGACGCTCTTCTGGCTGATCAGTCCGGCAGACATAAATTGCCAAGTTCCCTGAAAATCATATTGAAATTAGCTTTGGTCATGGTCACGTGTGCCTGTGGTGATAACGCACCGTTCGTGCTTCCCGTCGTGGGGTTTCTGGGTGTGAGCCGCATGACACCAGCTTCGACAAATCCCAGTCGATAAGCCACCCCTTACGATGTTCGTCAATAATGATATTTCCAGGACTGAAGTCGCGGTGCAAAAAGCCTGCTGCATAGGCATCTTCCAAGGCTAAACAACGTCACACATTATTAGCACGGCCCAGCTGTAGCTTTAGAACCCTCACCGACAAGACCATTTCGCACAGCGCTCACCATCTTGTAAGAGGATTGATACTCTATAAGGGTAACCCCGACGATATCCAGGACGAGACGACAGTGTTGATGATGAAGGAAGTGAGTAGCGTTGTTCGAGTGGTGGGCCCATTCTGCACAGGTAAATTTATGGGTTTCCGTAGAATGGTACCCGGTGCGTATGTCTCCCCATGCAAGGCATTTTGGAATGTGCTGGACCCCAGCATTATTCAATGCCTTGTACACATCCCCCTCCGGTGTGATACCCGGCAGAACAATCCTCCAAGAGTCCTTCAGAAAGACCACTTGATCGCATGCAACGTCATAAGCCTTGAAGCCACACGTCGCACGCCCTGGAGGTGCATATAGTGTCGGTTCAGGAGGACATGTAATGAAGTAGAGTAAGTCGTCATTTGAAACAGAAACAGGAATTGAGAGTTTGTGGAGTGTAACGTTTTGATCAAGTTTCAACGCACGTCTGGCCTTATATTGCTCAGCAGTAGTCGGCGTCGACACTGTTCCATCCTTTCCACAAATCTCATCCGTTGTCCCTGAGTACCGACGGAAAAAGTCAACAAGATAAGGGGATTTGCTAAATTCGAAAGCCTCTGTCACAATCGTGCCCGACCTGTCCCAACGAAGAATCCTAGCATTGCACCCTAAGATAAAGACTGAATATGCATGGGTCCTGAATTGTGTGGCAAGTTGTACTGCAGCATACGCGGTAATCTGACCCAGGGTATTGTTGGCATTCTTTGAAGAACGGACGATGGTATCGTGGTTATTGTCCACGTCGCAAAAGGGATCATCTTTTGCCTGGCGCTTGAACTCGATGAAAATCTCAGCTGATGACAAATCCGTCGGAACAGAAGCCTCGCCAGCGTAGATAGATACATCGGGTTTAACATCAAAGGGGAATTTTGATAATGGATTACTGTCAGGGGATTCGGATGAATTGACGACAGAGAAGCCTGGCATAAACTTTGTTGTTGTCTTGATCTTAAAATCGATTATAATCGTGAGGGTGGGTGAGGGCGACCTTTCAAGTGACTCACAAAGGGCTCATATGACGACCTCTCTGTTGTGGCATTCACAGTTGCGTCATAACAGCCAACTTCAAAGGGGTCCCAAGAAACGCTAATATTGTCCAAGGGAAAGAACGTCTGTAAAAATTCTTCTGGAGGGATTGGTCCAACAATATATTGTTTGATTTCCTGTGCGAGTGCAGTGTATGATTCAACACGGTATTTCTGGGTCGTCGTAAACGGAAGCAACGAGGAAATGACGGCCTTAACTGGCATTGATTGTGGAAGCGGGAGCAATGATGCGTTGCGGCGAGGGGGTGTCGTGGCCATGGCTATGACTCGGTCGACCAGCCTTTTCTTTTCACCGGCCTAGTGTTGAACTTGACCAGCTGTGAGCTGACTTTGAAAGCTGCGGCTTTTCCCGGATACAGCTGACCGTGACTTTTTTTTTTTTGGAATCGATTTTAGTGCGCCTTGGGGTACAGAACCCACACGTAGCACTTTGAGAACATGTACATACTGCCTGGTGTAACTGACTGTGACTTTTCACCCTGTAGCCGCAGCTCAACTTCAGTCACAGCTTATGGTCAACTCATGGTCAACTCGAGCCGTTTTTTAATAATAATAAACAAAAAATCTATTGTGTGGGCAGCAGAGGCCCATATAGCAATTCTAGAATACATCTGACATGGAGAATTATAATCATGGGTCCTAACAACACTAAGACCCTACTACAGCTCACATCATTCCCTCCACCAGGTCCTACAACCCCGCCTCACCTGACCCTCGTCATGAAAACGTTCCAATGATCTTCCTCCATCTTGCACCATGCAAGATCACACTCTCCTCGGCTCGCCACGTCGTCCTCATCGCGTACAATGCCGAAAGCGGGATGGTCGACTGGCGCCACTACCGCATCACCGTCGCGAGACACAGTGCGGCGCGCCCTCCAGCTCAGCCGCACGGGTGGTGCTGGTGGAGGCGGCGCGGTAATCGATTTGGGGAACAAGAGGGATGTTGCAGATTGCAGACATGCGTGATCCAGCACAGGTGAATGCAAGTGTCGATGGCGGTGGCGGCAGTGGTGGTGGGTACAAGGCCTCCGCGTCTGAGGTGTCGTCTGCTGCGGAGGATTTTATGTCGGGCAGAACAGTCGAAAGGAAGGGCACTGGGTCTCGATGAGATTGATGAGAGCATGAGCGAAATGAGCGTCGCAAATCGCTTGTTGTGCCCTTGTCAAAAGCGAAAAAAAGAGACGACGGCAGGCGATACGAATCATTGAGAGGTAATAGTAAGTCAGTTGAAAGTCAGGGATTCGAGCTAATGATACGCATCACGCACCCGAGAATGCATCTCCTTCCACTTGGCCGTGTCGCAGCCCATCGTGTCCACTGGCGCAGGAAACTGCAAGCGCATCTCCTTGATGGCACTGTACGTTTCCAGCCAGTGTGCAGGTGCGGGGTGAGGCTCCTCGAGAGCTGCTTGATCACTTTGGGTTTCTTTGGTGACGCCGCGGATTGGGACGACAGTATTTGTGCTGGTGGTCGTCTTGCCGCCTTACCCTTACCTTCCTGATCGTGCTTCGCAGTTGTTCTGGTGTTTTGGGGGGAGAAGAGATACCTGATGTGACACCAGCAAGAGCAGCCAGCATGCCGCTGAGCATGCCGCTGAGGCGCGATCTGCTGAACATCGAGCCAGATACACGGGGGGCGGAGGTAGTCATGGAGAGCCTGGAAAGTTGCAACATCATGCATGGATACGACAACGTTGTTGAAGTTTTTCGGGATGTCAGAACCTTTGGAGGCGACCAGGTGCAGGCGCAGTTGCCGGAACTACAGTATGAGTGACGGAGAACTGCTTCGCGTTGAATCTATGAACAATATGAGAAAGCTGCCCGCTCAAAAAGTTGGGGGCGACGACATACCATCCATGCCTTGGGTTACGGTGACCACGTCAAATGCCTCCATCCGCATCAAGCTCTCTTGTAATTTCTTCATGAAAATGGCGAAGGGGTCTGCGAACCAGCAAGTGCCTTTGACTTGCAAGCAGCAAAAGTATCAAGCAGAAGCTCCTGGCATCGAGCGATGGAGACTAAAGCGAACCAATTAAATATGTGCACAGAAAGAAGCCTTAAATCTCACGTACTGTTCTTGGATTTGTCGGTAGCAAATTGTAGTAGCCCATCTATGACACCGCTCCGCAGAAGCTCAAAGCTCAGCACAGATGTATGCATTGAAGTAACCAGCGTGGCAAGTTCCTTCAATGCGTTGCTGATATCCTTCTCGCTGGCAGACGGGCTGGAAATGCACTCCACCAGTAAGCATCGTAGCCGGCCTCAATGTGCTGGATGGCGTCGTCCGCCACTTCTGAACAGAGACATGACTGGAAAGAATTTTGAATTTCCCTTGCTTTCGTTCTCGGAGACTGTAACGACCAGCGCGACATCCGAGATCAGCACATGGCTCACCGCCTTCAGAAAAGCTGACTCACATCTCATCACCATCCCTGAGGACGGTACCCATTCCCCATTCAACGACATACCAGCTTTCGTCACTCAAATCGCTTGAGATTACATATCTCCGGGGACGGCGGCCACTCGTTTTAAGTACGCGCTCAGGATCACCCTGACTAGGGGATATTGTGCACCTGTCGCTGGAAAATGGGCCGTCCTGTCTGCAACAGAAGTGGTTCGGGGCGAGTAGATTTGCGACGACGCGGGTTTCTCGGGCTTAAATGGTCGAGGGTGATGGGGAAGTATGGTTTGGGAGGCATGACAACATTAACGCCTTCACCTAGCGGATCGAATATCTTGAGAGGATCTGGCTCAGCAACGTCCAGGGAAACGAGGGAGTTGGCCTTAGTATTGGCTTCGGTGAGGGGATGGAACTAGTCATTATCAGGAGATTCTTCTTCAGAATCGCTCCCGTTGTCAGAGAAAGAGTCGCCTTGAGACTTGTCATCCAAGGGGGGCGCACTACACAGGCAATTGTGGGTCAGCTTGGTGTCAGATTCGACATCAGACTGAGCGAGCGCACCGATGCTGGAGGAACGTTCATGCGTGCAAGAACGGCGCAGGCAAAAGCGCGACATGCTCCAAGAGCGCATGGCAGATGTGCGATTGTCTTGGCCGCCACGGGAAGCATTCGATGACAACCGAGCCCGGTAGCTACTGTCTCCTTTGGGCTTTGAATGCGAGCGACCACAGCCACCGTCGGTGCGGATACGAGCAAGGGACAGTGAGAAGAGGCCGCCCATCGTCGAGCTAAATGACATGCGCTCAAATGCGCCGGATGCGCAATGTTGGCTTGGCTCGGCCCTTGACGTCGTGCGCTTGGACCATTCGAATCTGCCTGTTGCTTTGTCACTACGTTAGAAGAGGTCCATCTGGAAAAGTCAGGAAGCAGCGAAAAAAAAAATTTGAATCAGTAACAGAGAAAGAAAGACCAGCAATGACGCACCTAAAAGAATTGCCCGGCAAAAAGGCGTGCTCATCTTGCTGCAGGTGGGCAGGCGGGCAGTTTGTACGTCGGCTTGCAGGGTAATGGGAGGTCGGTTTGAGTGTGTCATTTGTTCTGTGTGAGGGGGCAGAGGTCGGTCGGGACACAGAAAACAAGAGGGGCACTCAACCGCTGCCTCTGGATGGGCGGTCTTAGTCGACCTGAGTCGCGACTCAAGTCAAGTCGATGGACTGTCGACGACCATTGGAGCCGCGACTTTTCCCAGGATCGGTCCGGTTAGCCGAGTCGCAAAAACGACTAGTTCGGCTTGCCAGGCCGGCTTCTAGCCGAGTCGTGGCAATACTATGCACAGTGCAGTGGGCCTCTCATTTGGTGGAAGACGTTTCATGAAGAGCAGCATTTGACAGAGCCTGGGAGACAGCCGGGTACAGAGGTGTGAATGTCAGCAGATCGCTTGCTCAGCATTAACTGTGGACATATCCATGTCGTGGTGCAGTCTCGGTGTCACTACTGTGAGAATCTCAGGTCCCAACCCTCATATAAAACGGACACAACATAGATTTGGGACTGGTGGAGTGATGCCAAATGCGTACACAGGTAGAGTTACGGCACTCAACCCAGCGATGCATGACATGGCATTAAGGATCACAGTCTTGCAATATCTTGTCTTGTTAAAATGTCAGTATTACTGTAGTGAGGAAGAGGACTGGAAGAGGCCCTGATTGATCCAATGTGAATGTGGTGCTGACGTAATGAAGATGTGTCACAGCTGGGCGTCACTTCTCTCAAGACAAGTCACATTATTTATCAATTTATGGAGAGCAGACTGCCATGATAACCATGGGACATCTTTGGTCGTTCCTGTTCCATTGGACTGATTGACGCTGGTGGCTTGGACTTTCTTTCCGGAGCATTGAAGCCTAGCCAGCAAGGCCGGGTCTTGCAGCACCAGATGGCAAATTGGACACTAGCCACTCAAGGCAAATGCAGACCAAGGGAGGTGACGGGCACATATTATAATTCCATCGCAGGACAATTATGGCTTCCAAGTGAACACCATTACCCTGGAAAACAGGAGCATGGAAAATCCTACACCCCAGCGTAAGCCAATGTAGAAGAGAGGAAGAAAGCAACACTACCAAGGAGAGTAGCAATTGAAGTTACAAGGATAGACCAGTGACATCTTCTGATGGCTGTTACCCATGCAAAAATCGGGGTCTTGAGGACTACTATCAAGAAGGAAGGGCCTAGAATGTGGAGAGGCAGAATTAAGGGTAGGGAGGACTCCACAAGGATGGTATACTTGAGCACCATCAAATTTTCCAAAACCTCCCCACTTGTCCACATCAAGGCCTCGCTTCATGGTCATGATTGGTACAACCCATCCAAATGGAAGAACCTGCCTGTCATCGATACAAGCCCTTGGATCTTGGCACCTTTTCAGGCTGTTCTGGCTGAGTATAAGTGTTATGAGATGTATTTGTGGCCAATATCGACTTTTTTTTTTTTTTTGAATTCAGAGTTTATTGACCACAGCAGAAGACGATAGAGAGCCAATATCGACTTCTACGTAGTGATCCGACCTTGGGGCAGCAACAGGTGTACCGAGCCAATTGGGTGTTGTATCCAGATCGTTCAGCATAGCATCAGGAAAACCCCTAGTTTACTTTTCAGTGCTTTTTCACACTTTTTGGTGCTTTTTGGTGCTTTTTTGTGATTTTTCATGGTTTTGATGTAAAAAGTAAAAAAAGGCACAAAAAAGCCATGTCCTCTACTTTTTTTAGTGCTTTCTGTGTTCATCAAAAAAGTAGACAATCTTTCAAAAGCATTGTAACTCAAAAAGCACTGCAAACTCAAAAAAGCATTCTACCTCAAAAAAGTATATGTAATCTAAGTAACCCTCCCTAATCCATTCACACATGTTCAGCGTCTCCGGGCCAGCCATTTCATCAGTGTGACAGACACTGGACTTACTGCTGAGCATGAGGCACAGCCCATCCAAGCATGCACGTTATGCTCTGTGCTAAAAGGCAGTGCTATATCTTATCTGGGAGATACTCAGGGACATTTTCAGCATCTTTGTAGAGGGTTTCCATAAGAACTGCCGCGTCAGGATAATCCTGATTTGACGGATGGCCTCAAAACTAAACTCCAGTTGCATGGTGTGCAGAAACAGATACTGATGAAGCTCACCGACGACTAACAGTGCGCCTGCCTCCATCACCTGTCAACCACTCTCACAATCTTAACCCCATGCATGCATATAAAGGGTCAATTGTGCTGTTGCTGATTATGATGGTACTTCAAACCAAGGTGCGCAGATACAAGTCCTCAGGAAGATGCAGTGCACCTACAACCGTTGCCTCCCCAGCCGTGCCCTCTGAGACCCTCGCACTCAGTACGACTAAACAACATTGCTGCGCTCTGTTTCGCTGACAGTGCTGTGAAGGTGGCCGTTTGCATTTGTGAAGTGACACTCCTTGAGTAAGATGACAGTGAAGCTGACATGCTGCATGTATTATAGGATCAGTGCCGTGTCTGGTGGACAATGGATGCAATGCAGGTACAAGTGACAGTGTTCGTTGGGGCCCTGCAATGGCATAGCTGCTTTGGCTTCCAGACACACAGAAGCAGGGGCGCACACAGGTGGCATTTGGGAGGGGGCGTTGGGAGGGTGCACAAAGCACAGAACTGGAATAAATAAATAAAAAATGGGCCCACCCATTTGATCCCCCACAAAGGCCCGACCTCCTTGGAGCGATGGTGACTCTGAAAAGTAGACTGGTCAGGGGACAAAAATAAACCAACACACTCACTTCCAGTAAAGGGTGGTGAGGCAACGGAAACCACAAGGGGGGGGGTCTGGCCAAATGGAGAAGGATTTGAACCCATACAAAAAGTGTGACCTCATTGTCATGTTGTGCATGTGCTGCCGACACACAGCAACAGTACATGTAGCTCTGTTATAATGTACCCCACATAATCTAGGATTCTCTGTAATAATGTACCACTGTGATTTCAAGCAACTTCTAGGCCTGCACAAGTTATAATTCCCCTCTCTTTTTGTTGC
>Ga0307510_10009419_pt1 | contig 11637 bp, 7 predicted proteins | sample 12_EM_MG_FD_207224 | JGI IMG/M metagenome (GOLD analysis project Ga0307510, IMG submission 207224) | Populus trichocarpa ectomycorrhiza microbial communities from riparian zone in the Pacific Northwest, United States - 12_EM | ecosystem: Host-associated > Plants > Roots > Unclassified | place... | reverse complement strand
CTCGAAATTCGAGGTCAGAAGATGTCGAAGAAAGGCATTTGTACAATATTTGTGTTTCGACACTAGTGTTGTGAAACACGTTTTGGCATTGTTTACTTTATTATTATTATTATTATTATTATTATTATTAATGATGATGATGTCTTAAAAGTTGACCTACCAAACAAGCTCACGTCGAGGGTAATTCTAAGAAAGGAATAAAAAACAAATAATATGTTATATGTTAAATGCGAATGCCAGGTCTTGATGTTTTAATATAAGAATATTTTAAAGAATGAGCATTTCCAAAGTCAATTTTTTCAGTTCATTTGTTGCTTTCTGGTTGTTTTCTCAGCCCTATTTTTTCATTAAAATCCTTACTTACACCTATAGGATGTCCCTACGATGTCTTCATATGATTTGACAGCGTATTGAATGCCCAGAAAGAAAAATAATTCTAGTTTCTTGGCTTCCAAATGTGAAATAAAATCTCATGATCATGGCGGTAAACAGGCGTGATCAGAGCTTTTCTTAAATTATTGTTGTTGCTGATAGGTTCAAAGATACGAGCCACATGCCTAACATGTTTAGTATATTTTTTCCCACCATATGAGGATTTGAAAGTCTCTATAATCAAGGATAATATCCCACATATGATCATGCTCATGGCCATGTCTAGGGCACACAGCATTAATATATGATTTCTTTCACCCGACGAACAACCAACAGCTCCCATCAATTAGGTATAATCCATGCAGAGAAAACATCAACAAGATGGCTTCTCCTTCGATGAGACAGAGAGAGCTGTGTGCGTGTGGGGGTCTTGTATTAATTGCTGTCAAATATCAAACAACTCATGTGTGCCATGCTTAGCTAGCTGTAGCGATGATCGATTGATATATATCTGATATATAAAAATGTTCACACCAGGCACAGCTCTGTGGCACCTACTTTTGTCGCTTCTTCAACAGAATTGAGTAGATTTAAGAAGAGAAGGATGTTATGGATAAGGCATTACATGTCACCAGGAGGAAATAAGAATTTGCGTGCCTGTTACATGTGAGGATTATAAAAAGAAGGCAGGCGCAGTCAGAGCTATGAAGTTTCTGGCATGCATGGTCAAGGAAAAGTAGGAGGGGAGGGGAATGTGATTGAGCAATTAGCAGCAAATTAAGAAATGATTTGATGAATGCCATGACATTAGAGAGAAAATGAAGCAGCAGAAGGTGCTTGAAACTCAATAATGATGGCCTGCACAGCTTTTTGTTAGCCTTGAAAAAGAAGAAAAGGAAACTCTAACTCAATATTAGGGCAAACTAGAAAAACTAGAATTCTTTAAAATTCGGATTAGGTATAAATAATGGGAATCTTAAGATATGGGAAGATCATGTGGTTTTAATCTTAAGAGTAATCTTCAAATTCGGATTAGTCTTAAACCAGAAATCTTGACTGTGAACATGGCAAAATAAATTAACCTTGCTGCTCGCATTATTTGAGGAAGCAGGTATCTATTTTGGTCATTTCAACTCATAAATCTATATAAAAAGATGGTTGTTGGAGAGGGCTACGTATGCAAAATCAGAAACTGTGCACTGAAAACTATAAATTGCAAAAAGAATTGGGTTGAACAAAGATTTGTGCCAAAATACAAGGACTTTCTTGCAAAAGAAAACAAAGCATCACCGAATGATTATTTTATTTATGCTGTATTAATTGTTTATAACTCCCTATATAAAAATAATTAATTCAGGCCTTTAATGGATTTAATTAGCTCTAACTAAACATTGTTATTAGCTTTCAAAGCCTTTGAAGAATACTGAAGGAGTTATATTATTAATTAACGAGTCTTTCAAATCACTAATTAGGGACTTAAATGTCGTTTTACCTTCATAATTATTTAATTTCTTTTATATTACTTCCCATTAATTGTTCTTTAATAATGGGTTTAAGTTCCTAAGAAGCCCTTATTCTAGTTCATTGACAAAAATAGCCTCTCAGAGTGATATAAATGCAGGTGATGTCTTTCTCCTTGTTGTCCCACTCCATCCAAGACACATAGAAATCGTAAGAGATGGCTAATTTGGAAGCTCTTGCCAAGGCTTTCACAGGTTCTTTCTCATTCTTTTCATCTCTTTCAGCTCGAGTTTTCCTTCATAAACCAATAGGAGAACATCCAAATTCATTGCCCAAAGCCTTGTTTCCATGGCTCATAAGCCATTTATAAAACCCATCTTGCAACCTGATTGTTTGCATGTTGGTTCATGATCGCATCATCAAAGTTTTCAGCCCAGAATGCTTCCTGTTTTCACATTTTGTGTCGTCAAAATCGCTTTTGGTGGAAGCATTAATTCTGCTGTAAAACTGTTATCTAGCTATTCTTAGTTTATTATGCTAGTACGTCTACTCTTCTTTATATATATATATATATATATATATATACATACAACACACACACACAAGCAATGGAATATCTTTATTGCTTCAAACTGACCGCATCAGCTCTCAGTACCAGCACCCGACCTGGTTGCACATTACCCTATTTCTGAGCACTTTCTCTCATTTTAATATATTATTATGGACTTGAAGAACATTCGTAAGTGTTTTGTTTTTCACTTTCTCTCATCTTTTTCCTCCAACTCTTTTACCCACATGATGCATCCTTACTTTTTAGTCATGGTTATTAAATTCGTCTGACGGGTTTTGTCATCTCGGGACGTTTTCCGAGCTGAACTGGAAAATTAAAAACCCAATTGACTTGAACAAACCAGTTCAGTGACAAACCAGTTAAATGCATTAGCAATGATCCAAGCTTTTTTTCTGGATCAATCCCCGAGGTTGTCTAACATCTATTCTTTTGTCAGCTAATTTCAGCATACTCCCTTTTTGTTAATTAGAAGAGACGTCTGAATAAGGTCATGTTTATTATTTTCTTGAAACAGGACTTGGAGTTGATGAGAAGTCATTAATAGAAAATCTGGGAAAATCACATCCTGAACAGAGAACATTATTCAGAAAAAAAACTCCCCAACTTTTCATAGAGGATGAACGATCTTTTGAACGTTGGAATGATCACTGTGTCAGACTTCTTAAGCATGAATTCGTGCGATTTAAGGTACTTCTTCATAACTTTGTTCTCCTTTTCTTATAGAAGTTACAGGACAACAAGATTTGTGACTCTTTTGTGTGATTTTCTAGAATGCTTTGGTGCTTTGGGCTATGCATCCTTGGGAAAGAGATGCTCGTTTGGTAAAGGAGGCATTAAAGAAGGGTCCACAATCTTATGGTGTGATCGTAGAGATTGCTTGTACAAGATCATCAGAAGAGCTGTTAGGAGCTAGAAAAGCTTACCATTCTCTCTTTGATCAATCCATTGAAGAAGATGTCGCCACCCACATCCATGGCAGTGAGCGCAAGGTACATGACAATGTTTGCATAGGACTTGATAGCATTCGGTATGAAATGAATAGCATTCTGATGTGTAGAGAGGGCATCTGATATGATTTTTTTTATGTGCTGTGAACAGCTTTTGGTAGCACTTGTAAGTGCCTATAGGTATGAAGGCCCAAAGGTTAAGGAAGACGCTGCAAAATCTGAAGCTAAAATACTTGCTAATGCTATTAAGAATGGTAACAAGAAGAACCCCATTGAGGATGAAGAGGTGATCAGAATACTATCAACAAGAAGCAAGGCTCATCTCAAAGTAGTGTACAAACACTACAAGGAGGTTTCTGGAAATAATATTCATGAGGTATGACAAGCAACTAAGTGCCTATTTGTAACTGTAACAGGCTTTAGAAACTGAAAAGGGACTAACTATATAGTTTTGAGGGATCTTCTGAAAGTTAGATGAAATTAATTCAAAGTAATTTGGCTGCTTTCATGCTTTGTTCAGGATCTTGATGCTTCTGACTTGATCTTGAAAGAGACAGTTGAATGCTTATGCACCCCTCATGCATATTTCAGCAAGGTAATTAAGATAAAGCCACAACCAGACTGCCAGTCAATGTACAGCATATTGTGCACATTCTTATGCGCTTATAAATTTTTCATTTCTTTAGGTTTTGGATGAGGCAATGAGCAGTGATGCACACAAGAACACCAAAAAGGGTCTGACTCGAGTAATTGTGACCCGAGCAGATGTGGATATGAAGGAGATTAAAGAAGAATACATGAACTTGTTTGGAGTTTCTCTATCCAAGAAAATTGAAGAAAAAGCAAATGGGAACTACAGGGATTTCTTGGTTACCCTGATAACAAGAGATAATTGATTGAAAAGACGGATATTGTTATTTGGATCTTGATTCAATGTTGAAGTCTGGCTTTAATGTTCATCTTCTCTTTGATCTTTGTTTCATCGTATGTGATCTTCTGCATTTATGAGTTGTTTTAGCATAAGGTGATGCCTTAATAAATGGAAATTCTTTCCTCTTATGGTATCACCCTCACAGTTTTTTTTCTTGTGACACTACAATGTGGCTCTATTTGGCAACTGAGAGAGACAGTGAAATGGTGAGGATGGGAGGGAGATACCACATGTTGTAACTTTGAGCATTCTTCTTTGATAGAAATTGATAATTTCTTGTTTTTCTTCTAATAAAGAGATTTGGGAATTTGATTCTTCAGCAAAATTGTTTAGATTTTCATCTTCAGCAACCTTTCATTTACAGATAGCACAGTAGTTGTATTAACTGCAGATAGTGCTCGAAAAGCAGAAGGTATTTTCCGAAGTCTTTCATCGCTTAGTCACTCGGATTGCAGAGAACATAACATAGGATTACATAATGTCAAACCAGTTAGGAACTCAAAACCATGACCATAGAAACCAAAGTCTCACAGAAAGAAAGTTCTACACAAATCATTATTGAATTGTGACTGAAAACTCTGAAATGCTAACAGAAGAACGAAATTTAATCCTCCTTTCCTAGCAGAGATAGGAGGAAAGCCTTGTAATCCCCAGAAGTGTCCTTGGCAACTGCCTGATCAAGGGGCACACTGTTTCTCTTGTATTATAGTTCCTTGATATCATTCAAGTCCTTCTCTGCCCTCGTGACAATCACACGAGTCAGTGCATCCTCATCAGTTCCAAACTTTCTGATGGCATTGCGCAAAATCTATAGCTGAAAGCTACAAGGTATTATTAGTTCATTGATATTTCGTCGCCGAAATTATAGTGACAGTCTATAAAGAATCTAACCTTTTCATAGTACTTTTTGTGGTTGTTGATGCATCGAATTGGCAGTCCGGAGAACTGTTTTGAACTCTTCAGCAGGCTCATCTAGTAAGGCCTGTTAACCAAAAGCAACTTGCAACTGTAAGCAATTACCCTGGCAAGTAGAAGCAGTTTATTTTTACAAGCTATATATATATTGAATTTTTGTTCTGTACCTTCGTGATGGAACTGCCATGGTCATCTCTGTAGCGGTTGAAAGTTGCCGTGAGCTGTGTTTTGCTCCTGGTGGTCAGGATCCTAATGACTTCTTCATGATTAAATCCCTTGTCTTTGTTGCAACTAAGTCAGTTAATAAATGTCCTAGTCTTTAGGATTAAGAGATAAGATTTGATTTATTCCTTGTTTACTAAACCATGTTTGTAGGAGTACTAAACGTGGGTTGCATATTTTTCTGTTTTCCGTTGTAATAGCTGGATCTATATATCAGCTCTGCTTCATTGAATAAGATAAGCAATTTCATTCTCTTCATTTGTGTGTTTAAAAGAATTCTGGCTCTGACAAGTGGTATCAGAGCACGTTATCATCAGGGCCTGATTTAGAAATATAAGAACCTGCAGTGTTCTTGTGAAGAGAGAGTGCACAGAAGAAACAAAGTGAGATTAGTATGGCATCAGAAGGAAATTTTGTTCAACCAGCTATTCCCATGTTTGATGGTCACTACGATCATTGGGCCATGCTGATGGAAAATTTCCTACGATCCAAAGAGTATTGGAGTTTGATTGAGGCAGGAATTCCCACAGTTGCAACTGGAACAGAACAGACGGAGGCACAACAAAAGACTGTGGAAGACATGAGGCTGAAAGATTTGAAGGTAAAAAATTATCTCTTTCAAGCCATTGATCGTACCATCATGGAGACAATCTTGAACAGAGATTCTGCAAAAGGAATATGGGATTCCATGCGTCAAAAGTATCAAGGATCCACTAAGGTGAAACGGGCTCAACTACAAGCATTACGGAGAGAATTTGAGCTTCTTGGAATGAAAGCAGGAGAAAGTGTTGATGACTATTTCTGTAGAACTCTTACCATTGCCAACAAGATGAAATCTCAAGGTGAATGCATGGAACAAACTGTTATCATTGAGAAGATTCTGCGATCCATGACAGCAAGATTTGATTATGTCGTATGCTCCATCGAAGAATCAAATAATCTTGCTGTCATGACCATTAATGAACTTCAAAGCAGCTTGCTTGTGCATGAGCAAAGAATGAAGGGCCACAAAGAGGAAGAGCAAGTTCTAAAAGTCACTGGTGGAGAGAGATTTGAAGCAAGGGAGGATGATCGATTTGGGAGCAGAAACAGAAGCCGTGGAGGATTCAGAGGCAGAGGCAGAGGTCGAGGAAGGCAATCTTTCAACAAAGCTCTCATTGAATGCTATCGATGTCATAAACTAGGACATTTTTCTTATGAATGTCCTAGTTGGGAAAAGGCAGCCAATTATGTGGAACTAGATGAAGAAGATGATATGTTGCTCATGTCATACGTGGAACTTAACAACTCCACCAAAGAAGAGGTATGGTTTTTAGACTCCGGTTGTAGCAGTCACATGAGTGGGAACAAATTGTGGTTTACACAGTTAGATGAAGGGTTCAGACACTCAGTGAAGCTAGGCAACAATTCTAAAATGGCAGTAATGGGAAAGGGATGTGTGAAGCTTATCATAGCTGGAATGATGCAAAAGATTGATGGTGTTTACTATATCCCTGAGTTAAAAAACAATTTGTTAAGTATGGATCAACTACAGGAGAAAGGCTTAGCAATACTTATTCAAAACAATACGTGCAAATTGTTCCATCCAACTAGAGGTCTCATTATGGATACAACCATGACCTCCAACAGAATGTTTGCTATAGCTGCTGTCATGCCTTCAAAGGAACCTGCTGTCATGCCTTCAAAGGAACCTGTGGTTTTCTTTCAAACTGCTGAGGAGGGAAAAACACAATTATGGCACAGCAGGTTTGCTCATCTTAATTTCAAGGGTTTACGAACATTGCATTCCAAGAAGATGGTTGAAGGGTTGCCATTACTTGCAGCTCCACTCAAAGTGTGTACTGATTGTTTAGCGGGAAAACAACACAGGAACAACATTCCACAGAAAAGCTACTGGAGAGCAACACGCAAACTGCAACTTGTGCATTCAGATATTTGTGGACCTGTAACTCTAGAATCCAACAGTGGAAAAAGGTACCTAATCACTTTCATTGATGATTTTAGTAGAAAGTGTTGGGTTTATTTCATTTCAGCAAAGTCAGAAGCTTTTACTATGTTCAAAAAATTCAAAAGTTTAGCTGAAAAAGAGGCTGGTTCTTTAATGGGTTGCTTACGAACTGACAGAGGTGGGGAATTTACTTCTAAAGATTTCAATGAGTACTGTCTTCTGAATGGGATCAAAAGACAACTAACTGCAGCATACACTCCTCAGCAAAACGGTGTTGCTGAGAGGAAGAACCGGACAATCATGAACTTAGTTAGAAGCATGTTGTCAGAAAAACATATTCCTAGAGAGTTCTGGCCAGAGGCAGTGAACTGGTGTGTACATGTATTAAACAGGAGCCCTACTTTGGCGGTCAAAGATCTCACACCTGAAGAAGCATGGAGTTGTGTTAAACCTTCAGTGGAATACTTTCGTGTGTTTGGTTGCATTGGTCATGTTCATATTCCAAATGTGAAAAGAACAAAGCTAGATTCAAGGAGTGAAAAATGTGTATTACTGGGAGTAAGTGAAGAAACAAAAGGCTACAGAATGTACAATCCAATCACAAAGAAAATTATGATTAGCCGTGATGTGATCTTTGAAGAAAATGAAGTTTGGGACTGCACAGAAGGTGACATCAATGTATTGCTGAAATGGGGAGATGATGAGATCGATGTAGCTGAAGAATTTGATGGGGAAATTGAAGAGCAGGACCAAGAGCAGTTTGAAGAGCAAGAACAAGAGCAACATGAAGTAAATAATCCTTCAGTTGGAGTAATTAGTTCTTCTTCATCTAGTTCATCTTCAACAAACTCAACTGAAGAAAATGAGCCTAATCAACCTACTGCTGCTGACCACAATCAACTTGCTGATGCTAATCAACCTGCTGCCAGAATTCGAAGACCACTATATTGGATGCAAGATTATGTCACAGGTACCACTGTTGCTCATCAACCTGCTGAACATAATCAACCTGCTGCCAGAATTCAAAGAACACCATACTGGATGCAGGATTATGACACAGGTGCAAATTTCTCTGAAGAAGAAGAAACTCAAAACATGGTATTTTATACCACTGCTGGAGATCCATACACCTATGAAGAAGCCTCAAAAAGTCAGAAATGGAGAGCAGCCATGGACACTGAGATTTCAGCAATAGAGAGAAATGGTACATGGGAATTAACTTTGCTTCCGAAGCATGCAAGGAAGATTGGTGTAAAATAGATTTACAAGACAAAGCTCAATGAAAAGGGGGAAGTTGACAAATACAAAGTTAGGCTTGTGGCAAAAGGGTATGCACAACAACATGGGATTGACTACACTGAAGTGTTTGCACCAGTAGCACGATGGGATACAATCCGAATGGTTCTTGCCATGGCAGCACAGAGAGACTGGACAGTGTATCAGATGGATGTAAAAAGTGCATTCCTCTATGGAGAATTAGATGAAGATGTGTATGTAGACCAGCCCTTAGGCTACGAGAAGAAGGGAGAGGAGTACAAAGTTTACAAATTAAAGAAAGCATTATACGGATTGAAGCAAGCACCAAGAGCATGGTTTAGTAGAATTGAATCATATTTTCTGAAGGAAGGGTTTGTTCGATGTCCAAGTGAGCATACTTTATTTGTAAAAACTCATCAAGAATGTCAAGGAGACAGAAAGATTCTGGTGGTGAGCTTGTATGTGGATGATCTGGTATTCACTGGAAATGACGAGGAAATGTTTGCAGATTTTAAAGCTTCAATGCAACGGGAATTTGCTATGACTGATTTAGGTAAAATGAAGTTCTTTCTTGGAGTAGAAGTTGTGCAGAACAATGAAGGAATTTACTTGAGTCAAAAGAAATATGCATTGGAGATCTTGGAGAGGTTTGGCCCGGAAAATGCAAATTCTGTTCGTAATCCAATAGTACCAGGTGTTAAACTGATGAAGAATGAAGATGCACAGCAAGTGCATATGACTCAATACAAGCAGATGGTCGGGAGTCTTATGTACCTATCAGTTACAAGGCCAGATCTTATGTTTATAGTGAGTTTAGTTAGTAGATATATGGAGCGACCAACAAATATTCATATGCAGGCTATCAAAAGAATTTTGAGGTATGTAAAGGGCACAGTGGACTTGGGAATTTGCTATAAACGGGGAGCTGCAACTGATGAAATGTTGGTGGCATTTTCTGATAGTGACTATGCCGGTGATCACGATGATCGAAGGAGCACTTCTGGATATGTGTTTATGTTTAGTGGGGGAGCAGTTGCATGGAGTTCAAAGAAACAACCAGTGGTTTCTCTATCAACTACTGAGGCAGAATTCATAGCTGCAGCTTATTGTGCTTGCCAGGTAGTGTGGATGAGAAGAGTGCTTGATAGATTAAATTGCAAACAAGTTACACCTACTGTCATATACTGTGATAACATGTCTACGATTAAACTAGCAAAAAATCCAGTTATGCATGGCAGAAGTAAGCATATAGACGTCAGGTTTCACTTTCTACGTGAACTATGCAGAGAAGGTGTTATTGAGTTAAAACACTGCAATACAAGAGATCAAGTTGCTGACATTATGACAAAAGCATTGAAGATGGATACATTTGAGAAGCTGAGAAATTTGATGGGCATATGTGTGGTCTCAAATGAATAAACCATTACATTTATTTACTGCTGCTAAACTGCCTGCTGAAAAAAAAAACAATGCAGTTTAAGGGAGGATTTGTTGCAACTAAGTCAGTTAATAAATGTCCTAGTCTTTAGGATTAAGAGATAAGATTTGATTTATTCCTTGTTTACTAAACCACGTTTGTAGGAGTACTAAACGTGGGTTGCATATTTTTCTGTTTTCCGTTGTAATAGCTGGATCTATATATCAGCTCTGCTTCATTAAATAAGATAAGCAATTTCATTCTCTTTATTTGTGTGTTTAAAAGAATTCTGGCTCTAACAGTCTTTGACTGCATCATGAAGAGTATCAGCTTCTGAATTAGCCAATCTTGCATTAATCTCATCACCTTCATACCTAAATACTGTCACCAATCCAACCAGGAGCTGCAAAATGATCATAACAAATCATGTTACCACATTATGTAAGTGATGGGAAATTCTGAACTGTTTGATCAATAGTATATTAATGATTGTACATGCCTTCCGGATATCACCAGTGGTATGGGCTGCAAGATCTTCTTCCAAGGAATGCTTGTAGCGAGCCTTGCAAGCCCTCTTCACAGCCAAGAGCTCCTCTGGAGATAGGACACAGGCAATTTCAACAATTACATGGAAATCGCCAGACTTCCTGATGGCCACATTTGCCAACACTGCATCTCTATCTCACCGAGTTGATCCTAGAATGAATTGTCGGATCAACAAGTCACCGAGTTGACCCACAAGACTAAATTGAATTTAATAACACTGAAATACATTTTGTGCCATTAAATGAATTTTCTTTTCTTTTCCTTCTTGATCTTTTACAAAAGTTTTGCCTGGCATATATCAGTGACATGAAGTATATAAAAGATAATAGCATGACAGTAGGGAAGGAGATGGAAGTACCTTTACAAGCCTTGTAGAGAGCTTCAGCATCTTCTTTAGGAACATGGTTGTCAGGAGCAATGAGGATAGCCATTGTCGATTTTTTATTACTTTTCCTGAAGAAATGTGACTAATTTGAAGAACATCATACCACCATTACTGTCTATATACACACAAATATATGCCATGGATCTCATGACACACACACACACACTGTACTGAAAGTAACGTCTAGAGGGTCCCACAAATCATGTTTAGGCGTTAATTACTTTTTTAAAAATATAATATAATATAATACATAATTATCAACGTCAATATGAGTCCAAGATTTAACATAAGACTCGCTAAATTGTATTATTTTTCTAGTTAGTATTTTAATTGTGTAATTTTTTTATTTTATTTTATTGTTATTATGCTACTTTGAAAAAAAAAAAACTCAGATAACTAATTTGAATACAAGATAAATTTTAAGAAATTGGATACATGAAAATATGTGAATGGAACAACAAAAATAATCCGTTTTTCCTTCTGTTTTGATGTTAGCTTTTGCAATTTGCTTCAGTAAATCTGGAATAATCAATTAAATTATCTTTTATATTTAATTAAATAAATATAGGAAAGAAATATTGATATGTAGGACTCTATGGCCCAATGGATAAGGTGCTGGTCTACGGAACCAGAGATTCTGGGTTCGATCCCCAGTAGAGTCGACT
>Ga0307510_10009417_pt1 | contig 11639 bp, 7 predicted proteins | sample 12_EM_MG_FD_207224 | JGI IMG/M metagenome (GOLD analysis project Ga0307510, IMG submission 207224) | Populus trichocarpa ectomycorrhiza microbial communities from riparian zone in the Pacific Northwest, United States - 12_EM | ecosystem: Host-associated > Plants > Roots > Unclassified | place... | reverse complement strand
AGCCCACGAGAGCGGTGTTAGGCCATACGTGTCTGGGATGCCCGGATTGATATCTTTTTGACCCAATAGTAGCTTCACTATTCCCTCATGGCCATTCTCGGCGGCCCGCGAGAGTGGTGTTCGGCAGGATTGACTTGAACCATCTGGGTTGACATCTTTCCGGCTCAACAGTAGCTTCACTGCTCCTTCATGACCATTCTCGGCAGCCCTCAAGAGCGGTGTTTGGCCAGACGTGCCTGGGATGTTAGGGTTGACATCTTTCCGCTCTAATAGTAGCTTCACTATTCCCTCATGGCGATTCTGGGTCGCCCACAACAGTGGTGTATGGCCGTGGTCAGACGTGCAATTGGGGTTGACATATCTCCCTCCAAATAGTTCATCGACTACTCGCGCCGCCTTCCCCCACTCGCCACCTATGCACCCAGGATTGACAAATTGCGGTCCCAGAAATAACCTCACCACCCCCTCATGCCCATTTCCAGCAGCCCATGAAAGCGCTGTTCGGCGAGAATTCGTGTCCTGCTGATCAGGTTGGATATGTTTATTTCGCAAGAGCAACCTTACTACCTCTTCATGCCCATGCTTTGCAGCCCACATGAGTGGCGTCATACCTGCTCTGTCTTTTTGGTTGATATCCCATCGGTGCATATTTATCAAGATACCCGCTACCTCGGCGATGCCGAAGTACGAGATGCAGTGTAGCGGAGAAAAGCCCCCGCGATCAGGAATGCGCGCCCAAGGAAACTCCCAGCTGACCAATTTCTCACTGATCGACTCCCAAAGGAGTTTGGTAGATATGTGACTGTCGAACTGATCAAGAAGCTGGATCGTAAATGTTTTTGAGCGATCTGATAGATCCATCCGCATGTGGGTTCCCCAATATAAAGAAGAATATTCAAGGAAGGGTGTGACTCGTGGGGTAGGGGGTGGGCTGGCCGAAATATCCTTGATGTGCTGGAGGTTGAGATACGTTAAGCAGGTTTCAGCCATTGTTGAGTGAGCTCGATCAAAGAGGTCGGGACATGTGCAGAGGTACTCTTGGAGAGTAAAATGAATCAACCTAACGATCGAGCCAGCCTTTTCCATGGTGACAAGTCCTTGGCAGCAGCCTAACATAGTCGATATCGCAGGGATACCATCGCTATTGAGATCAATTGACCCTATCCGAACCGCGATGGCGTGAGATAGTTCGTTCACCTGCAGTGGTCGCCTCGAATGGGAGATCCACATGAGAACGGCCATCCCAAGTCTTGCTTTCTCTCTGCCCTGAGCCTTTATCCTTCCCAGCGTTGCCCCGTACGCGCCCCCCAAGTCTAAGCCATTGTTCATTGCCCTAAGCCTTTGCCTCCGTGAATATATGGTGGTCTCTTGTAGGATCGTCTCGATGCTTAAGAAGACAAGCAGGAATCTAGATTCAGAATCGTTCAGCACACGCCATCAAGTATTTTTGGTAGTTTCCGTTCTTACATTTCTGAAACTGTTTCGGGAATCTTCTGAATGATTTCCTGCTCCAAACTCTCGTCCATCGCATCCGGCATGATATCCTCTTTCAGTTTCGCTCGGAGGAATGTGATGATATCACTCTTGGTGGGTGTTATGGATATAGTTGCTGCCCTCCCCCCAAGATGCTTCTCAACCTCATCCCGGATATGTGGCCTCCCGGTCATAAATATCCTAGCGCCGGGGGACTCCTGGAGAATTTGGTTGAGTGAATCGAGAAGCTTCATCCGATGTCCTGGTAGACACTCGTCTAGGGCATCAATGCATATAAATGTGGATAGTGAGGACGAGATATCCTGCAAGAACTCCACAATTTTTGAAAGCGCCAGCATCTGGCCACCGATGGCCCTCTCTCGGCCTTGGAACGCTTTGACTATTTTTTCCGGGATTTCGCCGAGCCCACGAACAACCTGCTTCAGCACCGAAGCCAGAATTGCACCAGGGGATTGCTCCTGATCTGCGAAGTCGAAGTAGAAGCAAGCAACAGCAGCCCTTCCTTCCTCGGCCTCCTTGCATAACGTATCTATCACCAGCGAGCTGACATCACAGCCTATTAGAAATACCATTCTTCCCTCAAGTATCTTCTCTCTTACCTAATATATGTTTTGCCAACTCCGGGGCCTCCGTAGCAAAATAAGGCTGAACCCCCAGAGTTGCCCTCACCCATACCGCCAAACCAATTCCGATATTCCTCAGTTTGCATGAGCCAGCCTCCCACCTCGTCGACCCTACGGATTCGGATGTCGTGGTGCCGTATCTGGGGTTCGAGTGGTGATAGCCATGCCAAAATTTCGGACTTCTCGTCAACCACCGTGCAGTTATTCCACACATTGCGGACGGAATTGTCATTATTAAAGCAGTTGATATTGCCGTTGATGTGAGGTTGCGACATTTTTGATTTTTCGGTGTTTCGAGGGCTAAAGAGGATGGGTTCTTGAGTAGTTTTGTCCGGTAGAGTGGTTGAAGTGATTCCTTGGGGTGAAGAAAAGCGGGGGTAATGGCCATTTTGAAGCGCCGGGGATGAAGGCCAACAAGTTCTCGGCATGAAGAACCTGAACACAGGGATTAAAAATCTGCATGGAGGATCGGTGTGGGTCAAAGTCCCGAGACAAAATTCTTGCGCACAGACAATCTGGCATACGGATTTTTAATCCCTATGTTCAGATTCTTCGTCGTGGGAACTTCTAGTCCAATCAACCTACCTGATAACAGCACGGCAGCTGTGAAACCAACCTTATTGTGCTCCCTGTATGGGTAAACCTCCGGCGACTGAGATAGGAGTGGGGTTCAAGATCTCGTGCTGTGTTGGCATCGGGGGCGGTGTCGATCAAACTCTCCTTGTCACAGCCTCAAGAACAACCGGTGGGAGGCATACCCTAGAGTACAGTAAAATCACGTCCATAACGAAGACGACCAGGCTTAGTCATGGCCAAAATCTGCTGCTGTGAGTCGTCGGCTTCACATGGCCGCGCAGATTGTGGCCTGAAATTGTTTTAACGGGCACTTGCAAACCAATAGGAGGCCATATTACTCGGCTTTGTGGTGTTCGTTATGGACGAGATTTTGCGGTATCACAGGAATAATTCAAAAGACCAGTCACGTGATTTCCATCTCCCTCCTCTACATTAGCCAATATCAATCTCTACTACGCGTATGGAACGAGGCTCACTCATGAGCCTTGAAATTCCGCTCCGCTCATGGAGGAGGGAAATAATAATATAAAAACAAGCGCTCCACTGAATGAGACTACGACTTATTCTCGCCGCCAGTACCGGCAGCCTTTAATCCCTCTTCATGAACCGTCATGGGGATTTTCGTATCCTCGGACTTGACATGATCAAAGTGTGTCTGGGATAGTGAGACCTGCGTTTTCCTTCCTGTTTTGTGTCGGGTAGGTATGCTGAGCTCAGCCGAGTACGGTATGATACTTGCCTGGTCTGTACCAACACACATCCCCCACCAAACATCCTCCCAACACCACACTGTCTATCACCGTTGACAACAGCTCGACACTTCCCAAGCCGCAACTCTGGTTTCCCTATCCACACCTCCTTCTTTCTTCCCTACGAACACACGTGTCACTATTAGTATCATTTTGATTGTGGAATATGTTGCGGTTCTTTGGTCGGGTATTTTTGGGGGGAGCACCGGCTGTCAGCCCGACCGGGAAATGCACCCTAACTTATTTGCGCAGGAGTAGGAACGGTGAAGTTCACTTCAACCACCACCACCACAACAAACTCACGACGAAGATAGGAGTATATATCAAGCACAAGGTCCTCTTATTCTTCCATGAATTGCCACACATACCCATGAATGTTTCCCCTCCCCCTTCCTCACTCCCGTGCTAAGAAAGGAAAGACAAACTCCCACTGTTCATAGCCTCCGGGCATCCAACTCTCCGGACAACAAACTCTCTCACTTCCAATACCGCTTTACCCGATTTTCTCACAACCTTCCCCTGCGGCTGCCTCGATCCGGGGCTCGAACGCATTCCTGCAGCCGAAATGTTTTCCCGAAAGCTAAGGCCTTGTTCGGTTGCGATAGTTCCGGTACGTTGTCCCATACAATTGGCCGTTCCGAGAAGGAGCGAAGGCCCTTTTCACAGCAGAAACGGCCGCCCAACACAACAGAACCATCGTAAACGAACAGGGCCTAAAGCCTTCGTAAAGCTAAATGGCGTTCCCGAAGCCATCAACAAGTGCGTTCCCAAACAGCAAAGGAACTATCATGAGAGCATGCCGAGCAGCATCTCGCGATTTCTGTCAATTTCTGCTAGCTGCATTTCTGATCTCTATTATTTTTAGTACATGTGGGAATGGTACATTCGAGACGTTGAAGGGATATTATAAGTGTAATCTAAAAGCACGAGGTGCTGAGCCGGTGGTGAATGAAGCTGCCCCCCCTGCGCTGGACTATTCAGACAGGATGTATGATCCCATACTACACTTAGCACCAGTGCCTCCATGCCCTAAACTATTGATATCTTGCATGCACTGCTAAGTATGCAGGTAAGTGGATTCTCGGAAAAGAGTAAAACTCCAGAAAGTGCGGCCCTGCTCGTGAATGCAAAAGTATCAGGAAAAGGCGACATTGCGCACGGACCCGCCCTTGAATAGAGGGGATGCAACACCCAAGGGCTATTAAGAAGTAAAGGGCTAGGGTTGGCGCCTTTTCCGGATGCTTTTGCATGTGGAGAGTAGATCTATTGCACTCCACCACATTAAAACTAAAAAGGGAGAGAAAGAAAAGAGTTATTGTACAGTACAGGTACTGCGTAAGACTAAAACACCCTCTACCAAAAAATAAATCACGAGACAGATACTCTGCTATCACCGTGGCTGCAACGACGGAAAATGTTATGCCATTCTAAGACATAGAATGACTAACGGGGCCCTTAGTATTTTTGAGTGATAATCCCTTAACCAGTACTCTTGTTCACGCACGTTTAGCGTCATGCTAAAGTAGAGATCATTGATCCAATGGATGAAGGAGGTAGCAACTAAAGTTAAGATTCAACACAGGAGGAGTAATGATTGATTGTAAGATAAGCATAACAAATGGAAGCGAAAAAGAAAAAGAAAAGAAAGACTGAATCAAGAAGCCTATCGAAGTGAATGAAATAGACTAAGACAGTAGGTCTTGCAAAGTGGGACATTGAAAGTAGCGATTTTACAATTACTTCAAGAAAAATAAGTTCTGCAAATGTGCCAATAAGGTCAGTCAGGAGAATGGTTAAAGCTATGATAGTGAGGGGTATCAGGGGGAAGTTTGGGGAGAAACTGGGAAAGGACACAGTACTGAGGTCATTTTGGAGAATCATTTCATACCAGTGTATGGGTAATGTTATATCCTGAGTGGGGGAAGGCTAGGAACCTTTGTGATATAACAAATTAGACGACTAGTGTAGGTATTTTGTGTAGGGAGGAAGAGAGAGGGTTAAGTAAGCTGTTGTTGCTGTTCATTGGTAGAATGTAGTAGTTGGTATCCCTTTTCTATGAGATTTCAAGCCAAACATGCCCAATATCGTAGATGTGATCAGTATATTGAATGCTGGTACCTAGACCCCCCCATATGCTGTTTAGCTATGGGGGCATCGGGAAAAAATGAACGTGCACCCTGCTGCGTCCAGCCCTCGATGTGCACCGGATATTGTGGGTGTATATAAAGTAAACATCAAAAAATTAATCTTGTATCTGAGGCGTGGGCGGAGCATCTGGATTGATCCAACGTTGTTCTTTTTGCGTCCAGTACATCCTGAGTGTCCAGACATCTTTTCCAACACTGGTTGCATCACGCCTCTACCCCATATCACCCCCTCTTCTACCCCATCATATCTTCAGTTTCGAAGTCACTTTTCCTGCCTTCCATCTTTGCAGCATCTAGACGCCTCCCTCATGTACCCCTCTTTACTTTTGCATCATGACCTGCTTTCAACACCCTGACTGTCCCGGATGTGAAAGAGCCAATTATGAATAGCCTACGACTCCTAGTAGTCGCATGCACAATCTTTGTTTCTAGATGAAGTTTCTATTTCTATGTGTATCTGTATATGCTCTGGTAGTATATGTGTTGTAACGCCCTACTAGTATCAGCGTCAGAGAGCCATGCAGCCCAGGTCAAAGGGGTTGGGTCACTGAGGATTTTATTGATTCTTACAGCGAGTGTCGGGAGCGACACAGGCCCGCTCGGGCTACATTGCTTCCAAACTTTATTTAACAATACTGAAAAATACAGCCCACTCTGTAATTCTAAGAAATTTGGTTGAAGGTGGGTAAATTGAACTGGCTAATGACAAGCTACCAGCAGTCTGTCACTGGTATGAGATGAGTAAGGCGTAAGATTGTCCTGATATCCAAAATTGTCATCTGACAGGTAAAGTCACAGCTGAACCGTCACTTGTTCTTGTACATCCGACTGTGGTCTGAAGTTTACTATGCTCATGAATTCAACACGGAAGAGGTGACAGACCATCCCCTACTGCATATAGTGGGACCAGATTTTGAACAGAGACATGAGTCTGGCCTGAAGGCAACCCCAAAGTGTAGTATATATATGCTTACCACTAGCCTGTAACGAAATGCAATTGTTCCACATGATCCGGTTACGGAAGAGCCGAGCACATGTGCGCCTGGCCCTGGGTATGTCGTAAATATTGGACACCAGCAACGCATGAACTGGGATCTCCAGTTGCGTTAGTACTTCAGCTGGCGGAGTTCAGAGTATTGCCTGATTCTCGGGCAGTAGGTACTAGGGAGGCATGCTCAGTCGTCTATATTATATCAATTCGGGACATATAGTCTCCGGGGATATATTGAATGCTCTGCCCAAATAATCGACATTGTACGTATTAGCACGACGTCCTTTCAGAAACCTGTAGTGGGCTGAGGGGCTGGTGTGGGTCTCGTCTTCTCTAAATGTTGTACTACCTTAGTTGGCAATTCAGCTGCAGCACGGTGAAGGAATTCCAAGTTCAATAGTCTCATCCAGATTGCATGTTGTGGACCATATCTGCTCAGAAACTGTTGGGCTGCGTGAATCTTATTTGAGAGTCGCCATCTGTCCTTGATTTATTCCCTTTGTGTGAGCTCTCCATAGTCGGTAGAATACATAAGAATATTGCTGAACTGGTAGATCTGATCACAAAAGTGACTTATTACATATATCGTAAGGAAGTTGAAATAAGATTTGGGATAGATGAAGTCTATATGTTGGGCGATCCCTTCTTCATGATTGTTGTCCGGATCTGGTGCTGTTGAGATAGGGGTACTTGCTCCAGCATTCGGGCTCTCTGATGGCACAGGTCCTTGCGCAGCTCGTCTGCCTCTTCTTCCGTTTATTTAGATATTCCAAACTCCAAGAACATGTCCTGCGTCTTGTGGAACTGCATCACGGATTCTTCCCTATAAGATAATGTCTACAGTGTATGTCTTTGGTATTGAGCCATCAGGATGAAGTCAAGCAGTGACCTGACACAGGTGAGCGCAGATCTGATGGGTTACACCAGGGTAATATCAGGCTATCTCAATGCCAGAGGAGGGACTTGCAACAAACAACACTCTAGATTCATCACCTCTTTTCGTTGCCACTGGGTAATCTCCCCGTAGGCCTTTTTAGAGATATAGAATCTCAGGTAAGGGGAAGGGGGTTTCCTGGTGTTGTTGAAGGCCTACTGTAGTGCATGTTCTGTGAGATATTCCTGAATCCAGTCCATCATATACTTGAAGAGGCCTAGATATATTGTATACAGCATATTCAGCTTGTGCAGATCAGGCATCCAAACTCAAATGAGCCCTTGAAAACCATTTTGCCCTCTCTTGATACCATGAGTTTCATTCATGTAGAGAGCGTGTGTAGCGTCGTGGGTCTTGGAATCTAGGGAGGGATTTTCGCGTTCATAGCATTTGTATCTTGCATAATCGCTAATGCAATGGTTGCCTGCATGTCATCCAAGTTCTTCTGAAGGCACCTCACATTTAGGACAGTGGTTGAATATAATCCTGTGTAGGGTAAAGTTTTAAATATGGTCCGCAATCCACCCTTATTTGATCCGTAAGCATCTACAGATGGTGCCCTCAATAGAATGAATAGGGGCACCCTCCCGCAGCGGTTGATCCACTGGCGCAAAGATCAGTTTGAATAAGCAACGGGGTGTGTTGGCATTTATCAGTCGTTAGAGTTTGGTGGCCCTTGAGGATTTTGCGAGCATGGGGGGAATAGGCAATACATCAGGAGGCAGAATTGCCATTAATCCAGGTCTGTTATGTATTGTCGAGTGAAGACTTTGGATTGTCATATAAAGTGGCTATGCTTTGTTGTTTCCACAGAAGTTGGTGTGAGTCGTCTGATCTGACATTCCAATAATTTGAACCAGAGTCACACTTTCCAGGAACCTTTTCTGTGATCTATTAGTATCCTTTCACGCAGAAGAGGCTACGCTGCAGTACTTGGAAGTCCCACCACCATTCAGCCTTATGCCTTTCAGCATAGATTCTGTGTCCACTATGCAGGTATGCACCGCATAGCGCATAGACCAAGTCATCAGGATAGGCGAGTGGGTGAAGAAGATATCACACGCTGTCTAGGATGTTCCAATAGAAGAATGGTAATGTTCGCAGACTGTGCTCTACATGTCCCTGCAACCATGGCATAAACAGGCTATACGGATCCAAGTATCGGAGATGATTCTCCAATGTATGCATAGAGCTATGGCCAACAGATGTTGAGTTTCCGATACCATTTGAAAAGTAATAGTAAATGCGCCTCTTTGAGGCTGTGAGTTCAATGACTCAAGATGCAAGTTGGCAACCTCGTGCACAAGCAAGCGGAGCCAATGGGTTCTTACACAAATCCATGCATTCTTTCTTTTACTTTTTGACCTCTCCAATGACTCGCGAGCCGTATAAACAATGCTGCTGTTCTGCAGCGACCGGGCATTTGTTATCCTTGAGGTCTGCAGTTTCGCGTTCCCTCATAGGCTGATCATCAGGTGTATCACGCTGACTACCGGCTGTATCTCAGGATGTATCTGATTTGTATTCAGAATAGGAGTGTTGGATGGGTTCGCCTCTTATAAATTGAGGGTCATGGTGAATTGTATAATAGAAGTACGAGAGGGACAGAGCCAAAAAACGATATGACAGGCAGAAACTTATTCACTGACTTGACTTCTACATCTGTGTGTGAACATGGCCCTTACATACCAAAAACTAATACTACATGCGCAAGAGTAGTCCCGATAGCCTCAGACCATTTCCCTCAGATATTATATAATCTGGCTACGTATGAGTTCCCCTCTTTTTCTCACGGCAACTTCTCCTCTTGTGTTCACCGCAACTACCCCACTGCTTGCAGCTCTGACCGAATACCAAACGCTCATCCATCATACTTTCGGTATACTTCTAGCATATTCTAATCAGGATGCTCGGACAGGAATCTGGGCTTAGGAGGTGCCAGTGATTCACAATACCACCTCTCACGGGGAGTCCGTTGACTTGCAGGCCTATTGTTGGTGTTATCATGGTGCCTCTTTCAGTGTGTACTCTGTCCGAGGTTCGGTTGCTCTTGTTGGACGAACAAGGATATGTCGAGCAGGCCTACGGTCAGACTGTGCTTGAGGAAGGATGGCTGTGGCAGTGCCTTGGTCAAGATATTCGCAGTCATCTCTCCGGTCAGGCAGTAGGTGAGTAGTATTCCTTGTTTCTTGATATGTTCTCGTATGAAAGGATATTAAATATCGATGTGTTTAGTGCGTGCATGAAACTGAGGATTTCTTGCTAATGCTATAGCACCGTGGTAATCAATATTGATATTCCGTAGTTTCTCTAAGTGCCTTCAGGCCCATAGATCATATACTAAAGCCTGCAGCCAGAGGGATTCCTTCACCCATTGTGTCAAGGCCATATATCCGGCCAATTGTTCGTTACAGGATGGGGCTGGGCAGATTTTGACCTTGTGACTTCGTCATTCTTGATAGACCTCTCATAGTTTTCTGCAGCCACACAAACTCGCTCAAAGCAAGCTTCCCTCCAGCTCATAGCAGGATAGTACAAAGTGCGGTTGGTATAGACCGACAATAAAGGTATCCAAATGAGCGCAAGTCGATGGCGGGTAAGAGGAGACTTGGGTGGGGAGGAACTCGGGCAAGGAGGAACTTGCGTTCAAGAGCGCGCAGCCCGGGACACAGATTCAGATGGCGGCTGGGGGAATGGTTTCTGTGTCTATGGGAGAGAAGGCGGAACTGAAAGAATAAAGGGGAAGACAAATCACGCTATGACATGACAAACTCGACTAACCAGAGCCAGTGCAACTAGCCTTCGCACTAGTGTGTATTATCTATGGCACAATTAGCCGTGTATTATTTTGGGGCTATGATTTTTCTGAGCTTAGGATTTTGTGTGGGTATGATTTGTGTGCCTATGATCTATTAAGGTGTATGATTTTTTCTGAACATATGATTTGGGTCAGTAGGATTTTTCTGTGTGTATGATTTTCATGACAATGGTCCTGTTCCTGTAGCTGATTGTAAGAACTTGAATAAATGGAGAATGTATACAGACTTCTTGAATTTCTGCCTCTGAAAACAGAGAAGCCTTCTAGTCACTCTTACATTTACTTGGAGGTGTGCACGTGTGATCGGGCGGACGAGGGTCAGAAAATGGACATGTCCGCCCGCTCCTACATGTACTCCCCCGCTTATATGGGGCATTTTCCAATCAATCCATTGCGGCTTGTCATTTACTACGGTATACATTGTTGACTTGACACCTTCTCTGCATTTCTTGGCAACTAGGATAACTTAGGGGATAGTCAAAATGCCTTCTCAATTACGAAGTCAAATTCTATGAGTTTATAATTATTTTACATAAAATTAAGTTAGTGGAAAACGGATCTTTTCTTCTCTTGCCCTCCAGTTCCGGCACTCTTCCTGGCTGGAACTCATATTGGGGTATGAGATCCTGTCTGCTCTCTTTTGCGGGTTACAGGTATAACCGGTAGTGGATCAGTGGTTCCGGATAGAGCCTCCTCTTTCGAACAATCCTCTTCCAGGTGGCCCCTTGAGCGTAGTGTTCATTACCGGGTGGGGCGGGTATTTTACTTCCCGCCCTGATTGCCTAGACGGCCCCTGTCTTCAGATCCCCCACTCTTGCCCCTGTGCGGGGCCCCACTTATTCCTACGAGTGATATTCTGTAACTAAACAAATGGCAGGTTGAAATCTAAGGGGTCTTTGGCCTCTGAATTCTGATCCGAAATCACAATTTGAGATCGGAATTGGCTGGCCAAACAGCCCCTAATCATTTTGTATGTCTAGTATGATGACTCCACTATTAGTATATTCCATATAGCAATCCGGCAACTATCTCAAAAGATAGGATTTGAATATAGTGCTCACATTATCATTATGATTAGGGCTTCTAGTTTGAGATAAATAGTGTTTGGAAATTGTTCTCAGTATATGATTGTAAGAGTATAATCTGGGTATGTTTCTAAGTACTTCTAAGCTTATGATTCCGGGTACATAACTCTAAGCGTATAGTTCATCAGCAAAAAATATTCTCCCTCATGTATTACATACATATCTCCCTGTATCACCTGGTAATACCATCTCCCCCTATACCCCCCATGCCTCTCATTTTTC
>Ga0307510_10009416_pt1 | contig 11639 bp, 24 predicted proteins | sample 12_EM_MG_FD_207224 | JGI IMG/M metagenome (GOLD analysis project Ga0307510, IMG submission 207224) | Populus trichocarpa ectomycorrhiza microbial communities from riparian zone in the Pacific Northwest, United States - 12_EM | ecosystem: Host-associated > Plants > Roots > Unclassified | place... | reverse complement strand
GTGATAAAGTCATGTGATGGAAAGGGGGTGGGAACAGATCATGTGATGAGAAAGTATTGGTAAGCAAGCAAAAAATGAAATTTGACCCTTGAGAACGTAACACCCAATCACTGCACCACCACTTCACATCGGACCAATACCAGTTATCTGACCATTTATCCATCCTTCATCATCCCTACCCAAGGAGGTTGTACCATTACCACCAGTTGTACCAAGAGTACCATCACCACCCATTGTGGATCTGTCACCATTCATTCCAATGCCTACTCACCCTAGCCCACCACCTGTGGAACCACCTCATATTGCATCACCACCCCTCCCTTTAGTACCTTGGGGATCACATCGACAAGAATACTCATCCATGGAACAATACGAACCACCAGTTCAAATGGACGAAACACCCGATCCAGTCAATGTACCACTACCCCCGTCTTTGCCAATATCAGTACTGGTTACCCAATGAATCAAAAGCACACTGTTACCACCTAAAAGGACCACACCCTCTTCACTCGACCTTATTCCACTTCCATGGGACATTCCCCCTTTTCCAAGAATCACTCCACAGTCATCACCCCCAGTCGCATCATCATCACAACTCCTTCCTGAATCATGAGTATCACCCCCAGTCGTACCCCCATCAGAATTCCCTCCCGTTGTCTCAATGACACTTAATCCTACAAAACCCTTATTACCCAGACACCCCACCTTGAGGACGTTGTCAAGAGACAGACCTACTCCACTGGAATGGGAAGAATTTCAACCATCACCAGTCACAGGGAAATGAAAGGAGCTTTCACCTGAATTCAAAAAGGAACCCTCACCCCCAGTAGCATCATCATCACGACTACCACAAATTCCACCCATTTGGACCACCCCCTTATTCAAACAACATGAGGAATTCATTCGTGAAAAAGACCATCTTGGAAGGAATTGCAACCATCTCCCAGTATGGGAAAGCGACAAGAGTCACCACAACACGTTACGATGCCACTCAAACGTGAGTGAAGTGAACCGGAAACACAATGATCAATGAGTCCTGAAGAACAACCTATCCCTCCTGACTCCCCAAAGCTTGTCCCCACACCTCCCTACTCCCCAAAACTCACTGCAACCATGTCAACGTCACAACCCATTGTAATGTTAGGGTTAAGACAAGGTTCCCCTGAATCCTCAATTATGTTGACACCTTCTAGCTTCAGACTTGGCAAACTTTATAGAACCCCAGTTCAAACAATCATTGAAGTCGAAGATGAATTAATGGAAGAAGGAGAAACATCCAATTTGGATTTGTCAATGGAGAAAGGACAAATTACAGACACAAGACAGTCAACCCCTGACAGTATGGACATCAGAATACCTCAGGTACCCTCCGACTGGATGCAACCCACTTTACCCTAGGTCATGTGGTAACAACCACTCTAGGAAGGGCATCATGTTACGATCCTGGACCCCACCCCTTATTTTCCACCATTTTCTTACCATTTACTTTGTGCTCTCAGTCACTTGTTCCCCACTCGTTCCCTTACGCGCTGCTCGGACCGCCACCAAATCACCTAACAAGTCACCTAATAGATCACCTGACTATTCCGCAGTCAGATATCACATGCCATCACTCCGCAGTCCGCAGCATTCCGCAGTATCACTATTTAACCCTTTATGGACCACCAGCTCATGATGGAGCTATACTTAGAATTGCCAGTTCATGATGAACCTTACTATATGCTTCTGTCACTCTTGTGACTTCCATTACTTGTTACTTTCTCACTTGTATATAAACCCTTGTACTTTCGACAGTTAGGCCTTAAGCCTAACTTGGTTTTCAATCCAAGACTTGTAGCTTCCACCCAGGACTCTCAGAGTCACCAGCCTGAACCTTCAGTTGCTTCAAAGTTCCCTTGAAGCTCTACCCCACTTTACTTCTATCAGAACACTCAGGAGTCGCCCTTACCATTGGGGACTTACTCATTATACTGTGTAGCCAACCGGTACCACGCTACTCACATGATCATTGCCTTAGGAGGACAACCCACTAAGCAATCCCAGTCATCACCAAACCAACCCACGCATGTCGCATCTTTAAGGCCCTTGGACCTTAATACAAGTTAGGCTTTCCTACAAGTTCTTGAAACACAGAACTGTTACCACCGTGGCAACCACCCAGACATATACACTCGACAATGAGTTCACACAAATCTTCAGGAGACAACAGGACAATCTCCCAGAGCACATCAAAGTTAACATATACTTTGATGATCAAGGACCAGGACATCCTAACACCGGATACTACCTTGATACCCCAAAGAAACAACACACGCCTATCGAATTCATCAAGGCCAACGGCACCTACCACTGGGTCAAACTCCTCTGGAGACAAGACAAGTGGCAAACCAATCAAAGAGGCATATACAACGACTCAAACGTTGGGTGGTGGATCATATCAGACCCTCAACACCCCAACCACATATTTTACGAACAAGAGGCCAGCGTCCCTCTCACTATCGCAGCAGTTACCACTGCACTTCAGCAGCTTCCTACCCATCCCAACACCCCAGATTATCCAACCACAATGGAAGGACAACAGGAAGAAGTTAATGTTGCTACTGGACAAACCCAGCAAGAACCACAGAGGATTAATGTTATCACCAATACCTCTAATGGCACTCTCAAAGGAAACCCTCCATTCATATTCAATGGAGATAGAAACAAAACCCGCAAGTTCCTCATCAATTGGGTACTATGGGAGAAAGTCAACTGAAACAATGAAATCATGAAGAACCCCCTCTCCAGAATCGTCACCATGCTCAGCTACATGGACGGCACTCATGTAGATGCCTGGAAGGAGGAGCAACTCCAGAAACTCGAAGAAGAACGACAGGATGGAACCCTAGAAACAGATGAAACCCTCTGGGACCATTTTCTTGAAAGGTTCAATAACGCCTTTACCAATCAGAACTGTCAATCCGAAGCTTACCAGGAGTTATGCAAACTCAAACAAGGAGACAGCCTTGACAACTTTTTCACCAAATTCAAGCAAATTGCACATGAAGCAGATGTTCCCCTAGATGACAAGGGAACCATTGAAACTCTCAAGCATGCTATGACTCAAGGACTCACTAGCGCCATCATTAATTCCCCTACCTACGACCCTACCACAAAGACCCCTTGGACATTCTAGGAATGGGAAGAACAGGCCCGCAAATCCCATCTCAAATGGAAGGCGGCAGCTGAGTTCACCCAAAGATGTCAGGGACTCTTCCAAGCATTCAAACTTGCCCCTAGGCAGGTTAACAACCCCGGAAGAGGCAATTATGGGAGGAACAACAACTGGAGGAACAAAAATGACCGACGTACTACCTCCCAAGGAGGATATCATATGGACGTTGATGCTACTATCACCTCAGACATCAACGCTACCGCTGGCAGAGGACAACAGCATTCTGAAGCCAAGAAAGCGGAAATCATAAGAAGCAATTTGTGCTTCTACTGCGAAATCAAGGGACACTGAGCCAAGGATTGTTGCAAGAAACAAGCTGACTGCAGTAACTTCAGCGGTCACCCCAACAACCCCAGGGAACCCACTAGGGTTCATGCCACACCCATTATGCCAGATATCCAGGAGCTTAACAGTCTCACTGATTACTTGAAGGAAAATATGGACTCCTTTGATGAAGATACTAAGCTGGACTTCATTGGAAAGCTTATGCCAAAGGATTTTCCTGAGGCCCGAAACTAGCTGCCTTAGTTAGGGCTTTTCGACTTGATAGTATGTTTGTAAATAAATCAAATTCAATACAACTCAAAGTTCCAATCACACACTATCGAGGGACGGCAGAAGAAACAATCTTGCTCGACACTGGAGCAACTGAAAACTTTATCAACCAGACAACTATCAACAAACTTCGCTTAGGAACCAAAAGACTCCCTTACTCACAGGCAGTATACAATGTCGATGGAACTATGAACAGAGCTGGAACCATCACTAGAGCTTGCAACCTACTTGTCACTCAAGGAAACAAGAAAGAACAAATAAGATTCTATGTCACGAATCTAGGTCGCGATTGGATGCTCTTTGGCTACCCATGGTTCAAGAAATTCAATCCAGACATCGACTGGGAGAAAAGTGAACTCAAGGGACCAAAAGTCCAAATCGAAACCCTACTCTATGGCACCCTTTAACATGCAAAGACATGGCTCAAACAGAAGAACCAAGAAAATGAGGATCTCATCCTTGAAGCACAGACATGCGCTCTATGGTTGGGAGTTACTCCTTCAGAAATAAGGGAAGGCCTGGTAGAGATTAACTGCACCCACACAGCAGTTGAAATGGCCCATAAGTACGCATCGGAACATGGGAAGGAGGAAGTCACCCTCCCAGAAGAATTCAAATGTCATACGGCATTATTTTCAGATGAAGAAGCAAACAAGTTCCCACCAGCTCACAGAGACGGAGACCACAAAATCGTACTCATGGACACCGCCCCTACCCACTTCAACTGCAAAGTCTACCTGCTCTCAAGAGACAAGCAGGAAGTGGAGAACAAATTCATCGATGAAAATCTGGAAAAAGGCTACATCGCACCATCAGACTCCCCCTACGGCTTCTCTACCTTCATGGTCCCTAAAAAAGGCTTGAAGGAGAAGAGATATATCATCAACTACTGCCCCCTTAATGCAGTCACACGGAAGGACGTTACCCCACTCCCCAATCTCAAACAGTGTATCGAAAACTTGCAAGGAATGGAACTATTCAGCAAGTTCGACATCCGCTGGGGCTACAACAATATCCGCATACAGGAAGGCAATCAATGGAAGGCTGCATTCAAAACATGTCGGGGACTATTCGAACCCAAAGTTATGTTCTTTGGGATAAGTAACTCACCAGCCAGCTTCCAATGATTCATGAATGGTATTCTCAAAGAACTATATGAATACTTCGAGAAGAAAGGCATACTCAAAATACGGTGCATCCCCCAGAACTACATGGATGACTGTGGTATAGGCACCCTCCTCAAAGACTTCAAATTACACGTTGAGATCATCCATTTCCTATTCGACCTACTTGCACGTCATGGCCTACACCTCAAACTGTCAAAATCTATCTTCATAAAACCACAAATGGACTTCTTAGGTGTCCGGATCTCCAAGGAAGGAGCAACTGTTGACCCAGCCAAAGTCACTGGACTTAGGGACTACCCACGTGAACTCAAAGACAAACGACAAGTTTGCAGATTCCTAGGAGTTGCCAGCTACCACTGCATGTTCTGCCCCAACTTCTCCATCATCACCGCACCCCTCACAGCACTTACTGGAAAAGATGTACCCTTTGAATGGGGACCCAAGCAAATGGAGGCCCAAGACAAATTAATCACCCTGATCACCAGTGCACCCATCCTAGCCAGACCTGACCCGGATAAACAATTTGAGCTCGAAACCAACGCTTCACAAGTCAGTACAGGAGCAATACTATACCAACGGGACCCCCCTATTACCAAACCAGATGGCACTCAGAAACCAGGACCATGATGACCGGTAGGATTCCATTCCCAGAAATTCACCCAAACCAAGCAAAATTATCCCATCTACAACCGCAAGTTCCTTGGCATCATGCAAGGACTCCGCTGCTGGTCCCACTTACTCAAAGGAACAACAATCCCCATCCTGGTGTATACTGACCACGCAAATCTTAGGTACTACAGAGAACCCCACAAAATTGGACCATGCATTGCTGGTTACTTACCAGAACGTGAGCAATATAACATCTTACTGGAGTACAAACCTGGAGCTACCAACCAGGCAGACGCACTATCTAGGCAACCCGACTATGAAGGACCAAATGAAATCAACAAAGATATCACTGTATGGCCGGACCAATATTTTTGTGACCAGCACACTTCAATCCGCATATTCAACATGGACAGCATAGGAGATAATCTAGACTCAAGAGTCAAACTAGCACAATATCAACACCAGAAAACACTCAAACAATGGGCACCAACTCACAACTTATCCTTACTGGCTGGCACTCATTGGTACCATGGAATGGCACTTGTTGTCGTGGCAGACAATGACCTTAGGAGGGGAGTAACATCCCTTTTTCACGACCACGAAACCGCTGGACACACTGGAATTTCCAAAACCCTCCAACTTATCGCACCTTACTACTGGTGGCCTGGAATGAAAATCTTCATAACTGAATACATCAAAGGCTGTGCTACTTGCCAAATAACTAAAGTCAACACTCATCCTGCTCATCCCCCTATGTTCCCAATCACCCCAACTGAAAACGCTCGACCCTTTGAGACCGTTGCCATGGACTTCATCACCAAACTACCCCTATCAGGAGGATACAACACCATCCTCACAATTACCGACACAGATTGTTCAAAAGCATCTGTCTTTATCCCCTGTAACGAAGCAATCGACTCTGAAGGAGTCACTCTACTCTACCTGAACAACATCATCCCACACTACGGCATACCTCACAAGATAATCTCGGACCATGATGTCCGCTTTGTATCCAAGTTCTCAACAGAACTATGCTGCATCCTGAATATCCACCAGAACATCAGCACAGCCTATCACCCTTAGACAGACGGAGCTAGCGAACAAACTAACCAAACCCTTGAACAGTACCTTCACGTATTCTGTGGCACTCAGCAGAACAACTGGCATGCTTGGTTACCCCTTGCTCAGTATACTAAGAACTCCTGGCCCTCCGCTACAACAAAGAAAACCCCATTTGACCTACTCATCGGTTACACCCTGCAAATACACCAGCCAACCAGAAAGACAGATATCCCATCCCTCGAACAAAGACTCTCATCTATTGATGAAGCCAGGAAAGCCACTCAAGAGGCACAACGTAAAGTGCAAGAATCCTGGATCAAAGAATGCCCACACCATTCACCATTCCCTGTCAAATCCAAAGTCTGGTTAGAAGGAACAAACCTATAACTCCCAAGTAACATCACACCCAAACTATCACCAAGGAGATACAGACCTTTCGAGGTAGTCTCCCAAGTATCCAAAGTCGCATACAAAATCAAATTACCCCCTACCTGGAAGATCCATGACGTCTTCCACACCTCCCTGCTTACACCATACAAAGAAACCGATCAACACGGTCCCAACTTCTTGGAACCACCACCAGACATCCTAGAAGGTGAACCAGAATGGGAAGTTGAGCAGATACTCAAAGAACGACTATTCGGTCATTGGAAGAAGAAGCAATACCTTGTATGCTGGAAAGGGTACTTGCCAGCTCATGATTCCTGGGTTAACTCCGAGGATCTCCACGCTTCAGATCTACTAGCAGACTTCGAAAGTCAACCAAGCAGTATAAGAACCCTTGGAATCTCAGACAATGCTCCTTACTCCCAACTCCCATGTCTTCCACCAACCACAAGCTCCCTAGCACAGGATTCGCCACCTCTACTGTCTTCACCTTGGGCACCAACAATGGAATCATCCTCATCTGCATGCACACTAACAACAATCAACTCCACTTCTTTGGAACCTTCGTCCAATGTGGACACTTCGACATCCAGTTCCACTGGACCACTTGGCAACCCAGAGAAACCCTTGACGCCATCGACATTGACCACAAAGCAGTTGTGGTCCCAGTTGATAATGAAGATCCTATCCTCAGGATCCCCGTCAAATATGAAAGATTTCCATTTGCCCCCTATCCCCCTCAGTATCACCCCCAAAACCCCGCACACCATGTCATCCCCACTAGCACTACTAGTGAGAGTAGCAGCAACAAAACAGCCATTACCCCCAAAGAAGCGGAAAACATTCCACTCCACATCACTAATCCTGACCCCCTACTCCCATCAAAGAAACAGAGGGCAACAACCAGTCTGAGCAATACACTAACACCAGACTCCTCCCCTTAGATCACCTTCTCCACATCGCTCAAGAAGAAACGTGAGCAATGTATTCAAGATATGGTTCGACTTAGCAACAAGTGGACCCTCTTTAATAACAAATTCAAGAATGTCACAGTTGCCAGAATGTTCAGAAGAAAAGATAGCAATACTACCCTCTATCTTTATCACTTCCACCGACGCCTCTACAACATGGTCACCAAAGAACTCCTCCAAACAATTGTCAAGGAACGTCTTCAGAAGAAGAAGAAGACTACTCTTCCCTTCGGCACACTTTCCCCTCATTACCAAACCTTGAAGGATCAAACCTTCCTTGAAGGACTTTGAACCCTCCTCAAAAGTTGTAAAAGAACTATGAGGAGCAAGTCACTGTCACCTGTGTTCATACCCAGTCCAAGCCCCTTAGGAGGAACAGGAGGATCTACCGTCATCGTCCCAGAACCACCACCATCAGCCCCAATCACTGCACCACCACCTCCCATCGGACCAATACCAGTCATCCGACAATTCATCCACCCATTGTCGTCTCTACCTAAGGAGATCATACCATTACCACCAATTGTACCAAGAGTACCATCACCACCCCTTGTAGATCCATCACCATTCGTCCCAATGCCCACCTACCCTAGTCCACCACCTGTGGAACCACTTCGAGTTGCATCACCACCACTCCCCTTAGTACCCTGGGGATCACATCGATGAGAATATTCATCAATGGAACAATATGAACCGCCAGCCCCAATGGATGAAACACCCGACCCAATCAACGTACCTTTACCCCCATCCTTACCAGCATCAGTACTGGTTACTCAACAACTAGAAAGCATACCATTACCTCTAGTCAAAAGAACCGCACCCTCTTCACTCGACCTCATTCCCCTCCCATAGGATATTCCCCCTTTTCCCAGGATTACTCCCCAGTCGTCACCCCCAGTCGCATCATCATCACAACTTCTTCCTGAAACACAAGCATCAACCCCAGTCGTACCCTCATCAGAATTCCCTCCCATTGTCTCAATGACACTTAATCCCACCAAACCCCTGTTACCCAGACACTCAGATTCGAGGACATTGTCAAGAGACAGACCTACTCCACCAGAATGGGAAGAATTTCAACCACCACCACTCACAGGAAAACAGAAGGAATTCTCACCTGAAATGGAACCTTCGCCCCCAGTAGCATCATCATCATGACTACCATGAATTCCACCTATTCGAACCACTCCCTTATTCGAAAAACATGAGGAATTCACTTGTGAAGAAGGACCATCCTGGAAAGGATCACAACCTTCCCCTAGTACATCAAAGCGACAAGAGTCACTACAACATGTTGCAATGCTGCTCAAGCGTGAGCATAGTGATCCGGAAACACAACGGTCAATGAGCCCCAAAGAACAACCTACCCCTCCTGACTCCCCTAAACTTGCCCCTACCCCTCCTTACTCCCCAAAGATCACTGCTGCTTTACGACCTGTGATAATGATGAAATCAGGACAATCAACTGGTCAAAACTCCCCCGCATCCTCAGCCATGTCAACACCCTCTGGCTTTGGACTCACCAACCTCTATAGGACCCCAGTTCAAACAATCATTGAAATCAAAGACAAAGTCATGGAGGAAGGAGAAACATCCGATTCTGACTCTTCAATAGAGGAAGGACAAATTACAGACACAAGACAATCCACTCCGGACAGCATGGACATTGGGATACCTCGTGTACCCTCCAACTGGTTGCAACCCTCTTCACCCTAGGTTGTGTGGTAACGACCACTCTAGGAAGGGCATCATGTTATAATCCTGACCCTTATTTTCATTTTCCACCCACTTATTCTGCACTCTCGGTCACTCGTTCCCCACTCGTTCCCTTACGCGCCGCTTGGACCGCCACCAAACCACCTGACAAGTCACCTGATGAATCACCTGACCATTCCGCAGTCAGATATCACATGCCATCACTCCGCAGTCCGCAGCATTCTGCAGCATCACCATTTAACCCTTTATGGATTGCCAGCTCATGATGCACTATTCTTAGACCGCCAGCTCATGTTGGAGCTATACTTAGAATTGCCAGCTCATGATGAACCTTACTATATGTGACTCTATTATTCTGTGACTCCTGTGACCTGTTACTTCTCACTTGTATATGAGCGCCCATACTTTTAGCAGTTAGGCCCTAAGCCTAACTTGGTTTTCAATCCAAGACTTGTAGCTTCCACCCAGGACTCTCAGAGTCAAACAGCCTGAACTCTTAGTCGCTTCAAATCCCTTTGAAGCTCTCCCCTCTCATCTTCTATCAGAACACTCAGGAGTTGCCCTTATCATCGGGGACTTACTTGGTATACTGTGTAGCCAACCGGTACCGCGCTACTTACATGATCATTGCCTTAGGAGGACAACCCACTAAGCAATCCCAGTTGTCGCCAAACCAACCCATGCACGTCGCGTCTTTAAGGCCCTTGGACCTTAACAGGGCAATCACACAAGGAACATATAAATGATTCAATTTCTGCATGCACTACATTTGAGTAGCTACAGATATCTACTATAGTAAAGGTGGCGATAGTGTTGGTGTCATTGGGGTGCAATGTCAGCATCATCAGGACACAATATCAGTGTCCTCAGGGCAAGGTGTCAGTGTCATCGAGACATGGTGTTGGTGCACCTCCTTGCCATCAGAATGCGATGTCGGTGTCATTGGGGTGCGGTGTCAGTGTCATCGGGATGCAGTGTTGGTGTTGGTGTTGGTGTCATTGGGACGTGGTGTTGGTGTTGAGATTGTGGACACTCAAGGACGTTCAGTGTTGGTGACTGCGCACAGCACGCCCCCTCCTTCTCAACATGCCCCTCCTGAATATCCACAAGCCGCTCCCAAGGTGTGTGAGGGATGCCATCCTCTCCACCAACAGTGATACCCTGCACCGCCTTCGCCTCTGCTGCTGCTGTGCTGCCATCTGATGTGCGTAGAGGGGATGATGACGGCTGCCCTGCCAATGCAGAAGACTTTGTGTGGAGTGCTGGACGCCGATACCGCAAAGAGCTCAGACATGGTCAGAGTGCACTCAGATGTGTGGGGTGGGCGTTTGGGGGAGCGTGGCAGTTGTGTGGGGTACTGGTGCCATCAAGAGGCAGTGGGGAAGGAAAAGGAGGGCCCATTGTGGCCATTTGCATGTGGCTGTAAGGCTTGCCTTCTAGCGATACTCAAGATGTCGACAAGACATGATACGATCTGGTAAGGGTGAGGGACAGTGAGAGGGCAAGGAATGTACAAATTGCAAAAGAATGATGATGAAAAACAGTGAGGTCTGCCAGCGACAGACCCATGCGGTGACATAGAGTGTAAAAATGTGGTGGGGTGCACATCATGTCATGTTGGAATGATGGCTGTCAAGGCGGCGAGCTCTTGCGGCATTAGCTGGTGAAGGGTAGGTGATCCGTATGTTGTCAGCAGCAGGATTTGAGGTGTGAAGAGAGTGGTGAGAGGACAAGAAGTCAACAACAAGGGGTGAAGGAGGCAGAGGACAAGGGGGCGTGGTGTGCAATAGTGGCAATGTCGCGTTGGCACCATCACAAGTGGTGGTTGAATGTGCGGTGCAGTGCAGCTGGAAGGTTCCAAATAAAACTCCAAACAAAATTGGTCTCATTAATGGAACATGGAATAATGGCCATTAAAAAAGTAGGAGCCCCCAATGGTCCTTAATTGAAAAATGGCCATTAATTGCTCCATTATTGATCACCATTAAAAAATAAGGA
>Ga0307510_10009415_pt1 | contig 11640 bp, 4 predicted proteins | sample 12_EM_MG_FD_207224 | JGI IMG/M metagenome (GOLD analysis project Ga0307510, IMG submission 207224) | Populus trichocarpa ectomycorrhiza microbial communities from riparian zone in the Pacific Northwest, United States - 12_EM | ecosystem: Host-associated > Plants > Roots > Unclassified | place... | reverse complement strand
CAGAATTTACAGTAATTGAACCTGTACCTGTAAGCAAACCGGGATGTGTTGTTGCATTATATGTTCCGTTTGGAAGCTGAGTTCCGTTTAAAGTAAATTTCTTAACCGTAACAGCAGTGTTTAATACTGCCGAAGCTGATCCGGTTATATTCATAGTTAATTCATCCCCGGCACACTTCGCATGATTAAAAATAGCCTTATTAATGGAAGCTAGACTAATTGTTCCTTTTCCAAAAGCATTTTCAACTGTTCCATTAATTGCAGTTGATCCGCCAGCGGTAGTGGCTGCAGCTGTTAAATCCCAAGTTCCTGTAAAATTGCTGTTGTCTCCACCTAATTTTACAGTTCCTGTATTTACAGTTCCACTTCTGTTATTTGACAGTTTCACTTTATAAGCACCTGAAAATGTACCAGGTAAATCCATGGTGCTGCCTGCAACATTCGAGCTGCTCATAAAAAGAGTAATGTCGCCATTTAATACAACAGGAGCTTTTAAATAGAAGCCTGTACCGCTTGTTGCATAATTAAAAGAAGTTCCTTGTTCCATTGTTACAGGCCCTTTACATTCAGCCAAGGTTGAGGTTGTTCTTAACAGAATGTATTTGCTATTACTTAAATACATATTTCCTTTAAATACATATGCCACAGCTTCTATATATGTTGTGTTCACATTTACTCTTTCTCCGAGTTCTGGCAATAAAGCTGGAGAATAATTAGTTGCATTATCCCAGTTTTTATTAAGTGTTCCTCCAATAAAATTAAACTGACTTGGTCTTCCTATAATTATTTTCCCTGTACCACTAATGGTGCCTGGATTAGTGGTTGCATCATATTGCCCTGTTATTTTCAAAACACCGTCAATATACCACTCACTAAGGGTAATGTCTTGATTCAATACGATTGACGCTGTTCCTTCTGTATAAAGAGCCGTTTTTGTTTGAATGGCTGTACTAACATCTACAGTCAATTTACCATTAGTTTTAACAGTTATTTTTCCAGCAGTTCCAAGTGAATTTGCTGTTTTTGCTTGTAAATCACCTGCCGAAACCACTAAATTACCAGTATATCCTGAATTACTGCCATTCAATTGGCATATTCCGGTACCGGTTTTAGTAATTTGGTGTACTCCACTAAGGGCTGCAGTGATATTCAGATTACCGGAAGTATTGATAGTTACAGTTCCTTTAGTTTTAATTGTTCCCGCCAAAGATGTAGTTGCTGAGGAAGAAATCGTGGATTGGTTAAGTGTAAGCAAAGTTGCTGAACTATTGGCAGAAACATCAATAACTGAACCATTCGCCAAGTTTAAATCGGCAGCAAAATTTCCACCGTTTGCATTTATTGTAAAACTCCCATCAACATTTGCAGCTTCAGAAGTGGCTGGTACCCCATCAGGATTCCAGTTATTGGCTTCAAGCCATCCGTTTGTGCCTGCTCCGCCATCCCAGTTGTAAACTGTTACAATTGGAGGTATGGCAGTTGGATCCCAATTATCAGAACCTGCCAATACAATTTTTGGCTCGTACAAATTAGCTTCTGTTTGGTTTGCCATAGCTCTAAGACCTGCCCAATTAGCCCTTCCGCTCATATCGGCTCCTGCACCAGTGTTCATCCATTCATATAAATGCAGATCTGTACTTGTATCTGAATAGGTCATATCCCACTTATCACCCCAGCCTTGTGGATGGATTTCTGCGGGCATTGAACAATACAACCATGCTACTTTTGGGTAATCATGCCAAGGACGACCTAATCTAATTGGAACTCCATCATCTGTGGTGCCATTAGTCTTATAAGTTAAATTACATTTATAAAATACAAAGCCATAAGTTTGAGTAATTGTAGTGGATGGAGCTGTAATCCAGCCACCACCAAAACTTCTAATCTCACACTCATTAAAAACGGCTATTCCGCGGCCATATATATAATCAGTACGGCCTGAAATCAAGCATGATTTAAAATAAGCACGTGAAGTTTCGGCCATCCAAAAATAAATGGTGTCCTGATAGGCAGTAATGTCGCAATTAACAAATACATTTCGGTCTGATTGAACTGTAAGGGCTTGCGCCTGGCCTACATTTCCTGCAGTGTTTCGAATAGTTATGTTCTCGGCTTTAAAATCATTTGCCATGATGGTAAGTGTAGCGGCTGTTTTTACTAAATCAGCATTACTGCTCCAAAGCGCCACTTCAGCATCTGGACATAAACCATCACCGCCATCATTACAGTTGTGTATATCATAAGAAATAATGGTTTCTGTCCTGCTTTCGCCAATCAGGGTAATTTTAGTCTTATTGGCAGGAATAATTAATTTTTCCTTGTCATACAAACCTCTTTTTACATAAATAATGGTTGGCGTACCTGCCGGTACTGCATTAATTGCAGCCTGTATAGTGGTGAAATTCCCAGTTCCGTTGATATCTACCACGATATCCGGGTTAAAACTTTGGGCTGTAGATTGATTAAATGATAATAGTCCTATAATAAAGAGGACAAGAAAGTCGAGTTTTTTCATGAAAATTTTGGTTGGTTAGTAGTTAGTTAGGTTTAATTCTTTTGCATACTTAATAAAAACATTAATCTGATGAGACTTTAAACTTAAGTGTAGAATTGATTAATTTATAAGGTATAAATACAATTAATATTTATATTTGGTCAAAATAAATTATCAATACAGTATTTTTAATGCTAAATTTTTGATTGATATTTAATATTGTGCCAAATATATTTTAATAAAATAGTAATGACTTTTAAATTTTGGTCATTTACTTCTAAATTTTGATCAGTAAGCGTGTTTAATGGGTGATGATTGCCGGATTCAATATTTAAATAAATAAATTTTGAATAATCAATAGGGAAAGACTTAAAAAAAAAGATTTAACACATAGAGACATAGGTATTATTTTAAAAAGAATACAAAAAGAAATACATTTCTTTCACATAGCTGGCTATGTGTATTTTAAATAAGTGAAACGCCTGCTTTATTAGTCTTCAAAATCTATGTTGCTATGTGTTAAATGATTACATTCAAAAGGTTAATATAATCAGCTGTATATATTTATAAAAAATAAAAACCAGAATCCTTAAATGAAGAAACTTCTATTCCTTAAATTTTTTATTGCACTTTTATTTATTAGTTCCATAAATGAATCAAAAGCTCAGATAAAATGCAAAATAGAGAATTACTCTACAGAAGACGGTCTTTCCCATGATGCCATCAGAGATATAATAAAAGGTAAAGAAGGTTTTATGTGGTTTGCAACCTGGGATGGCATTAATAGGTTTGACGGGAAAAATTTTATCACTTATAAAGCAACTGCCGGTGACAATAGTAGTCTGGGGAACAACCGCATTGACTTAATTAAGGAAGATTCTTCCGGATATATATGGCTTAAAGCCTATGACGATCAAATTTACAGATTCGATAAAAGAACCGAATCCTTTCTTTCTGTCGCAAACATTTTAGGAACTAATCAAATTGAATTTAAAGATATTATTACAGCCGGTGACGGAAATGTCTGGCTGACTACCAATGATAAAGGGATTTATCTAATACAAAAAAAGGAGAATGGTCATATTAAAATTATTCATTTTGGACAGGATTCAAAAAGGAATTTTTCAATAGCTTCCAATGATTTAAATTTTGTTTCTGTAGACAAAAATAACACTGTGTGGGTTGGCTCTGATAAGGGATTGGATATGATAATCAAATCTAAAAATCAGGATTATAAAAGCAATAATATAATAAAAAACAGCAAAATAGAAAGTTTTTTCATACAAGATAAAATTGCCTGGTTTGGCACCAATGAAGGGGAGTTGCTTTGTTACAATAAAAGTCATAAAAATTATTCGAAAACACCTATTTCCAAAAAAAGCATAAACTCAATAATCAAATCAAAAAATCAAAATTCATTATTTATTACTTCTTCCGCGGGAGAGCTCATTACTTTTGATACAGCGACTTTAAAAACAGAATCTATACTTAAAATTTCCGATTTTCCAGTCTTCAGAGTTTATCAGGATAAACAAGGTCTGTTGTGGGTTGAGCCCGATAGCAATGGTGTTTTTATGGTTAATCCAAAAGGAAAAAGTATTCAGTTTTTTTTACAAAAAAAGGATGCTTCTCTTTTGCAGACAAAAAATAGTTTTGGGATTTTTGAAGATAATTTTGACAGGGTTTGGGTAAAATTAAAAGGTGGCGGTTTTGGGTATTACAATTCGAAAAACAACGTATTGGAATACTTTTTTAATGAGCCCGGAGACGAAAATCAGAAATTTTCAAATATCATTTCCAGCTTGTATTTTGACCGTTCAGGGATTCTTTGGATTAGTTCTAACGATGGAGGTATTAATAAAATCATTCTTCAAAAGAATATTTTTCAACAACAGCTTTTGGTGCCTGATGCCAAAAATAAATACGAGAATGAAATCAGGGCTCTTTTTACAGATAAAACAAATAGATTATGGATTGCATCAAAAGCAGGAAAATTAAAAGTTTACCAGGATAATCAGGAATTAAAAAACCTGTTTTTGAATTATAAAACGGAGGATATTGGTCTTATATACACTATCACCGGAGATGCAAAAGGAAATATTTGGCTGGGTACAAAAGGAAAAGGTTTGTATAAAGCAACTCCTGTAAATGTTCAGAAATCTCAATATATATTAAAACAATTTAAAGCTGATAAAAATGATCCTAAAAGTATAAGCAGTGATTTAATCTATTCTGTTTTAGAAGACAAAAAAGGACGTATCTGGATAGGAACTTACGATAATGGAATCAATTTGGTGGAAGAAAATGATGGTGAATTTAGCTTTATACATAATTTTAAAAATTATCCTGTTACTGAGTCCGGCAAAGTAAGATATCTGACTGAAGGGTATAAAGGTCAAATCTGGGTGGCAACAACAAATGGATTGGTAACATTTAATCCCGATAATTACAATCCAAATGAATTAAAATTTTCAAGATATGTAAAGGTTTCCAGCGATAAATCCAGCCTGGGCAGTAATGATGTATTGTTCATGTATAGAGATTCGGAAGATAAAATGTGGATTTCGACAGCCGGGGGTGGACTTAATTTGGCTATTGAAACGAAAGATAATCGATTAAGGTTTAAAAATTTTACAAAGGAAAATGGTTTGCCTAGTGATTTTATCCTGAGTATGGTTGAAGATGATGAAAAAAATCTATGGCTGGCTACTGAAAACGGTATTTCAAAATTTAATTTATTGAATCACACCTTTAGAAATTACGATTCTTATGACGGATTGCTTAAAACCAGATTTTCAGAATCATCGAATTCAAAATTACAAAATGGGACTTTGATTTTTGGCTGCAAAAATGGTTACTTAACTTTCAATCCAAAAAAAGTTGAAAATCAAAAGAATACAGCAAAAATGGTTTTTACTAATTTTGAAATTAACAATAAAATTTCAAATGTAAAATCTGCAGAATTTCCTTTAAAGCTGGATATAAATTACAACAATAATATTCAATTAGATTATCGGGAAAATACCATTAGTATTTATTACACGGTTTTAGATTACAGATCCAATAATAAGCAATTGTATGCCTACAGGTTAAAAGGTTTAGATGATACATGGCATCAGGTAAAAAACCAGAAAAAAGCAACATTTACAAATTTACCGCCCGGAAATTATCAGTTTGAAGTAAAATGCCTAAACACGGAACTGTATATCAATACACCTCAGAAAAGTTTATCGTTTACAATTGCTCCTCCATTTTGGAAAACCAATTGGGCTTATTTTTTATATGCAATTATCATTCTGATTTTATTGGAAATCTCAAGAAGAATAGCGTATTCTATGATTCGGTTGCGAAACAAAGTTGTGGTAGAACAAAAAATGACGGAGTTAAAATTGAGTTTTTTTACCAATATTTCTCATGAATTAAGAACACCGCTTACCCTGATTGTTAATCCAATTGAGGAAATTGCCAAAAACGAAAAACTAAGTCCTTTGGGTACTGATTATATAGAGACAGTAAGAAAAAATACCAACAGATTAGTACGATTTGTGAATCAGCTGCTTGATTTTAGAAAAGCCCAAAGCGGCAATGAAGAGCTTAATATTGAGTCTGTTGAGTTCGTATCCTTTATAAATGAAATAAATACTTTGTTTACTCAGGCTGCATATGAAAAGAATATAAAAATTAAAACATTATCCAATTCTGAAACCCTTAATGTAAATCTGGACAAAGAAAAAATGGATATTATAATCTATAATTTATTGTCTAATGCTATTAAATTTTCTTCTAATGATAGTCTTATCACAGTAGAAGTGAAAACGGAAAATGATACCTTTTTAAAAATTAATGTTTCAGATCAGGGAACCGGTGTAGATGAAAATAAGCTTGAGGATATCTTTAAACTTTATTATGAAACAGATACAGGCAAAAGTAAAAATGTAGGAACCGGAATTGGTCTGGCACTTTGCAAGGAATATGTACAATTACACGAGGGTATCATTTATGCCGTAAATAATGATAGGGGAGGTCTGACAGTTTCTATAGAAATAGATTTAAGCAATAAAATTTTTCTAAATAAAGCTGATAAAGTAAACTTAGCAGAAGAAAAATTACAGCACATTGTCAGCAAGCAAAATAGGGAAGCTCAGGTATTGCAAAATAATGATGATACTAATTTACCTGTGGTTCTTATTGTAGAGGACAACAATGAATTAAGAGCATTTTTGAAAAGTCAACTGCAGCGTTTTTACTGCATATTAGAAGCTGAAAACGGAAAAAAAGGTTTAGTAATAGCCACAAGTAAACTGCCGGATTTAATTTTAAGTGATATTATGATGCCACAGATGGATGGTATTGAGTTACTTGATGCGCTTAAAAATACAACAGAAACCAGCCATATTCCGGTAATTTTGTTAACTGCAAAATCTTCTGTAGAGAATAAAATTGAAGGTTTAAATTATGGGGCAGATTATTATATTACAAAACCCTTCGATACCAATTTTCTAATGGCTTCCATTGAAAATTTAATTAAGCAGAGAAAGAAAATTTTTGAGCGTTTGCAGACTAATGTAAAAACAATTGCATTGGAACCCGGCGAAATAATCATTACAACCAAAGATGAACAGTTTTTAAAGGATATTATTGCTATAGTCGAAAATAGTTTAATCGATCCGGAATTTAACATCGATGTTATAGCAAATTCACTGAATATGTCCAGAGTAACATTCAATAGGAAATTTAAAAGTCTTACAAATATTACACCGGTAGAATTTGTTAGGGACATGCGGATAAAAAGAGCCAAACAATTTCTGGATGCCGGTGAAACTGATATTGCAAATATTGCCTATAAAGTTGGATTTAACGGTGCCGGCTATTTCAGTACGTGCTTTAAAGAATCCTGCAAAATTTCTCCTTCTGATTATTTAAAACAGAAACAAGATAATTTAAAAGATGAATTGCAATAATGAAAAATTCCCAAAACAGATTTTATTTAAATCTGCTTTGGGAATTTTTATATTTCCAGAAATCATTGTCATCCTGAGTTCATTCGGCTTCGCTCAGGATAAACTTAGGCGAAGGCTTGTAAAACTCAAAAGAGCTTCGACTCCGCTCAGCCTGACATCTATTTTGAATTACACCCGACGCGTTAATTCAATAAAAAAGCATCTAAAGCTACGGTAGGTTTTCCGTCACTTCCCCATGCTCCTTTTGTATACTTTTGCCAATTATAGGATTCAGGTTCCCAATAAAAGACACCTAAACCATTACCCCCGGTAACAGAACTTGTTTTATTAAGTATATCTGTTATAAATAATTTACTGGTTGCTGCTGCGGATACTGACATTCCTACTTCACAAACCATTACTTTTTTTCCATATCGGGCTACCATGTCATTCATATTGGTTAAACACTGATTATTTAATGTTTTCCAATTAGTAGTTTCAGGATAAAGGGACATTCCTATTACATCATAACTTGCGCCATTATTTTTTAAGCCATCAAAAATCCATCTAAAAAGAGTGTTGTCGTATCCATTGGCGACATGAACAATAACTTTAGCATTTGGAAAAACTGATTTTACACCATTGTATCCGCTGGTTATTAGTCCGGCAAAATTTTTCATATTTACTGAGGCTTTACCTTCGCTCCACAGCATCCCATTATTGGTTTCGTTTCCTACCTGTACCCATTCAGGAGTAATTCCTGCAGATTTTACTGCTTTTAAGACTGTTACAGTATGATTCCATACGTCTGTATACAATTGACTAATTTTATGAGACGACCATGCAGCCGGTTTAGCCTGATTCGCCGGATCTGCCCAGGTATCGCTATAATGAAAATCAATCATAATGCGCATTCCGGCAGCTTTTGCTCTCTTTGCCTTTGCTAATACATCGGCCTGATTATTCCATCCGCCCGAAGGATTTACCCATACACGTATGCGAATAGAGTTCATTCCCTTTGATTTTAAAATAGCAAACATATCCTGTTGTACACCTGATGAATTGTAAAATTTCTTACCGGAAGCTTCCATTTCGGTTAGCCATCCAATGTCTGCACCTTTGGCAAACCCGGTTACTAATTTTTTTGTTAACGACGTTTCAGTTGTGGTTTCAGTAGCTGCAGTTGTAGTTATTTCCGAATTATCGGTAGTGACATCTTGTTTGTCGCATCCAATTGTGAGTAAAAAAAGCAGTAAATAAGAGTGAGCAATTAGTTTTTTCATAATTTAAAGTTGGTTAATTTATATAATGTGTTTTTATTTGTAAAAATAATTGCATTGTTATTAATACAGATGGTTTCCATACTAGTTATTTTTTTTTGTTTGTAATCGACTGATGTATAGTTGGTTGTAGTGTATTTGTAATGTTTAACTAATTTATATACAGCATACCAGTTCTATGAAAAAAAGCTTCACGCCTCAGATGGTTGTGTTATTTGTAAAATATTATGCATAAACAATGTAAAGTGTTATTATTATTGTATTTTTTTAAATAAATAATAATAATGTAAAACATAATAATTTAATTTTAAAATATATATTAATTAAAAAAATTAACATTTTAATTATGTGATTGTTAAAAAACAGCAAAAATACCCCCTGAATTTTTCAATTTCATCCCCTGTTGAGTGGATAAAATAGGCATATTTTTGACTTTCATTTTAATATTAAATATCTTATTTTATGAAAAAACTAAATTCCTTTTTATTTTTAGGGACAGTATTACTAGGGTCATTAAGCTCCTGTACTCAAAATGAATCTGCCGAAACTCCACAAACAGGAACCACAAGTGCAGTAGTAGCACAACCTAATCCTACAGGCAAATCTCTTGGGGTTAATGGTATAGCAGGTGTAAACTGGGCTGACGGCAGGGATAATTTTGTTGATGGCTGGGTAATTCCGTCCGGGCTGGCAGCTGGCGATAGTTATGCTACTGTTTCAGCAAAAACAAATTCTGTTTTAAATGCTTTTGCGACTAATATAAATGGTGTAAACACCGTTCGTATTCCAATCAATCCGCCATCAGTTTCAGAAAGCTGGTGGAATAGCTATAATGCTGTTATTGATATGGCAACAAGCAAAGGATGGAACGTGATTATAGGCTGTTGGGAATCTGCTTCTTCAAAGGACGGAAAAATAGATGACACCACTAAATTTTGGAATATGTGGACAACTGTTGTTAATAAATACAGTGGTAATAGCAGGGTGTATTTTGAAGTTTTTAATGAGCCGCATGGTTATACGCTTAGTCAACTAACACCTATTTATGCTGAATTTCTTTCAAGATATTCAGGCGTCCCAAGAGGTAGAATATTATTATCAGGAACCGGATATAGTGAAGATGTAAAAGGTGTTGGTGCTGATAGCCGTTTTACCAGTTGTTTATTATCATTACATAATTATGCATATTGGGCAACACGCAGTGCATCTGCCTGGCAAACAGATTGGCGTAACAGAATTGGAAGTTATGGTGCCCGCACAGTTATTACCGAATTTGGTGCCACTATGAATTCAGGGAAAGATTATCAAAACGGACCACAGACTGATAATGAAATAGCGTATATTGTATCTACCAGCGATGTATGCAGAAACGATAAAATTGCCAGCGTTTACTGGCCTGGATTAAGAGATGGAGATTCTTATAGCCTTCAATCACGAGGAGGTAGTGGTACTAACATTACACTGCAAACAGTAAACTCTTCTGGAGTATTCAGATTAAGATATGGATGGGGACTTTAATTAAGTTATCTTCCAATTAATAGTAACCCCTATTTTGATTCAAAATAGGGGTTTGGTTTTTTAGTAGTAATGGGAAAATACAGTGAAAGTACTTATACCGGATGGAGCAATAAATTATTAGTTGATAATCCTTTAATCTGCAATATCATGTAAAGCCCGAAATAAATTCATGGGATATTCGGCAATTCTGTTACATAAATATAGATACCATTCTTTACCATATACAAAGTATAATTTTGTTGGATAACCCTGGTTTTTTAAATTTATCAGCTGCTCAGTCTGGATACCGTATAAACTTTCAAATTCATAAATTTCCGGATTAGTGTTATAGTGCTGAATTAATTTCACCGCCTCCTGCTGAATTTCATGATGGTGTGTTCCAATAGAGCATTTATGGTTTTGAGATAATAATTGATCAACAAAATAAAGATATCTCTCATCTAATTCCTTGCCTCTGGGAATAGAAAGATGCTGAGGTGTTTCAAAAGCCCCTTTTACCATTCTGATTCTGCCATTCTCCTGAATTAAATCTTTAAAATCATCTTTTGATCTATGCAAATAGGCTTGTAATGTTATAGAAACGTTTGTGTGAGTTTTTGAGATAGTTTTATAGGTTTCGATTATTGCATCAGTTCTTTCAACACCTTCTGCGCTTATGGTTACTTCAATATTGTCTTTTTCGGCTTCCTTACAGATTGAGGCTAAATTACTTAAACACAAATCCTTTGATATAGCTAAACCAATATGAGAAAGATCAAGTGAAAAAGTCGAATTAAGTTTTTGCTTTTTGATTTCCCGGGCTATAGTAATAAATTCATGAGTGGCTTCATTTGCTTCCTTTTCAGTCAGCGTATTTTCTCCCATGAATTCTATCGAACACTTAAAATCCTGTTTGTTTTGATCCTTAACTTTAAGAATTGTTTCCTCAAGAGTTTCACCACCAATATATCTGTCTGCTGCTTTTTTAATCGTTTTAAATAATACATCATTAGAAAGAATAAATTCTTTTGCTTCAGTATTCATGGCAATTTTTCTTAGTGCCTGAGCGCCCATTAAAAGTAATTCCTGTTCCATCATTATAGTGTTCTTAGTTTTTAAATAAAGTTAAAGCTCGTTTTTTAATGAATTTATATAGTTCAGAATTTCTTCCTCGTTTCTTTTGTAATAGGTCCATTTTCCTATTCTTGTGGCGATTACGAGATTTACTTTATGCATCATTGTGAGATAATGTGAAACTGTAGATTGAGATAAACCTGTTTTATCCTGAATATGACAAACACAAACCCCATCGCTAAAATCGGGTACATTTACTTGCTGGGGAAAATTTTCTTCGGGCGTTTTAAGCCAATGAAGAATATCGATTCGCACCTTGTTTGATAATACTTTATTTATTTCTATAAAATCCATA
>Ga0307510_10009414_pt1 | contig 11641 bp, 14 predicted proteins | sample 12_EM_MG_FD_207224 | JGI IMG/M metagenome (GOLD analysis project Ga0307510, IMG submission 207224) | Populus trichocarpa ectomycorrhiza microbial communities from riparian zone in the Pacific Northwest, United States - 12_EM | ecosystem: Host-associated > Plants > Roots > Unclassified | place... | reverse complement strand
AGTGTTTTCGTCCCACTCCGCGCCAGACCATTCTCGGCGAAGGAGAATATTTTCCCCAATTATATCGGTAACATTTGAAGATTTGGCTCGGGCGTCGTAGGCGCCTGCGTTATCGCTGCTTGGGTTAGCTTTTCGGGAGGGGGGGAGTGGGGAAGGTGGGGTTATGCTTACTTGAAGTACTGCTTGTTAGCTTCTGCGCTGCCTTGTGCCATTGTTGATTGAGCGGATGTCGTTTTTTGTGGTTATTGTTAATCCGTCTTTGGTACCTAATAGTGAATTTACGGTAGGATCTCGGGGGCGGGGGGAGCTTATATGCACCGTACGCAATCTCCCCTACCGGTAGGCGGGGTCTCGGCCGACAGTGGGTAGCGGATTGCCGGGATTTCTCTGGTATTTCAGAGAAGGATGCATCCACCGAAATTCTGTGAGTCGGCGAGCGTACTCGTACTTGTATTATTATGTGACATAGATGAGAAAAAACTATTTGGAGGATCTACTGTACCGGTATTGCTCTTGTGCTGCCCGAAGTAGTTGTGATGCGATGGCGATCTAGAGCCAATCGCTGACAGTTCTCAGGTTAAGCCAAGGACCCCTCTTTATAATAATAGCGATATCATTTTCTCAGAATTGGTCATCTTGCCATGTAGTTCTTCACGATGGCTGAAGCTTTTTACAAGGGTTAGGGATAAAATAACGGTACGCTGCATAACTAAAATGTCAGTAGCATTGGCACATCTGAGATACATGGTCCCGACGAGAACTCTATTTCCCCTCGCCTTGGCCAGTTTTGGGGGGATGCAATTGATAGATGAGGTGCCTGGCCTCCAGTTCAGTGCACCAGTCAGAAAAACAAATCTGTAAGGTTTACCAGTTATTTGTTCGTCCTTCATGTTAATCTAGTTTTACACTTCACGATGCGATGACCACGGGTTATCTGAGTGTCGTAGGGATAACAGTGCGTCATTGCCCACACGGCTTCGTATCACAAATTTACACTAGATGCGCCGAACCCGTATTCACTACCGATAGCTACGCTCCTCTCCACACCACAACTAGATATACAAAACTCCACCATGGGCAGACCAGTCCACTGCAAGAGGCATAATTTATACTCGAGTAGAACAGGATTACTCATTTGGGTGTTCGAGTCATAGGACCGACTCGCTTTGCCTGTTGTGGTTCTTAGGGACCTTGGCGGATCTTCCTGTTTGGCCGAGCCATAGGTGGGGGGCTTGAGATCTGGTTGGTCTTCCTCATCCAAGTCCTCATCCAAGTGCGCCTTAGGTGGTTAAGAGCGGTATAACGGGGGGCAAAATATGTTGACATTTAGTAAATCCCAATAACTAAAATGCCAACGCAATTTTAGATCTTGAGGCTGGGAAGAATATTACCGAGTGATATGAAGTGATGGAAAGTTGCGCCAAGACTAATCAGGGCATTTGCCCTACCACAGTCCCTGCCCCGCACCAACCAGAAATGCTCACACACATGGCAATCCTGAATTCTTGAACGTTTGATGAGGAACGATCCGCAACCAACGCTCACAGACCTTACTTGCGCCCTTGACACCAGTCCATAAACGCCCGCTCTAGAAAAACAACAAGCATGGCTGATGCCGAATATGTGAGCTCTCCTTCCCCCTGGCCCGGCGGAACCGTGAATGGCTAATGGAAGCTCTAGGACGCCGTCGAGGCCGCTGGTACGAATCCACGGGAAGGCATGGGATTGATGGAGGTACACAGAGACTGATATGAACGGGTGTATAGAGAAGAAGAAGGCGAGAACCTTCCGCAAATTTTCCTACCGTGGAATAGACCTCGACCAGTTCTGTCCCCAAACTTTCAAAACACTCGACGTCGGCTAATGAGATTATTTATAGACTCCTCGATCTTTCCTCCGAACAGCTCCGTGACCTGGTCCACGCCCGTGCTCGTAGAAGGTTCAACCGCGGTCTTAAGCGAAAGCCCATGGGCTTGATCAAGAAGCTCCGCAAGGCCAAGAAGGAAGCCAAGCCGAACGAGAAGCCCGACCTCGTCAAGACTCACCTTCGTGATATGATCATTGTCCCTGAGATGATCGGATCGGTCATTGGTATCTACTCTGGGAAGGATTTTAACCAGGTTGAAATCAAACCGGAAATGGTTGGGCACTACTTGGGAGAATTCTCAATTACCTAGTACGTTTGCCTGCCCGCATTATGGCCCTTTATCCCGAGTTATGAGACTCGCGGGTTGTGTTGCCGTTGCAGTGCCCATGATTGAAATTGTTTGAATGCTAATTTTCCTATAGCAAGCCCGTCAAGCACGGTCGTCCGGGTATCGGTGCTACCCACTCCTCGAGGTTCATCCCGCTGAAATAAACAATTTCTTTCTTTCTTTTTGCGTTGGGGAATGGAAGGGATTGGGTGGCGTCATGACATGAAAATTACTCTGTTGTGTGTATATGAAATAAAAACATTACCGGAATCGGGACACCAAAAAGCTCAAGGTTTAATATGGTAGACATGCAAGTGAATTTGTCCCAAGAGTGCGTTTTACAAGTAACCTCCAACAACCATACCATATACCAACTATCATCGCAACATGGCACTCCCATGGCGGTGTCCAATTCGCCTACCCTGGCCTTTGGATAGTGGGAGCTAGCTTTTTCCTTCAATATGCAGAGCTCCTGTAGGGACGGCTTTTTCTTGGAGGGGGTCTTCACACATATTTTTTAACAAAGTCCTTTGCAGAAATGGCGCACTTTTTGTTCGTCGGCGGCCTTTTTTCCCTTGAAATATAATTTTCCGGTCCCGGTTCTGGGCTTTGGCATCGGGCCTTGTGATGTTTGATTAGGGAAGGCCAATGTGGTGTGGAATAATTATCTATACTGTTATTCCATCGCTCCTATGCCGGAGGAACCCGAACAATTTGACCATGTCCCAGGGCATTGGAGTTGCCTCTCCTATCATAGTAGGGTCCTATTGTCTCGGGGGGCAGGTTGCTTTGTGTGTTTTTCGCCCCTTTTCTAGAGGCGCAAATCTTGGACTGCCTAGCATAACCTAAGGTCTGGTTATTCCTTACTTGTCCATACGTAGAGCATACACTGGGATTTAGACTACGGTAGAGGTCACTATTGCCGACGCAACCCTCATTCTTCCCCTACAGTGCAGTGCAGTACAGTGCAGTGTTGTCACCCACGAGCCTCGCCATAATAGAGGATCCGAGAAATTGGCTTTCACCGGGGGGAAGAAGGATTGGTTGGGCATCGAGGTGCCCGAGAATTTCGAAGGATATCCGGAACATTTTGGCGCCAAGGATTTATTATATGCTTTGGTGCGCCTTGACGTTAAAGTGTCCGGGTTGCTGTAGGAACTGGAAGGTCCGTTGCATTTTTTTCCTTCCTGTTTCGATCCTTTTCGCTACTTTTTCTTCCCTGTCCAGAGGGGAATTCTGAACGCCTTAGAGGGTCATTTTCAATTATTCCAGCTTTCACGGGGCTTCAGAAATCTACGAGCACCGTGTGAACTTAGAAGATAGAAATTTATATCGGACCTCTACCGTAAGTCTCCTATTTTGGCGGGGACGGGAAATTCCAGAAAAACAAAACAGCGCGCTACTCAAAGGGGAAACTTCGACGTCCTAAGACAAATTTCTCTCATTCGGGCTGATAGGGTTGTGATCAGCCAGCTGTGATGGCGATGCTTTATTGCGGTTGCACCCCCCTGCAGTTAAATGAGGTTCAATGCCAATGTGGTAAGTGGACAAGAGGAGGGATTGTGGCCAGTGCTCGACGCACGGGATTGCGCTCCCTGTTGGGCATGCTTGGGAGCACTCGCGTCCCAAGACTATTTATTCGTGTCGAAAGAAAGCCCCCTGGCCATACAGCTGCGGTCTAGTACTATTACGAGCACTCGTACAGTGCTGTCGTCTCCCCCGTCTAGCGTAGCTAAGGCTTGTGTACGAGTACCAGCATTCTCCTCCCGCTCTGGTCGACGACACGTCTCCCTTTCCAAAATCCCTCCCTGAGCTTATATCTCTTCTTCCTCTCCTTTTTTGTTGGAGACTTGTGTCATTCATCCCTTTGGAAATACGGGAATTGTGCTCTTTAGGTTTGTATATGGCTCTCACCATAGTTCCGTAATACCTCATCAAAGCTTACAAACTCATATCCACAGCGAAACGTCACGGTTCTCGTCAAAACAATCACCTATACAAAATGGCTGCTGTTGAAGTTAGCGGGGCACAAATGGATGGTGCTATGGCAGAGAAGCTCGCTGTTGACTCGACCACTCCTGCTGCCGATTCTGCCTCTAAATACGATCATTATACGTTCCCAACCACAAACCCTGGGTCAGGGGAGGGGCACCCAGGACACACAACTTCTGAACAAAATGCTAAGGTTTTGGAGCTGAGAAGTGTTTTGGAAAAAGAGGGATATACCGAGAGGCTAGATACTCACAGCATGGTTAGTCGCTTCTGCTCTATCATATCCAAAGAGAATGACTAACTCTATACCAAGCTTCGATTCTTGAGAGCTCGGAAGTTTGACGTCAACTTAGCCAAGGCTATGTTTGTCGAGTGCGAGAACTGGCGGAAGGAGTTTAAGGTCGACGAGATTATCAAAGACTTTGTCTACACTGAGAAGCCCGAAGTCTTCGAATACTACCCTCAATACTACCACAAGACTGACAAAGTAGGTTCTTTCATTCCTTTTGCTTATCCAAAATTGTTGCTAAATTTGGGATAGGATGGCCGCCCAGTCTACATCGAGCAATTGGGAAAGATCGACCTAAATGCAATGTATAAGATTACTACTGCAGAGCGTATGCTTAAAAACCTTGTACTGGAGTATGAACGTCTAGCGGACCCTCGTTTGCCCGCTTGCTCCCGCAAGGCGGGGAAACTCCTTGAGACCTGCTGCACCGTAATGGACCTCAAGGGGGTTGGAATCACAAGCATCTCCTCAGTCTATAGTTACGTCAAGTCTGCTTCCGCAATTTCCCAGAACTACTATCCGGAGAGACTAGGTAGACTTTACCTCATTAATGCCCCATGGGGCTTTTCCGGGGCATTCAAAGTCATCAAGGCCTTTTTGGACCCAGTTACCGTATGTCGTACCCTCTCCATGAAACCCTGGACCCAGTCGTTCTAACCCTTTTTTAGGTGGACAAGATCCATATATTGGGCTCTGGGTACCAACCTGAACTTCTAAAGCAGATTCCGAGTGAGAATCTTCCTACGGAGTTCGGTGGTACATGTAGCTGTTCTGGTGGCTGCAAATTTAGTGATGCTGGGCCATGGCAGGAGACAGAGTACTTGGGCTCCGAGAAATAGATGGGCACAATTCTTGTTTCAACTTTTTTTCCGAGAGAGTATTGGCAGACTGTTGCCGTTTTTAATACAAGGTTCTTGGTGGTTTCTTGAATTGTACTATACAAAGGAGAGATGTTGTCGGCACCAGATAACTTTAGAAGAGAGGAGAATTATAGAACTGCTTTTTGCTAAGAATAAGTTATTTATCTTTAACCATCTTGGAAAATTTCTCACAGCGGACAATACTTTGTTATAGCTGAGAATTGTACCTAGGTACTGACAACGCCCAATGATCACCTACAAATATTGAATCACTGTACTGTATTATACTCTACTATTATCAATGCACGCACCTGCCCGAAACCTGTCTTGATCTCAGCCAAACCTACCTTTTTTCATCATTGGTGTTCCGCTTCTGATTATTCCTTTAAACATTGAGCGATCTTACCATTGCCAATTGGCCATCGATATATGCAATTCCCCTTGGGAGCGTATCTATAGAGTGTTTCCATCAGAGCCCGTCCAAGAACTTCATCATCCGAAATAGCGCCATTGGGTTCGCGCCCATGGCGCTAGGAAAAGAGGGTGGTCAGGAACCCACTTCCCCCCCCTACCCCCGTCTCTTGGACTCACTTCACAGGGACTCTTGGCAATTCGGAGAGAAAAAAAAGTAGTGTTATACATTATGTTGGCGAGCATCCACCAGAGCCAGACACGGGATAGGTGCCCTGGGTATCCCGTAACCTGCCACCGCAATAAATCACTCACAATACTGTAACTATCCTGCCGGTTGAGCCAGGTATGATAGGACACAATTCCAGGGCGGAGCTGTAAGATGGTGAATATTTCGATATCGATTGTATAATAATATCATTCTCGGTGTATGTATGCCAGTGTGTGTGTATGGCGGTCAAGGACTACATTACTAGGCCGGAATATGTACTCTACACGACCGCCCAAAAATCCTCCCTCCCTCCCTCCCTCCTTGGAGGGAGAAGAAAAAGAAAGCAAAAGCAACCCAACTCTTGTGATACTTACTAGTTTCTCCCGTTTCTAATCATTTCTCCAAACACGGGTGGGAAGGTTTTAGAGTTAGTCAGTCAGTGAGCAATGGCTAAGGTTCACAATTATTTCTCGAGGGTATGCCTGCTCTTTATATTCTTCTGCCCCCGCTGGCACGGGGATGGCTAATGCCTTTTTATAGTACATACTTGTGACCCCCTCGTGTACCCGGAAGCCCTCCGGCCGGCCATCTGAGTCTGACAAAGCCCTCGAGTTCATCTGGTGAGTGACTTGATGTATGCTGTATATAATAAACCCTCCCCAGCAGTACTAGCACTAGTATTGCCCTGACTTCTCCAAACACGAGAATAGCGTCGGGCTGGGTGTGTGCTGTCATTGGTATACATACACCGGTAATATATGCTCTTGCTTTTCTGCTGGTCGTGTTTCTTTCCCGTGCTGGCAGTGGCAGTATATATCTCGAGCTAGGGCGTGGTCTTCAGGCCCTATTTACTCGCTAGGGAGGTGACATAAAGTTATAAGGTTAGTATTATACCATGGTCTTCCATCCTGAGGGTGGTATGATATGAAGACTAGTAGACATAAGCTCCCCCCGCGAGTAGTGGCGCTGAACCAAGAGCTCCCGGATACAAAGTCTCCATTGAATACTTACCCCGGATACGAGTACTTTATTACGCAATTAACTCCCCAACATAGCATGAACCGTGATCAATAGTCGGCGGTCATTGTTCTCAGGAATCGGGCGTTGTATCGCCTGAGCGCAAGCTAAAAACACTGTGCAGTACGTATTGTGCTCCCGGATGGACTGGGTGCGGTAATTAGGGCCGGCCAAAGTTATCTTACCCAATAAACGAGATCTCATGAGGTGCCGCTAGAGGAATCCCGAGGGGGGGGGGGGTTGGTTGCTTGGGGTGAAGCTTTTTGTTTTATCATTTCCTCATCTAACTAGTCCTTGGCGGTGGGTTTGGAAGGGCTACTCACGGCACAACTCATGGCCGTGCTGCCATGCACCGCGTCCTAAGGCTCCGGGGTTATTGGCTTCTCGATCTTTTCTCGATCGGAGGGGAATATGGCTAGCCTGGGTCTGTGGGCTACTGTTAAACATATGGAGAATGCAATACTTGTTTCCCAAGAAGACACAGATCGTTGGGCCGGTTATATGTCACGCTCCGAGATGGTGTAAGGCAGGCAGGAGACAGAAACTGTATTCGCAATAATGTCGTAGGAAACATTCTTCTTGGAAACTCTTAATTCACTGCTGGCGCTCAAAGAGGGCTTGTGTTCATTTACGCATGGTATCCTGCCGGAAGACAGGCTTGGTACAAGACATGGGGATGGAATCTAATGGTGCTTTACCGCTAGCTAAGTTTAACTTCTTGGGCATCATGCATTAACTATTCCCTAGTGAATGAACAGGTAGCGGGTCCCGCGCAGAGGCCTGGGATACAAACACTAGCATGAGGTAGAAACATACCCCCAAGGAGGGATATAAAACTCGACTCGGCGCTCCTACACCAAATGAATAGAAAGAGAGGGGAAAAATATGCGTGAGAAAAGAAAAATAAGAGAAAATAAGAGCAGAAAGGTTTTATTGCCTTAGGGCATTCTGCTCCTTCCGCCTTTTTTCGTTCTCCCTGTGCATCTTTTTAAAGAAAGTACTCGACTGGCCTTTACCCTTGAGCTCCTTGTTCCTGCTCCTATTGTACTCGATATATGCCATGTCATCTCCACCTGCCAGCTCCGAAAGCCTCCCGGTGGTTCTTCGGTACCTAGCACCCTTCCTACCCGCGTTGTAAGACAGCTTGGCCCCGTCAAAGTCGTCGCCTTCCTGCTGCCCGGCTTCCGAGTTCTGCAGCATCACCTCCGCGAGGAGTTCTTTCCTCTCAGCAATGGTAGCGTACGCAAGGCCCGACAACTGTTCAATGCCCTGAAGGTGCGTGATAACTTTGAAAGCGTAACCCTGGTCGACAAGGAAGGCCTGACGTTTGCTCGAGTAGTACATTTCCGCCGTATCCTTTGAAACGAGGGAATAGAAAAAGGCGTTGAAACCTTCGTCGTTCCTGCGCTTTGCTCTGAGGATTCGCCCTAGTCTCTGCGCCTCCTGTCTACGGGAGCCGTAGTGGGAGGAGATTTGGATCAGGCAGGTAGCCTCTGGGAGGTCGAGGGAGGTATCGCCGATTTTGGAAAGGAAGATAGTATTGACCTGATCATTTAGTTGGAAGTTTTCGAGAATGGTAAGACGTTCCTGCTGGGGTGTGTCGCCATAAATGAAGGCCTTCTTGAGCTTTAGAGCGTAGGCTTTCAATGCGTAAACGTTATCCGAGAAGACGATGATTTTATCGCCTCGCTTTTCGTGGTAGTCTATGAGGAATTGTGTTGCTTGGAACCTGATATTGACATCATTAGTGGGAACTTTAAAAAGGACTTGTAGAGCGGAAGGCTTACTTGCGAGGGTTCATGATGTAATGAAGGACCTTCTTGCGAGCATCTGGTTCTCGGAGATATTCAGAGTAGAACTCTGGAGTCATTGGACACCATACTTCCGCACATTGGACTTTAGCGATGTGGCCCTGTTCTGCAAGCTCCATCCAATTCGCTTCATAAAGTTTCGGACCGATCAGAAAGTTCAGATCGGTGATTTTATCATCTTCACGTAGAAGGGTAGCCGTAAGCCCCAACTTCGAATGCGTAGCGATAGAATGAACTACTTTACGGAAAATTTGGGCTGGCACGACGTGCACTTCGTCAAGAATGAGGAGACCCCATTCCCGTGATTGGAGAAAGTCCATCATCTTTTGAGAGTCGTGCGAGCGATTACGGGAGTTGGTTACCATAGAGTAGGTAGATACAATGATACCGGCGTCGCCACGGAATTTTTCTTTGTTTTCGGAAGTAAATATGGCAATAGCATCTGGGTTTATATTTGTCCATTTGATGAATTCTTGTCGCCACTGTACAACGCTCATCGAAGATGTAGCTAGCACAACCACGCTTTTCTTAATAGTGCATGCAGCAGTAATCCCAACTAGAGTCTTTCCGGCCCCACAGGGCAACACGATGATGCCACTCTTTGCGCGCCCGTTGCCGAACATTTTACTCAAACTCTTCTCTTGGTACGAACGAATCTGCGCCTGCGGTTTAAGATCCATATCCAAGTTGGCATTCGTCCTGTCATTGCGGAAGTCGTATTCTTCCAACACGGGGTATCCTAGATCTAAGCATTGCTTCTGTACAGTTTCCACGTCATCCGCCGGAATCTCAAACGAATGGACGGCATCCTCGTCCTCCTCATCCTCTCCTTCCTCATCCTCTCCTAGTCCAGTAACCGAATTGAACAGATCTTCGGCTGCGTCTCCTGCAATCTCAACAGGCAGGCCACCTTGTGGGTTATTGACGTTTGCTGCACCCGCAGCGTTTCTAGTTCCGGGGATGACTAATGCTCCCATCTGCGGTGCCTTTTCTTTTGTAATGCCTGATCCACCTTCACCTTGAACCCTCAATGGCCCAATCACTGGATCCTGCAACAGTTTTTGTAACATTGCTGGATCGGAGCTCTCTACAAAGTATCTGTTCTCCTTAAGGACTAATTTAACCTTTCCGTACGAACTGGTGCACTTCTTGATAAAGTCGATGATCTTTGGGGGTACAGGGATTTTAGAAAGCCGATCCATGACTGAGATAATATCGTTTGGGTCCAAACCCACAGAGACCGCCGCATATAATGAGTGAGGTGTGAGTTTATACTCGTGCAGGTAAGTTGGTCGTGACAAGGGCTCGGCAATCGTAGTCAAGAAATCCTGCGCTTGTCCGGCCAAGGGCGAAAAGCTCTCTAGGACAATAACCCCAGACTCCGGGTTAATCCATAGTGGACGAGATTCATGATCCAATTTCATCTTCAGATAGCTGAAATCCTGCTTGTTGAATATGTAGGATACTGAATCTCTCTTTGCGATGACATTGTTGCCTTTGGGAACTAAATCCAAACTAAACGCGTCGACGGCCTCTGAGAACGCTTGTTAGTCGTTGCCGGCAGAAGAAGGGAGAGACGGACTAGATATAGCTCGACCCTCTTCTATACTCTCTATCTCTTCATCGTCCGAGTACTCATCGCTGCTGTCCACATCGACTGCTGGAGTCGCTGGCCGAGAGCGTTTTGTAGCTGCAGACGTAGTGGCGATAGCTGCAGTCCCTATGAATATTGTATTGTCAGTGAGCATATCAAGGCTGATGAGGAGATAAAAGAACCTCCTGCCGCACCGGCCTTGCGTTTTGGAGGCATATTGAGTACTTGGTGAGGGTTTTTGTTGGAATAGGTTAAGAGGAAGGGGGTTGTTGAAGTTTAGATCACACCTGGTTGCGAGATGATATCGTAGCTCTTTAGTCGAGGGAAGGCAGCATACAACGTATGACGAAGGCGTTAGGGCAGCATTTGGCAACAGCACAGCCGCAGGGCAATGTTGGAAAATTTTATGGTGCGGTATCGGTATATATCGGTATAAGACTGCACCCGCGGAATCCTTTGAAATCCACTATAGTATCTCCGTTAGCCCTGTAGTCTCTGGACTCTGAGTCAAAGTCCCCAGAGAAGGACCGTCCTCCTCCTAGCACGGCACGTGAACATACCCTGGGTTGGCAGGGATGGTGGATTCTAAGAGACTTTGCGGTACCGGCACATCAACAGAGTCAGAGAAAACTCCTTAACTATCTATCCTCCGAATGCTAACATTGCACAACATTGTGTCAGAAGGGCGATTGATCTTTTAAGGGGGAGCACAGTGCTTGCCCTGGCTGTTTATTAGTGAGAGGCCATTTATGATATGATACTAGCTTTTAAGGTGCGTCTGGTTACCACCCAGAGGCTCCATTTTGACCCGATTATGGGTGTTAGCAGGAGGGCTTTGGGGTGCGTTTAGTTGCAGCCTAAAACCTCTTGAGTAAACACTCCATTTCTAGGTAAAGCGCTGCATCATATTACCGGTATATCTAGTCAACAAAAAACAATAAACCTAGTCGTTATAATGAGCCTAAGATGAAGGTATCCAAAGAAACCTGTTTTTATAAAATCACATAATGAGAAACTCTCTGAGTAGTATGGGAGATTACAATGACAGCAGCCAGACGCACCCTCATTTTGCTTTAGATTTGCATGGCTTGTTGACACTAACTTAAAGACCAAAACTCGAGAACCAGGTTGCAATGACTAGGCCAACGTGAAGTTTTCCCAAATATCGATTTGACCAATATTTCCCAGGTCTCCTCCTCCTAACAGTGGAGTGACGCTGCAGCACCACTGCCCTTATTAGTAATTGGGGCAAAGATTGAAA
>Ga0307510_10009413_pt1 | contig 11641 bp, 13 predicted proteins | sample 12_EM_MG_FD_207224 | JGI IMG/M metagenome (GOLD analysis project Ga0307510, IMG submission 207224) | Populus trichocarpa ectomycorrhiza microbial communities from riparian zone in the Pacific Northwest, United States - 12_EM | ecosystem: Host-associated > Plants > Roots > Unclassified | place... | reverse complement strand
TTCTTGACATAACATCATAATAATCACATAATTTATTACTCGATCTATATCAAGCAGCTTTTAGACTTGGGTAACCTATCTCGAGCCTAGATATTAGGCAAGCACCTAGCACCTTGTGGGCTCGGGTTGCGTAACCGAGCCTAGGTGGTGGGCTCAAGCAGGACATCGAGCCTAAGTGTTGGATGAGTGCCTAGCGACCTTTGGGATTGGACAATGCACCTGAGCCTCACTGCTAGGGTTGTGCCCAGCCTCCATGGACCCTAATCTTTTTTTAGCCCGATAATATGGTTCAATGTTTCATGGGCTCAACTAGTGTTTTAAGCCCAACCACTTTTTTCCTTGTTAGTGCACGTGTAAAAAATATTTTTTTTTTATTAACACATCAATAAGATATATCTTTCTTCATTAATGTATTTATAAGGGATTTTGTCTTTTGTTAATGTTACGGGTAAAATAATTCTTTAGCTCCGCTACTCAAGAAAAAAAATAAAGTTCATGAGCTATAAAATATCATTTCAACTACCTAGGTAAAAAAATCAAAATTTTACATTAAAAAACACATTTATATTGACTTGACTCTTCGATGGTCCTCAAATCCCGAAAAAAATGATTTTTTTATAGGTATTTAGAGGCATTTATTAAAGATATTTTTGTTATTTTAAAAAAGAGAGTTATTTGAATGAATATTTGATTAACCCATAATTCCATCACTAGAAAAACCTTAAACTAAACATATCAAAATTTAAAACATCATAAAAAAAATCATTATTAAAAAAAATCTCTCTCAAAGTCCGTAATAAAAAAACGATTCTAATTAATTGATGTCAAAAATCCATTTGTGAATGTCTTGATAGTTAAATATGCCATGTGGATCACTTGGTTGCACCTAGTTAACTAATTAAGATGAAAGTTAACGAGGTAGTGTTTGTCCAATAATGCCTCAGAGAACTCAAGGAAAGATGAAGTGCAAATGTCCTCATCGCATTATCAACAATAGGATTACTGCAAGTTTTGTTTACATTTCAAGCATGGAACCTATCTGATCTCTCTATGCAATTTCTTTTTCTACTTATGACAAGAATCTACTTGAATTTGTTATGTTTCACCATTTCAGCACGGAATCTTGTAGCACCATAGATGCTAGAAGGAAGACATCTGCTTAGCAACATCAACTCTTGATAAGTCTGCTGATTTTGAACCAGAGATTCAGATGAACTTTGGAAGCTCACATGTCAAGCCCATGCTGGAGAGGTCCAAGACCACTAAGTTTTGTAGGCCATGCCACTCTAGGCCCTCAAGGGCTCTTCCAATTGGGTTGTTAGACAAGACCATTTCTTCCCAATAATACATCTCTTGGAGTGATTTGGTCAATTCATGAGAAAACCCATTGTTTATCGGTGGTAGGTTCCCTTTGAGCTGATTGCTGCTCAAATCTAGCTTTAGGAGTGGAGTCAGACCCCCAAAAGTCGAAGGCAAAGACCACTAAAATTACCAGAAATCCTCCCATGAAACCAGTTTGCAGCAAAGACTAGCCTCTTCAACTTGATCAAGTTACCAACAGTTCTTGGTAATTCACCACTCAAATTATTTTCTAGTAGCACTAAAGACTGGAGCCTAATTAGGCTACCAAGGCTGGTCGGAACTTTTCCAATGAGACCAGGGTTTGTACGAAACCCTAGTGTTTCCAAGTTTCCTGCAAGTTTTTCCCAGTTCTTGCTAAGGATAGTAATTAGATGTTTGTGGGGGGAGAAACAAAGCATTTTAAGAAAGTTAAGAGACTTCAGGAGCGTTTTAAAAAAAAATAATAAAATATTATTTTAATATATTTTTAAATAAAAAATATTTTAAAAACTTTGTTTGGGCACTTACCTGAATAGAAACTATTCCATCCCACCAAAAATGTACACAATGACAAATCCAAACACTACCGTGGGCCTCTCTCATTGGTCACCATATAAAACCCCAGCAAAATTACCAAAAAACCGCACAAATCAAAACTGTAGAGATATTATTATTATTATTATTATTATTTTTTTTTTATTATTATCCGCTCGAACCCGATTATCATCACAATCAAAAACCTAAAAACCCTAGTCAGTAGTCCCTCTCTCCTCTCTGGAGTTCAAAAAATTCGGGTTTTCTCTCTCTAATAGATAGATACATGCGCGGGTTCACGTAAAGGTGGGAATTGTAAGTGGAAAAAAGAAAAAAAAAAGAGACAAATTGAATCGATTAGATTATGGAAGCAGTAGAGAACAGTAACAACACAGCGTCAACGTCGAGATCCAGTTCGACGGCGGACTCTTATGTAGGTAGTTTGATTAGCCTGACATCAAAGAGCGAGATCAGATACGAGGGTATTCTTTACAATATCAACACTGATGAGTCCAGTATTGGATTGAAAAACGGTACCGTTTTCTAATCTTGTCTGGCAAGATTTTTGGGAGTTTATTTTTATTTAATTTTAGTGATCTTTTGTGGGTTCTAAATATTCTGCTGATTTGGTAGCTTGTTTGACTTGGTCTCACTGTTTGAACAGTGGTTCTTTTTATTTTTTGGATGCAAAAAACATATAAAAAAAATTGAGTTGTTAACGATGTTGTGTTAGATTTTATAGTAAGTTGCTAGCGGTAATTCTATCAATTAAACTTATGTATTAGCTTCGATGGATCTTCGTCAGGCCGAGAAAAAAAGAAAGAGAAGCTTGCAATTTGATGGGTGTTTGGGTCAATTTATGTAGGTTTGTGTGAATCATGCACCGAAACACATATTTTTTTTTTGTTTTTTTACAATGCCGTGAAATGTTTGCTGTAGGGTAGTTGTGTAAACAAAAGTTACTGCAGGTGGTAATAATGTGTTTTGGTTTTTGTTTCCCTAAGTTTACCAGGGAGATAGTTTTTGGGTGATCATTTTGATGTTGCAACCTGTTTCGTTTATATATATGGTTATTTTGATGTTGCTTTGTTGTGGTGGATGTAAATTGTTCTGTTTTCATGTTGGCAGTGCGGTCGTTTGGAACAGAAGGGCGGAAAAAGGATGGTCCACAAATCCTTCCCAGTGATAAAGTTTATGAATACATATTGTTCCGTGGAAGTGACATCAAGGTATCTAATATTGTAAATACATGTGAGAGTGACTATTAACAAAATTTCAATCAAGCTTGAGAAAGAAACATTACTGTTCTGTGTCTTGGTTGTGTGGCTGTCATTAAAGATCCGTTCTTTTATTCTTGGTGAAATAAAATTACAGCAAAGTTCTTTATGTTTTGATTACCTGTCCGATGATGTTATAGCCAAATAGTTATCGCTGCTTTTTATTGGTGATACCTGCATGTAATGAAAATCTCAAGTTTGTGTTTAATGACTGTTTAGTTTCTAAATTGTAAGTATCGTTGCACCATTGCTCCAATCACTGATGGCACTAGCTGTTTATGCCTTTATGGTCCTATGTGCTCGCTGTTTCTACCTCAAGTAATATGGCTTGATCACGAGGGATGTCTACTATTTGATGGGTTGGAGTGGGATTTACAAGTTGGCATCCCATGTATTATGTTAGGAATTGATAATAGATTGAAAGATGATGCTGAAGTCTGTAGGGACTTAGTTTTTTTTCGAGTTGGTTGCCCAATTCTGCTCCCCTTAGACTGATTCTTCATCGATAATTATTGTTTTGTCAAGATCCTAACCGACTCTAATAGGTACTCTTGGATCTCGGATGAGTAATCCTGTTAAAGAATTTCACTACTGTTTTCAAGTAATACTGTTCCTAGTTTATATCCTGGGAAAGGTCTTAATGTAACTTCCAGTTAAAATGAAAACTGTCACCTTTCATATAAAAAATCACGTGTCCAGTGATCAAAGGTTAAATAAAAGTTTCATTTTTATCTTTGATGAATTGTGAAAGTATTCAAATGGTGAGAAAGCTTTCCATATTATCTGTCCTTGCAATTGTCGGGTTGATATGTGGGTCTCCCTTTCATGAAAAGAACATGATACTCAAAAGGTTTTTTCAGTTATCTCTCATGTAGCAACTCACAACTGGCTGTCTCTGCTATTTGGGGAAATATAAAAGAAAAAAGGGTTTTACATTCTTGTCCTTTATGGTTTTCTGGATCACTTAAAGGCTGACATGTTTCTTTGATTTGATAGAGCTTCCGTATCCCTTTGATGAGCAATATTTGCTGTTTTTAAACCTGGATGTTTACTTTTTATGTTAATTGCAGGACTTACAGGTTAAGTCTTCACCACCAGTTCAGTCTGCACCACATATAAACAATGACCCAGCAATCATACAGGTAAACGGAAGTGAGATTTTAAGTTGTGATGCATCAATCCTATCTCTCTCTTGAAAAGCTTTGTCTCTTTTGCAGTCTCATTATCCTCGTCCTTTCGCCACCTCCACCGGTTTTCCTTCAGCTGTTAGTGGGTCTTTAACTGATCTTGGATCCCATAATGGACCAGGGGGACAACCTGCTATGAATTTCCAAGGCGGGATGCCTTTATATCAACCTGGAGGGAGCTTAGGAACTTGGGGAGCTTCACCTCCTCCTCCAAATGCAAATGGTAGTGGCCTTGCTATGCCAATGTATTGGCAAGGTTTCTATGCCCCCCCAAATGGGCTTCCACATTTACACCAACAATCTTTGCTTCGACCACCACCTGGACTGGCAATGCCTTCTTCCATGCAGCAACCGATGCAATACCCCAATTTCAATACTTCTTTACTCACTGGAGTCTCAAATTTACCTGGTCCGAACTTGCCAGTCTCAACCTTGCCATCTTCAAACTTACCGATTTCAACCTTGCCAGCTTCTTTGCCAGATGTTCTACCTCCTCTACTTCCTGGCATCGCTAGTTCCCTTAATTTCACATCCCATTCTGCAGTGCCATCAACTTTGCCTTCAACTGTACCCCTAATGCCCTCTGCCTCTCTGCCTTCTGAAACATTACCCAGTTTGATGCCTGATAAGATTCCTAGTTCTGCACTTCCTACAACCAATTTAGGCGCTAGTTTGCCAGTGCTATCTCCTTTGACAACTTCCAGCCCAGATTTAAACACCATCGCACCACCAATCTCCAACAAGCTTAGTTCAATTCCTGGCCCAACAATGCCTTATCAAAGCACTGCACAATCTGCACCCTCTGGTGTTTTGGCATCCAATTCTCTTCGCACAGAAATACCAACACCAATTCCTTCTTTGGTAACCCCTGGCCAGCTATTGCAGTCAGGATCACCAATTGTTCCTTCTACTCAGCCTGTGCAAACAGCCCATAAAGATGTGGAGGTTGTTAAAGTATCACCAGCACCAGAACCATCTGTACCAGCCACCACAGAAGCTCAGCCGCCAATACTCCCATTGCCTTTTCCTACACGTGCTAGCCATAAGGTGTGCTTCCCATACATGCATTCATACAGAAATACAATTACTGTAGATATTAATATATATTTGTGCATGCATGCCAATTAACTTTATATGCTCCACAGTTGATACATGTGTAACCAACTCCACTCTGAAGTTTCTAGTTATGCTTCTTGTTTTGGAGGTGATGTCAATGCTTTTATCTATGAATATTTGAACGAGATCAACTTATCATATGGAAGGATTTGCTGCAACAGTTCAAAGTGCTATAACCTTTCATCCTTACTAGAACAAGTTGTTTATGAACCCCATAGTTTTGGGGAAGTCAAGTTAATGAGCACCGCAGAAAAATTTTCATACCCTTCCATTAGCTATAAAGAATCCTCTAAAGCACCTCATCTTGTTGAATTCCTTCATCATCTTCACAGTTTGCAAATGGTTTTCAGTAGGCTAGTTGTATGGCCTGTTACATTAGAATTTTATTAATTACAGGTTTCTTTGGTGACCTAACTATATGCTTGATCATTACATATTGTGTTGGCTCTTTTTGGGAATGCTTTGTTTCCTTTGGATGCAATAGCTTAACTGCTTGAATTAGGGGGTTCTAACACATCTCTACTCTGTTTTCTTTCCTAGCCAAATGGGGCTACTTTTAATGCCCGCCATGGTTACCATGGACGCGGAAGAGGAAGAGGATATGGGGTAATTCTTGATTTATATTTCCTTTCATTCCTGAAGAGCAATATACCGTTCTAGATTTTTGTGGTCATGACATAAGGTCTTTTATTGTTCGGCTGATTGACTCTTTTTGCGAGGACAATGTCTTCATAGTGAATTTTTAGTTGATGTCATCAATGTACCAAGCGTTTGACTTCATGGAATTTGAACATCTCTTGTGCAGAGTTCACGACCACTGACAAAATTCACTGAGGATTTTGATTTTATGGCAATGAATGAGAAGTTCAAGAAGGATGAAGTTTGGGGCCACCTTGGCAAGAATAACAAATCTCATTCAAAGGATAGAGAAGATGGAGATGTCAGTGGTGAAGATGATTTTCAAGATGAAGATGAGGATGAACTAGCTAAGGTTGAGGCTAAGGTAATACTGCATTCTCATGTGTTGCACTTTTGCTGAATATATCTTTTGTTTAAGAAAGTTATTACTCCACCCACACTTTATTATACTTTGTTCCTGCAGCCTGTGTATAACAAGGATGACTTTTTTGATACCATCTCATGTAATGCGCGTGATCTTGAATCACAAAATGGAAGGACAAGATTCTCGGAGCAAATGAAATTAGACACAGAGGTGAATTGATCTTGGTTCCTGACCCTTATAAGAATTTGCGGAGTCTTATTCAAAATTTTGTTTGTTTGATTATGCAGACATTTGGTGACTTTTCAAGGTATCGGGGAGGACGAGGTGGTCGTGGTCCTCCACGTGGTGGTCGTTTTCATGGATCTTATTATGGAAGGGGGAATGGGTATGGCTATGTTGGGAGGGGCAGGGGCAGGGGCCGGGGCTGGGCCGGGCCTGATCGTGCTTCTTAGTTAGCATTTGGTATTTTGAAATGTTATAGCCAGGTCCTTGTGCTCATGAAGCAACAAAACTAATTTAGGGCTATGCTCTAGGGATTGTGGTTTTCCTTATTGTTTAGAGAATAAGAAGGTAGGATATGCTCGATGTCTGTTGGTGTTCCCATTGCCTAACAGTCCTTTAGTGAAGCTAATTAAACAGCAGTTTATATTAACTTTGAAGGTCACTTAGTTTAACTTTTGGGGATACCTTGTGCTTGTTTAATTTGCGTTTGCATTATTAATGGCTCTCTAATGGTCTTGATTATTGATAAGCCTTTTTTTTTTCTTTTCAATTTTCCAAAATGAAAGCTCACTTGTTTATAATTCGGGTTTAAGCCTATAGATCAGTCAGTTTTGTGAGCAATAGTGATGAACAGAACAATGAACAAAAGAGGTTTAAGCCTATAGCAGCGGTAAGCTATATTTTACTTTCGTTTATAAAGGTGATTTCTTTCTTAAGCTGGTGACATCTGAAGATTAAGAAGGACCACATTGAGGAGTGCTGAGTTTACTTCATAGTTCATGCTGGAGCCAGGGCGGACAACATTTAGCTTGCCTGGGCAATTCACTTGCTGCTAAGCCAGGGCAAGTCTGACCTAAACGACACTTTCATCTAGTGGTGTCGTCTTTCCATGCCTTAAAAGTTGCAAGGCATGGATCGGCAGTCAACCTGTACACGTGTGGTTGAGTCATTCAACCTTTGTACATGTTTTACCAACCGTCTAAATAGCATCTGTGCTTGATAGAGATTTATCTAAACTGGTCACATGCATCTTGTTCTCTTTTTTCTTTCCTTTTTTTTTTTTAATAAAAAATGTTAGACGTTAATTAAGTGTGTTTTTGACTTTGTGATTGTATTTGTGGCTGTGTTTTAAAAAAAAAGGTTAAAATAAATATTTTTGGTTGTGGTTTTTTAAAAAAGTAGGTTTTAAAAAATATATTTTATTAAATTTATTGTTATATTGATTTTTGCATACAAAATAAATAAAAGCATCTCTCCAGTTTATTTTAATTTTCACACAATTATGGTTTAAAATGTAATTATGTGTGAATTTCATTATAAAAAATAAAAGTTATCTGATTAACTAAACTAATTTTTTACATGGTTAGAGAAAAAAAAAACTTTTACAATACTACTAGCTCGTTGAACATCATGCATGCGTGTTTCCATCCATGCTGTCTATATTTTAATTAAATTTTAGTTAAAATAATTAAAAAATATTACTACATTCATGCTCTTTTAAAATTATTTTAGCTAACTAAAAAAATAATATTGTTGTTGTCGTTGTAAATCAACATCAACAATACTCCCTAAAATTAACAACGGTCAATGCAAGAGAGAAATGACAGCCTTCAAATTAACATCAGTGCTTGTACTTGGATTGTCAGCACAAACTGCAATAATTTTTTGTCTTTACTCCGTGTTAAAATGATGAGGTGATTTAATTGCTTGCTGAAGAAAAGAATTATCAATGGTACAAAACCTGAAACTTTCAAGTATCAGTGATTCAATTTGCTTCACAATTCCAGGAGATTACCTGGTCAATCAATCATAGGCACAAGTCCAATGGCCTTGGCTTGCAGAAAACAACCAGGAAGGACAAGCTCCTACTCAGATCAAAAACACAGTTGGACCATAATTTGGGAAATTCAAAGCAATTAGGTTCAGAAGAAAAAACATTGAGCGGAACCAAGGATTTAAGATTAATAAATATCAAACAGAAATCGAGTCACCAACATGAATACTAAAACATCCAAGCGAGCAAAGGACATTGAGCTCTAACAATCAAGAAACCTTGTGTATGTCCATCTGGACCCTAGGATCCTTAAATCCAGAACAACCTGCAATTGCTAAAATGAGATCTTTCAAAAAAAAAATTGGACTTTAAAGTACTTGTCTAAGGCTCTAAAATAGATGTACACTTAACACAAACGAACTTAGCTTAGCGGGTTAAGCACGTAAGTAGAACAAGAGAAACATGTAGTAGTGAACTCAGGATCGGATTTTTGTTTCTGTAGCACCAAGAACATGGAATTAGACATGGGGAACATGTTATGTAGGAGCCTCAAATTGCTGAGTTTAGAAATATTTTTTTTTAACAGGTCGACATCCCTCGTGATTAGATAGTCCTCCCTGAAACGTCATCATAAAAACTTCGTCAAGAGAGGAGAACTATGACACAATCTACAGTTACAAATTTGTTTTTCATCGTATATGTTTCGGACTTCCATGATGGAATCATTTGGGAACAGTCTAAAAATCAGCATTTATTCACCAAGCAAGCTCTAAGTAACAATACAATTTGCTGGGTCTCAAAGGAAATGCGAAAAACTAGTGCTCGTTAATGTTTCTCAAAAAGAGACGCCCATGGATGTCTAGCTGAGGAGTTGTGGGATCCTCATTTAGACCTCTGAAGAAAAAGTCCATATTTATCAGAAATCAAGGTTACCTGCACAAAAAGAGGAAAGAGCATAAAGATAAACGCCTTCATCATCTTATGAACAAGAAAAGATAAACTTCCAAACAAGAAATCAAACTCTTGAATTGTCTTTACCCAGAAAAAAATATAACCCATTTGACTTCTAGAGAACCCCATTACCGTGGGCTTTTCATTTGCCTGCCATCTTGTCCAATATTTGCCGAGCAATTGCGACTGCGCTATCACCACGGATCCAGATGAACTGTACGATCGCCATCGTTGAACTGTTGATGTTGATTGGTAGGAAACTTGAAGCCAAGAACAAAAGAGAAAACCCAGATGCAATGTACATTTTTTTCCCCGCGATCTTCTCCTCTCTCGCGCTTTCTCTAAAAGTCAATTGAGGAGTGCTACAGTACTCGCTATATATAGCGAGTACTGTTTATTTTGCTAGTATAACTAGCCAAATAGAGAGCAACAATGTTCAGCTTTTTTCCACTCTCACTAGCTATTAGAGCTAAGGATTGGGTTTTGCTAGCAAGGGTGTGGATGATCCAGTGAGTTATTATCCAGAGTTTTTGGCTGTTGGAAGAAGCTGCCAAGGACATAAGCCAGATAAATGCAAAGCCGGCCCAAAGCAGATCCTATCCTAGGGTGTGTACAAAGAAACACACTCGGCCGTTTTGACTTCCGTTCCTCTTTTGTCTGTTACAAAATTGTAGTGCGATGCAATAACATTTTCTTGGCAAATGAACAAGAATTTAAGGTATAGTTTATAACTATTTTGCTGTTTTATTGAAGGATTGGCGTGTGGAGAATCATCAGCAGCCAACGTTTTATTTTCAATTACAATAACCAAAGGAAAAAGAAAAAAGAAGGAATTACATGGATGTAATCTGACGTTCCCTCTCTTCCAGTTATTCCATAAAACAGAATAAATGCTAATTACTATGCATGGAGCGATTTTGCAGTAGTATTTTAGCACACCACACGATTATTATAGCTAGCAGCTATGCTGAAGCTACTTGCAAGTAGCAACAAGGACTTTTCTAGGTGGCAAAGATGGCCTCCTTCCATGAAGCAAAGCCATGTTATCAAGGAAAAGGACATCACCTTTTTCCCACTTGAATTGGATGCTCTCTTCTTCAATGATTTGCCCACACCTTTTCACAAAATTTTCTGGTATCTCTGTTCCATCTGCTAACATAGCCGAGCTGGACTCCTTACCATGCATGCCAACGACTGTGTTGAACCACATTCTCCTCCCTTTTCTTCCATCAAACACTTTCGTTAATGATCGAGGACCCAGTATTGTCTTCACTCCTCCATTAGGCAGCCACTCCATGTCCATCCCTAGAGCCTTAGCCCTGTCACACATTTTTTATGATCGTGTTCCGAGTCTATTACAGAAAACGGTATCATTTGGAAATTTGTTAAGAAAATAACTAAGATAATGTAGATGTGCATACCTTCTCTCAGCCTCTGCCTTGTCTGATGTTCCGAAAGCATCCTCCCAACCTCTACCTCTCATCGATGATGTATCGTCTTTGCTAAGAGCTGTGAAAGTGTACTTCAGTCCTTTTGCCTCAACTTCTTCCACTGCTTCAGGGAACTCTTCTAGCATCCTTTCTGTAACTCTAAAGCTTGGAACAAAGGGTGTCTGTCCACCTTCTGGTGGGGGTATTTCACAGAAAAGCACCACTTTCTTCGGAGATTCTTTTATCTGTCAAAGTTAGACATGGTAAATGTAGAAAACACAGCACAAGATTCCAATGATACAATTCATATAGATGGTCATGGAAAATTTCTCCTTGGATTTTTATTGTGTTTAGTGTTTACAAAACCAAAAGACATTGAGGGAGTCGGGAGATAAGATTGAGTTTGGCTAGGATGGATCAAAGTGGAGTAACTGTTAATCTTATACAAAACCTTTCCTAAACTGTGGCAATATTTAACTTACCAAAACCATTTCGTGGTGGTAGTATATGAATTCCGACAGGGGTCCCTCATTGGCAGTCCATATGCGTTTGTACACTTGTGTCCGTGGCGCAGGCCCTATGTAACGAATGTCATCCCAGCCAAAGGCCTCAATAATATCATTGAAGTCCTCAGCATTCTTCACATCAAAACCTCGAAGCAGAACAGCACTGTTTTTTATGAGCATTTGCTCAAACCAGTCCTTGTTCTGCTTTAGAGCTGAGATTAATGACTCTGTGTCACTCTTGTTGGGTTCTGGGGGTTGCAGCACTAGTGGCATGGTTTCACCATCCACCACTTTCTGGCC
>Ga0307510_10009412_pt1 | contig 11641 bp, 9 predicted proteins | sample 12_EM_MG_FD_207224 | JGI IMG/M metagenome (GOLD analysis project Ga0307510, IMG submission 207224) | Populus trichocarpa ectomycorrhiza microbial communities from riparian zone in the Pacific Northwest, United States - 12_EM | ecosystem: Host-associated > Plants > Roots > Unclassified | place... | reverse complement strand
AATTTTTTGGATTTTCACTCACTTTCTGTCTGCATTGTCACCCCACCTTCCTCCCATTCTCTGTCCTCTCCAGGAGTGAGTCCCCTCCCTCACTTTCTTTACTGACTGCCTTCTTTTTTTTCCAGGTCGCTCTTTTGCTGCACCCTGACCAGGCCTGACCTCCCCTCGCTCCCACACTGGCCGGGGGGGTTTTTTTTTTTGATTTGTTGTGACTTTCCTGAACCTCCCTCAACCTGGCTTCATCCCAACCACAATCCCCTGGAACGATACCACCACCCTCTTGAGCAGGTAAGTGTGTCACTTGCTTGCTTTCTCCCAGTGTCCTGACTGCTTGCGTTTCTCCCTCACAACTGCCATCGCCGCCGCCGTTCCCAGTACCAAATTGCCCAAGGCATTCCATTGGTGAGTGCCTTACTTGCTTGCTTTCCCTGTGTACTGACCAGTTGCAGACCGCCCCTCCTTTTTTCTGTGTCCTGGGCAGTTTGACATGAGCAAGTGAGTGCCCCTCACTCGCTTTTTTATTTATTTTTGTCCTGACCAGTCCCGATCCCCCCCATCTCCAGGTTCCTTTTTTTCCCCATCCAGACCAGTCCTGTCTTACCCTCTTGAGGGCAGATTGTTTCCAGGTCCCGGCCAATCGCATCTTCTTGCATCCCCCTGTTAAGGGCCAAGGACCCTAAGGTGCGACGTGCACAGGTTTGTATAACGGCAGTGGGACTTGTACTTCAAGGGATTGCAGGTAGCGAACGCTGACCCTTGGATGTGCTGGTATGACTGGTCTGCACGCGTGCAAGACAGTAGTGGGGATAATGAAAGATGTAGAAGAGAGTCTCGACGATGTTCAAGACGACTTGCACGTAGTGCGGGCGAAAACTGAAGGCGCTGTGGAAGCTACAACACTTGGGATTAAACCAAGTCAGGCTTAAGGCCCAACTCTAGGAAAACACGAGGGTTTATATACATGTGAGGAGGCTGTATGACTAAGGACTAATATGACGAGTACTTGTACTAGTAACGAGTCATAGTCCAAGAGATGGAGTCATATACTACAGAACTGACTCACGCATGAAGGTAACAAGAAAGGAGTCAGTATGAGTTGCAAAACGAGGCTATATAGTAAGCGGGCTGAGAATCCGGAAGCGAGGCTGAGGTAAGCGAATAGAGACGAATCAGGAGTAGGGATAGGGTCATGTGAGGTCAGGTGGGGAATATTAGGTGATGCGCAGGTGACTTGGGAGCAGGTGATGTAGGACGGGTGACTTTGAGGAGCAGGTGACTGGAATGGCATGTGACTGGTCATGTGGGTGGTCAGGTGACTTAGTCAGGTGATTGGTCATGTGATCAAGATGGATGGGTGGTTGGTCACGTGATGGGAAAGGCTTAATAAGCAGGTGGAAAATGAAAAATGTACCCCTGCGTAGGCCCAAGAACGTAATATGACGCCCTTCCTAGAAAGTCACTACCACATGACTTCAGGAATGTCGGTCTGGAGTGCCAATAAGCATGTCACCGTCGATGTCTTCCCATGTGGCGCCTAGTGTGTCATATGCGCGAAGTGTCGGGTCGCTATGTCTGTTAACCCATATGGCTGCTAGCGTTTCGTATCCACTGTCGCGTGTGCAGAACATCCTATAGTTGGTGTGTGTTTCTGGTACCAGACAAGTCATCCCAGTGCAGTTGCGGTGGGGGGTGGGGCAATCCTCATGAGCGTGAAGCAGGGAGTAGCATCTCCCGCAGAAGACCCAGAGCAGGCAATCCTCCTTCAAATGGTCTGGTGTCTTGTTGTGGCATTTGAGACAGTAGGGATAAGAAATGTGTGCGTGCTTGCGCGGGATAAAAGGTGAAGGGGAGGCGGCTCGTTTTAATGGCTGGGGGGTAGGTGGTGGGTCATCTGGGTATCATAGCTCCATGAGTGCTTCAGCTATCTCCAGTGGTGAGGGCGTTGTCGACAGGGGAACATCTGGGGAACGCGCTACTGAAATGTTCAAGTGGGTAGGGGTTGGGGATAGTGGTGTCTGTGGGAGGTTGCTGGTGTCCGCGGGTAGATGTGACGGTTCTGATGTGGATAAAGTCTTGTTTGACAATGCAGTGGGTGTTGACGAAGGTGGGCTCGCTTGCTCCTGCTCTGATAAAGGTGGAGCAGTGGGATATGGTGTTACCAGATTGGTAAACACAGGTGAGTATAGTGACATCGTCAAATTGTTTGACATAGTTGGTTGCGCTAGGGGGGAATAGGCGTGGGGTGAAGGACATTCAACGGTGGTAGATGCAGCGGTAGTCTCAGCAGAAGTGGGAGTGCTCCAGAGAGTGTTCAAATGTGGCATGAATCCTAGTATAGACGATTGGAAGTCCTGTCTCCTTGTTTCTTGGTCCTGAGTCTGGTATGAATTTGTGGAATTTGTAGGGATTGGGGTAGATAGACGGGTCTCTGAAGAGGGAACAGAAGAAGTAGAAGGAGGGCTGGGGTTGGCTGTAGTTGATGACTGGTTTGCGGGGCATGATGGGGATGTGTTGTCTAGCGAGAGGGTTTTTATGCTGTGCGCGACCTGGAAATCAGCTAAGAGTTCAGGTGCGTGAAGTTCTTCAGCGTTAACCCATGAGTCATGCGCAGGTGAGTATCCTTTCCACCTGACCAGGTATTGTTTCTTCTTCCACCGCCCATAGGTACGTTCTTTGATTATCTGTTCAACTTCCCATTCTTCTTCGCCTTCAATAATGTCAGGTGGTGGTTCGATGAAATTGGGGCCGTGTTGTTCCGTTTCCTTGTAAGGCGTAAGAAGGGAGGCATGGAATACGTCATGTATTTTCCAGGTGGGTGGGAGGCTGAGTTTGTAAGCGATGTTTGATATTTTGGCGGCTACCATAAATGGTCCATACTGCCTTGGTGCTAGCTTCGTGGTGATGTTGCTTGGTAATCTGAGGTTCGTTCCTTCAAGCCAAACTTTGGTTCCTACTTCGAATGGCGTAAACCGAGGGCGTTCTTTGATCCAAGATTCTTGCGCTTTACGTTGGGCTTCTTGAGCGGCGTTCCTGGCTTCTTTGATTGCTGACAAATGTTGTTCGAATGTGGGGAGGTTCGATGATCTGGTTGGCTGATGAATCTGTGGTATGTATCCGATAAGGAGATCGAAAGGTGTTTTCTTCGTGGTTGCCAAAGGCCATGAATTCTTCATATATTGGGCAAGCGGGAGCCATGCGTGCCAGTTGTTCTGTTGTGTGCCACAGAAGACCCGGAGATACTGTTCTAGGGTTTGATTGGTTCTTTCGCTGGATCTGTCAGTCTGGGGGTGGTATGCTGTGCTCATGTTCTGTTTGATATGAAGAAGTTTGCAAAGTTCCGCAGCAAACTTTGATGTGAAGCGAACATCCCGGTCCGATATGATTTTGCGGGGTATTCCGTAGTGCGGGGTTATATAATTCAGGTACAGAAGCGCAACTCCTTCTGAGTCGATTGCCTCGTTGCAAGGGATAAAGATAGATGCTTTCGAGCAATCTGTGTCCGTGACCGTGAGAATGGTGTCGTATCTGCCTGACTGTGGGAGTTTAGTGATGAAATCCATTGCGACTGTTTCAAAGGGGCAAGCGTTCTCTGCGGGGAAAATGGGAAACAGTGGTGGATGGGCAGGATGGGTGTTGACTTTTGTCATCTGGCAGGTAGCGCATCCTTTGATGTATTCAGTGACGAATGTTTTCATGTTCGGCCACCAATAGTATTGCAAGAGGAGCTGCAATGTTTTGGTAATCCCGGGATGGCCGGCCGTCACATGATCATGGAAAAGGGAAATTACCCCCTTCCTAAGTGCGTTGTCTGCCACAACAACCAAGGTGGTCCCGTGATGCCAGTGGGTTCCGTCCAATAGGGTGAGGTTATGTAATGGTGCCCATTGTTTGAGTTCTGATTGGTGCGGATATTGCCCTGCTTTGACTTTGCTGTCCCAGTTGTCATGGATACTGTCTAAGTCGAAGACGCGGATATGCATCTCTTCTCCATCAGGCCGCCCGTCTCTGGGGTGACTCCCGACCATGGAGGTGTGTTGCTTGCAAAAGTATTGATCTGGCCATACAAGTACTTCGTTATTATCTGGGTTTGGTCCTTCGTAATCTGGTCGCCTAGATAAGGCGTCTGCTCTGTTTGTTGCTCCGGGTTTGTATTCCAGTAAGATGTTGTATTGTTTGTGCTTGGGTATGTAACTAGCAACGCACGGGCCGATCTTCTGGGGGTCTCTGTAGTAGTGTAAATTGGCGTGATCTGTATATACCAGGACGGGGATATGAGTTCCTTTGAGCAAGTGCGTCCAGCAGCGAAGTCCCCTCATGATGGCTAGGAATTCGCGGTCGTAGATAGGGTAGTTTTGCTCGGTTGTGGTAAATTTCTGGGAATGGAATCCCACTGGTCTGCGTGGTCCTGGTTTCTCTGTACCATTTGCGCGTGTGGTTGGTGGATCTCTTTGGTATAAGATCGCCCCTGTGCCAATCTGTGAGGCGTCTACTTCTAGCTCGAATTGCCTAGAAGGGTCTGGTTTGACTAGTACTGGTGAGCTGGTTATGAGCATGATTATTTTGTCTTGTGCTTCGCGTTGTGCTGGTCCCCATTCGAATGGGACGTCTTTGCCTGTAAGCTTAGTGATAGGTGTGGCGATGATTGAGAAATTCTTGCAGAACATTCTGTGGTATCCAGCGACGCCTAAGAATCCTCTGGCCTGCCTAAGATTAAGTATGTCACGTGGGTAGTCGCTTAGCCCTGCGACTTTAGCCGGATCGATAGTGACGCCTTCTTTTGAGATTCTAACGCCGAGGAAGTCCATTTGTGGCTGTAAGAAGACCGATTTTGACAATTTGAGGTGAAGTCCATGTTTCGCAAGTAGATCGAATAGGAAGTGGATGATCTCGATGTGTAGCGCTAGATCCTTGAGTAATGTGCCAATGCCACAGTTGTCCATGTAGTTCTTGAATATTTCCCTGATGTTGTATATGCCTTTCCTCTCGAAGTGTTTGTAGAGCTCTTTGAGGATACCGTTCATAAATCATTGGAAGCTGGCCGGGGAGTTTGACATGCCAAAGAACATGACCTTTGGTTCGTAAAGGCCGCGGCGCGTTTTGAATGCTCCCTTCCACTCATCGCCTTCCTTGATCCGGATGTTGTTATAGCCCCATCTGATGTCAAATTTGCTGAATACCTCCATCCCTTGCAGGTCTTGGATGCACTGTGCAAGGTTTGGGAGTGGTGTGACGTCTTTGCGGGTAACAGCGTTGAGGGGTCTATAGTCGATGATATACCGGGTTTCCTTCGAGTCTTTCTTAGGGACGCTGAAGGTCGAAAAGCCATAGGGAGAGTGGGATGGTACGATGTAGCCTTTTGCCAAGTTTTCATCCAGGAACTTGTCCTCCGCTTCTTGTTCTTTGCGGGACAAGGGGTAGACTTTGCAGTTAAAGCTGGCTGGTGTGGTGTCCATTAGTTCGATTTTGTGGTCTCCTTCTCCGCGCGAAGGTGGGAATTTGTTGGCCTCTTCATCCGAAAATAGTAGTGTGTGACGTTTAAATTCTTCCGGGAGGGTAACTTCCTCCTTCCCATGTTCCGTTGCGTACTTATGGGCCATTTCGATTGCGTTATGCGTACGGTTGATTTCCGCTGGGCCTTCCTGTGTTTCTACAGGAGTTACTCCCGACCACAGAAGGTACTGTGTGCGTTTGTTTTCCACCAGGCCGCCCATTTCTGGGGTGACTCCCAACTGCGGAGTGCACTGTGTGCGGGCTATAGTGATGCGCGCTTGGAGTTTGTCTTTGTACTCTTTAAGTTTCTGGAAGGTTTCAAGTTTAAGCGTTTCCATTTTGATCTTTGGTCCACATAACTGAGCGTTAGTCCAGTCAATATCTGGGGTGAAGGCGCGGAACCAGGGATAGCCTAAGATAAATCTGTCTCTGCCTAGATTTGAGACATAGAAGCGTTGCCGCTCCTTCCGGTTTCCTTGTTTGACCATAAGGTCGCATACATGAGTGATGGTGCCATGACAGTTATTAGTTCCGTCCACATTGAATACAGGTCTGGGGATGGTTAGTTTCTGAGTTCCCAGCCTGAGCCTAGCAACAGTTTTATAGTCGATAAAGTTTTCTGTAGCACCAGTGTCAAGTAGTGCTGTTTCTTCCGCTTGTCCTCGATAGTGTGATAGAACGAAATTGATTTGAATGTGGTTGAGTCGACTAATGTACACACTATTGAGACCGATGGCCCTAGCTACAGTGGCTAGTTTAGGGCCCTTTAAAAACCTGGTGCAGAGCCTAGGATGTCTTCCATGAAGGAGAGTTTGAAATCTTCATCCATGGCTTTGAATGCGTCGCTTCTGATCATTTCCCCAACGAGTTCAGGGGTGATGTCGTTCATAGTGACTTCTCTGGTGCGGGTCTGGTTACTGGTGTTAGCGGTGCTTCTGCTGCTCTGGGCGCGGTCCGCTTGTTTCTTGCGACAATCTTTGGCGCGGTGTCCTCTTTTAAAACAGTAGAAGCAGGAGTTGTTGGCTTGTAACTCCGCTTTCTTGGCTTCGGAAAGTTCTGGTCCTCTACTGGTAATGTTGGTAGCAATGGTAGTGTTGACATCCATATGGTATCCTCCTTGGGATGTGGTGAGGCGTTGTCCTCCTCCTCCGCGTGACTGCTGCTGTGGTCTGCGGGATTTCTGACCAAGTATGGCGTAGTATCCCTGTCGTAGATTATTCTTGTATTCCTGGGTGTATTTCCATCTGAGGTTACAGGCGTGTGTGGTGTCTTCCCATGGCTGAAATGTAGTCCAGGGGTTCCTTGGATCATAGTTCTGGCTGTTTATTATGGCTGTGGTTAGACTGGGGGCAAGTCCCTTTTTGAACAAGTGGATGATGCCATGCGAATTGATGTCTATGTCTGAGGCGGTGACAAGCCTCTTGAACTCGGATATGAAGATGTCTAAGTTCTTCTCCATCTTGAGTTTCTCCAGTTTCTGGTAAGCTTCCGCTTTGATGTTGGTGTTATAAAATGTGTCTTTGAACGCCTGTTCGAAGGTCGTCCAGTGGATTTCTTCTGTGTCTGTGGTTCCTCTGGTGATGCATGCCTGGAGTTCTGTCATCTGTTGTTCCTTCCATGGGTCGACCAGAGTTCCGCCCATGTAGGTGAGTGCCATAGTGACGCGTGTGGCTGGGTTGCTCATGGCATCGTTGTTCCTATTGGCGAATCTGAAGATGCCAAATTCCACTAGGAAATTGTGACTGGTGTCTCTGTCTCCGCTGAAGCGAAGTGGTGGGGTGCCTTTGAGTCCGCCATTGGATGATACTGCTGCAACTGTGACGGTCTGTCCTGTTCCACCTGTGGTGGCTGCTATGCTGGCTGCGCCTCCTGCGCCTGGTCCCGATCTTTGTCCTGACATGGTAGGTGGGATGTATGTGAGTGTATTTGGTCCTGAGGATGCGATGATTACTGGTGCACTTGGTGCGACTGGTTGAGTTGGGGGTAAGACTGGTGCGTTCATAGACGCGACTGGGAGTGTGGATGCGATTGGTGCGGTGTCAACGGGGATAGCAATGCCCTGAGTGGCTGCTGTTTCAATCTGGGGTAGGATAGGTGTCTGCGGAGTGAATGGATTCGCTCCCTGGAGTGTGGCAATGTGGTGAAGACCTCCTGCAAGTGTCTCTTCTGGGGGTGCTGGTGCGTGTTCCGGGTGATGTATAAAGAAGTCTGGGTGCTGGGAATCGTCGGTATTCCACCAGCCTAGTAGCCTATTTTCTTTGGGAACGAGAGCTTCTTTGGTAGTGTACCAGGTGCCGTCTGTTTCTCTTCTGAGTTGTGTCCAGTTGTCTTCTCCGTTTGCTATGACGAATTCTACAGCAAGTTTGTCTGTGCCTGCGCTGATGTAATAGCCTGTGTCTGGGTTTGCTCTTCCCCTGAGTTTGGGATGTGATTCGAAATATGCCTGTCCCTTAATGTGGTTAGGGAGGTTGTCTGCTTGTCTTCTTTGTACGCGCTTGTGAGTGTTGTCTAATTCTCCAATGAGTTGTATACCCGCCAGGGTAGATGATGTCTGTGATGCTCCGCGGAGCCTGGGTGGTAAGCCTGACTTGTGTTAAGGGCCAAGGACCCTAAGGTGCGACGTGCACGGGTTTGTATGATGGTGGCGGGACTTGTACTTCAAGGGATCGCAGGTAGCGAACACTGGCCCTTGGATGCGCTGGTATGACGGGTCTGCACGCGTGCAAGACACTAGTGGTGATAATGAAAGATGTAGAAGAGAGTCTCGACGATGTTCGAGACGACTTGCACGGAGTGCGGGCGAAAACTGAAGGCGCTGTGGAAGCTACAACACTTGGGATTAAACCAAGTCAGGCTTAAGGCCTAACTCTAGGAAAACACAAGGGTTTATATACATGTGAGGAGGCTGTATGACTAAGGACTAATACGACGAGTACTTGTACTAGTAACGAGTCATAGTCCAAGAGATGGAGTCATATACTACAGAACTGACTCATGCGTGAAGGTAACAAGAAAGGAGTCAGTATGAGTCGCAAAACGAGGCTATATAGTAAGCGGGCCGAGAATCCGGAAGCGAGGCTGAGGTAAGCGAATAGAGACGAATCAGGAGTAGGGATAGGGTCATGTGAGGTCAGGTGGGGAATATTAGGTGATGCGCAGGTGACTTGGGAGCAGGTGATGTAGGACAGGTGACTTTGAGGAGCAGGTGACTGGAATGGCATGTGACTGGTCATGTGGGTGGTCAGGTGACTTAGTCAGGTGATTGGTCATGTGATCGAGATGGATGGGTGGTTGGTCACGTGATGGGAAAGGCTTAATAAGCAGGTGGAAAATGAAAAATGTACCCCTGTGTAGGCCCAAGAACGTAACACCCCCCATCTCCAATGCCATACCACCCAAGGCATTGCCTTCCCTTGCTTGCCCCTCTCTAAGTGAGTGGGGCTTTTTTTTTTTGCCATGTCCTGACTCTTTTTGATTCCTGCCATTGCACTGCTGGCACACCAACTCCTGAAGAAATGCGGCACAGAATTGATGGCGACGAGGACAAGGCGGCATCACTGCCCCATCCCCATGGAACAAGTGACATGCTCCTACCTGGAGTGGCAACTCAACGTCAATCCCTTGACACTGCGCGATTTTCAACATCATGTTCAGCAAGATTTCGCCGTGTTGAACTTGCCAAGCCACCCCTGCAAACCACCTGCCCATGCATTGACTGCACATGCATAACACGATGAGCAACTTGCGTTTTTGTGTGTGTTCTAATATATATTTTTTCCTTTTTTTCCCCTGACTTTGTGTGCTCCGCCACCTGCCCTCCACCCCCAACAACCTGTGCTCCTCCCTGTGCGCCCTTATGCCCAGAAGTCGAAACACCTGTGCCATCGCAAGGTCCCAACAAACACCCGCCCGATGCTATCCCCATGAACGCCTCCCCCACACACCTCCCTGCCCACCCTCACTGAAGCCACACACACACAACGCATGCAAGACCTGTGGAAGTCGGTGTTTTTGTGGGGGTTTGAACTGGTGAGTCTGTTTTTCACTTTTTTTTTTTGGTTGTTTTTTTCACTTTTTTTTTTTTTTTTTTTTCCGGTCCTGTGCATTTGCACTCCCTCTCAACACGCACCTAAACACCAACCTCGCGTGCCCCCACCCTTGCCTGGCCAGAAGATCAAGTTTCCGTGCCAGTGCAAGGTCTCGACAACGACCACTTGCACCCACATTGCATGCATCACCTGCATGTCCCCCCCCACAGCTTCTGTGCATGGCCTGTGGTTGGCATGCAACTGACCATGCCCTTCAACCCACAAAGAGACTGCTGGCATCGAACTGCCAGTGCCATGAAGCTGATGTATAGGCTTACAGTGAGTCCGCATTCCTTTTTTTTCCTTTCTCTTTTCGTTTTTCATTTTTTTTTCATTTTTTCATTTCTTTTTCCCTGGTGCTGTGTGTTTGCGCACCCTCTTGACACACACCTGAACACCATCTTCACGGGCCCCCACTCTCGCTTGGCCAGAAGCTGAAGCGGCCACACCGTCTCAAGGTCTTGATGACAACGACGCCACCTGCACCCACATTGCATGCACCACACATGTTAAGGCTTCAACGGGCCTTGATAGTACAACTTGTACTAAGAGTGGACTGGTGGCGAGTACTTGAAGAGGTAGAAGTCTCTAGTGTTGCTAGAGACGACTCTGAGAGGCTTATGTAAGAGATGAGGAAAAGGAGAGGCACTTGGGGAGCTTTCAAGAACGTTGATATTGAGAATCAAGTCAAGCTTAGGGCTTGACTGTCGAAATACAGGGTGCTTATATACAGGCACGATCGTGCACGGACCATGATCACTAAGGTAGGTACTTCTGGTCAAGAGGGGGCTGTCTGTATCGTATGGTACTCCGCGGACAAGTGCTGCGGTCTGTATGAGTTGAACAATAGAGAATGAGCGAGAGCGAATGAGGGATCAGGGAATTGCCTAATCTATCCTTAACCAGGGAACAATGACGGCGGGTCATTCCAAGAAGAGAAGTGGCGTCATGATGCGATGACGACCACGAGGTTTGAGGCTGTTCCACGGAGATCTGATCTCCGCGTGCCCATTCTGGTCTAATGGGCGTCTAGCGTAAGCAACTACCCTTTAAGGTAGTCCGTATTGATGGTGACCCAATTAAGGGCCATCTCGCTATCCGCGTCGTCTGCGGAGCTCTGCGTGGATGAGGGATTGTCTGCGGATTCTCCGGGGGAGGTCGACTGGTAGCCCTGACTCTGGGGCGAGGTGCCAGCTATGGGCGACGAGGCAGAAGGGGTGGTTGAGTGGTAACTGCCTTCTCTACTGGTGCGTTGGCGTATGGGTGCTGAGGAGGAACTTGTAGGTGACAGGGAGTGCTTGCGGGACACAGGGCTGCTGGGCTGAGTGAGGTATGCTGTCCAGGGTTTGATAGGGGACTCTTTTGGAGACAAGGTATATGTCTGTCCTCCAGGAACGTCAGGTTCATAGTGAGTGACTGGTTGTGGCTCCAAAGGCGGCGTGTCCTCCATGGGACTGTCTGGGTCTTCCAGTGGGTTCGACACTGGGGATGGCTCTTGGTACTCTTCCATTGAGGAGTATTCCCGACGATGGATGTTCCAGGGAATAGGGACGAGGGGCTCGACTGGGGGCTGATCAAGGGGCGATGATGGTTTGGATGGTTCGCTAGGCGGTAATGGTGGCAAGTCTGGTAGGGGTGATGGGTTCAATGGTAATGGTCTCTTGGGCATGGATAGGGTGATGAGAAGGGGGTTCAACAAGGATGAGAAAAATTGGGGTGGATCATAACAACACACCCATGTCCCTCCCATGATTTTGACACACAGCCAACCACCCTCTTTGATGCACAAAGAGACCACCAGCATCGAACCGCCAGTGGCATGAAGCTGATCACTCTGTATGTCTTCCCCCTTTTGCTTTTTTCTTTCTTTTTTTCTCTTTTGCATGCCTGACGGGACAGGCCAGCCTGGAAGTGCTGAAACACATGTGAACGTCACTGACTTGGTTTTTTCTTTTTCTTTCTTTTTTCTTTCTTTTTGGCTGTAGTACTTATGATAAACACAACATGTAAATAAATTTATAAAGTGATGAAATAGCAGTAATAAAAGAATGAAAGATGGTTGA
>Ga0307510_10009411_pt1 | contig 11641 bp, 11 predicted proteins | sample 12_EM_MG_FD_207224 | JGI IMG/M metagenome (GOLD analysis project Ga0307510, IMG submission 207224) | Populus trichocarpa ectomycorrhiza microbial communities from riparian zone in the Pacific Northwest, United States - 12_EM | ecosystem: Host-associated > Plants > Roots > Unclassified | place... | reverse complement strand
TGCCAACAACTGGTCCGGCATGACTCTGGACGTGTCACGGGGCGTCGTCTACGTCCCAACAGGATCCGCCGCAAGTGACTTTTACGGTGCCGATCGCATCGGCAATGACTTGTATGCCGACTCCCTGATCGCCCTCAATGCCGCCTCCGGTAAGCGGTTGTGGTCGTTTCAGGGAGTTCATCACGACATCTTTGATCGCGACTTTCCCACGGCGCCCTCACTGCTCACCGTGCTGCATGCCGGCAAGCGCGTCGATGTAGTCGCCCAGCCCACCAAGCAGGGGTTTCTGTTCGTTCTCAATCGGGACACCGGCGAGCCGGTCTTCCCGATCGAAGAGGTCGCAACACCGGCCAGCCAGGTGCCGGGCGAAGTGGCTTCGCACACGCAGCCCCACGTGCGGATTCCCGAGCCGTTTGCACGTCAACATTTGACCGAGTCGATGTTGACGAACCGCACGGCTGACGCGCATGCATGGGCGCTGGACAAGTTCCGACAAATGCGCAGCGAAGGGCCCTTTACGCCGCCGGGCGTCGATCGTCCCTCAGTGGTTTTTCCCGGCTATGACGGTGGAGCCGAGTGGGGCGGAGCGGCTGTCGACCCGGCGCGGGCCGTCATTTACATCAATGCCAACGATGTCGCCTGGACATCCCAACTGACGGACAAGGTGCCGCAGGGAGGTCCTGCGGAGCAGGTATATCAACAGCTTTGCTCGTCGTGCCATGGAGCCGATCGTCGCGGCTCGCCTCCCGCTTTCCCGTCGTTGGTCGATGTGGGTGAGCGCCTCAATACTCTGCAGATCGAAACGATCGTCAACTATGGGCGGGGCCGGATGCCGGCATTTGGTGGCTACCCGCGATCGGTGCTGGCTCCGGTGATTACCTTCGTGAGAACGGGCAAGGAGCCGGAACCGAGTCGCACCAGGGAAATGAGCTTTCCAACCGGTGCTCAGGACGCTTATCACTTCACGGGCTACAACAAGTTTCTGGATCCTGACGGCTATCCTGCGGTTGCGCCGCCATGGGGAACGCTGAACGCGATTGATCTCAACACAGGCCGGTATCTGTGGAAGATTCCGTTGGGCGAGTACCCTGAGCTCGCGGCCAAGGGCGTGAAACAGACCGGTACTGAAAACTACGGTGGCCCCGTTGTGACCGCGGGCGGATTGCTGTTCATTGGCGCCACTATCTACGACCACAAACTCCGGGCGTTCGATGCAGGCAGCGGCGCGTTGCTCTGGGAAACCGAGCTGCCCTATGCCGGCACCGCTACACCTGCCGTCTACATGGCCAATGGCAAACAGTATGTGGTGATTGAAACCAACAACGCACGGAATCGTGGCGCGCCGCAGGGATGTGCGTACGTCGCGTATTCTCTGCCTTAGATCCTATGCACAGTAACCACAATCTCGACGCGCCTGCCGGCCCCACAATCAAATTCGACGACTTCCTTGCTGTCGATATCCGCATGGGCACCATAGTCGCCGCAGAGCCTTTTCCAGAGGCGCGCAAACCCGCGTTCAAGCTCGTAATCGACTTCGGTCCGGTCATCGGCCAGAAGAAGAGCAGCGCGCAGCTCACGGAGCACTACACGCCGGGCGTATTGCTTGGTCGTCAGGTTGCGGCTGTAGTCAACTTCCCGCCGCGGCAGATCGGGAAGTTCATGTCCGAGGTGCTGACCCTGGGTTTTGCCGATTCCGCCGGGGCAGTGGTGTTGTTCAAACCGGACCACCCCGTGCCGAACGGCAGCCGGTTGTTTTGACGCCTGACAGTTCCTGTCACTCGGGCGGCTGATAAATCTGGATGAGATTCCCGCATGTATCCGCGAATACCGCAATTTTGACGGGCCCCATCTGCACCGGCGTCATCGTGAAAACAACCCCAAGCGCTTTCAACCGCCGGTGCTCCGCCTCGACATCCTCCACCTCGAAGGCAGTGGCAGGAATGTTCCGCTGAAATAGCGCACTTTGAAAAGTCCTGCCGGCCGGGTTGGCATTCGGCTCCAACGCCAGCTCCACGTCCGGATGCCCCTCCGGTGCCACGACCGTGATCCACCGGAATCCGCCGCCCACCTCGAAGTCTCTGCATGTGGTGAAACCCAGGACCTCGGTATAGAACTTCAGTGCCTTGTCCTGGTTGTCCACCATGATGCTGGTCAGCTTGATTTTCAGGCTCATGGTCAGTATCCGCTCGTGTTGAACCGGAACGCGCAGCCTCTCAGAAACCGGGGCGGCGCGCTTCTCGGAAATTGATGTCTGCGGGCCAATGCCACATCAGGGTGAGGCAGCCAGGATAGAGTTTCGGCGGCAGCGTACCCGGTACCTGCACGAGCGTGCGCGCCTCGCGTTGGAATGCAGTAGGCGACAGACCGATCCGGCGCGTGAAGAGATGGCTGAACGTGCCGAGACTCGCGAAGCCCACCGTGGCGCACACGTCCGTAACGGGCATGGATCCGCTGATGAGCAGCGTCTTCGCCAGCTCCAGTCGCGCTTCGATTCGTACCTGATGCGGCGTTTGTCCGAACACCGCTTTGAACGCGCGAATGAACTGGCCGGGCGAAAGCGCCGCTTCGCGGGCAACCGCAGCCAGCGTCAGCTTTTGTTCGAGGTCCTGACAAAGCAGGTCTTTGGCGCGGCCGAGCCTGCGCACGGTGCCGTTCCGGGGAAATGGGGCCGCCACGAGCATGGTGTGGATAATACCCTGCAAAAAACAATACAATATGTATACAATACGCAGCGCGGTATGTATGCAAGGTGATCGGGCGCATGGGTGATACGGCAACGCAGGTGGGGGCTCTGGAACAACAGATTGCCGCGGAGGCAGTGACAATACTGAACCGTTTGATCTCCTTCGATACCACCTCCAGCAGCTCCAACCTGGCGCTGATTGAGTACGTGGAACGCTTTCTGGGCGACCACCAGGTGAGCTCGCAGCGCATCAGTAACGAGCCAGGCTCCAAAGCCAACCTGCTTGCCACCGTAGGCCCCGGAACCAACGGTGGCATCGTGCTTTCGGGTCATACCGACGTGGTGCCCGTGACCGGCCAAAGGTGGACCTCCGATCCCTTCACGCTGACACGCCGGGACGAACGGCTCTATGGCCGTGGGACCAGCGACATGAAGAGTTTCATCGCCCTGGCGTTGGCCGCTGTCCCACATCTGCTGAAGCGGCCGTTGCGCCGGCCCGTGCATCTCGCCTTTTCATACGATGAGGAAATCGGCTGCCTCGGAGCGCCGGACCTGATTCGTTGTATTCTCGAGCGCGGCTACCTGCCAATGGCGGCTATCATCGGTGAGCCGACGAACATGCACGTGGTCAACAGCCACAAGGGCTTTGATCTGTATCGTGTGAGCATCACCGGCCGCGAAGCGCATTCCAGCCTCGTGAACCGCGGGGTGTCGGCCAATATGGTGGCCGCTGAGTTGCTGGCGGTGCTGACGGAAATTGCGCGGGACGAGGAACGCTCGCACCGTGACGAGCGTTTTGAGCCGCAATGGTCGACGCTCACGGTGGGTACGATCCACGGCGGTACCGTACCGAATATCCTGGCGCGGGAATGTCACTTCGTGTTTGATCTGCGCTGTGTGCCCAGCCGGGAGCCGGCGGCCGTCCTCGAGCCGTTCCGGGAGGCGGTGGCGAGGGTTGGCGCGCGGATCGAAAAAGCAGGCGAGGGCGCGGGGATTCGCGTACAACGGCTGGCGTCCATCCCGCCATTGCGGCAGGAGCCGGACAGTCGGGCGGAGTCGGTTTCGGCCGTGCTGAGTGGCATGACAGAGGCTCCCACTGCAGTACCTTACAGTGCGGAGGCGGGCCAGTTTCAACAGGCAGGCATGTCCACTGTCATCTGCGGTCCGGGATCGATCGTTCAGGCGCATCGCGCGGATGAATACATCGAGCTGAGCCAGATAGCGGCGGGCGCGCGTTTCATCCGGCGGTTGGTTGAGTTCGTTCACTGAAGGGACGGAGCGAAGTTGGCTAAAAGCAAACAGCGGCGCGGCAAGGGCGCGCCAGCCACCGATGGCGCCGATGGCGAAAACCGGCAGTCGAGCGGCCAGAAGGTCTACTCCATGCTGCGCGAGCAGATCCTGAGCCTGCAGTTGCCGCCCAACACCGAGTTGGACGAGGTGCAATTCAGCACCGAGCTCGGCTTCTCGCGTACGCCGATTCGCGAGGCGCTGATTCGCCTGGCGGCCGACGGTCTGGTTGTGTTGGCTCCCAATCGGGGTGCCCGCGTGGCGTCGCTCGATCTGGACCAGATACCCCAGGTACTGGAAACCCTCGAGCTGTACGAACGCGCGGCTACACGGTGGGCCGCCGTAAGGCGTCAGCCCTCCGACATCACGGCTCTCGAGCAGCGCAACCGGGACTTTGTCGCTGCCTGGCAAAGCGGTGAGCCGCGCTCAATCGTGGAGGCCAACTGGGCGTTCCACGATGCCATCAACCTTGCCAGCGGCAACCGGTTTCTGGCCACCGATTGTTCCAAGATGCTGCGCAGCGTGATGCGGCTGTCCCTGCTGGCTTTCCGCCAGGACCGCTCATCACTCTCCGGCTATGCCGACATCGGCAGTCAGCACCAGGAGATGATTGCTGCGATCCGTGACGGGGATGCCGACCGCGCCGAAAAGTTGGTGTTTGTTCATTCGGATGAGTTTCGCGAGCGTATCAAAGCCTTTCTCTCGGGGACCTCCACGGCCGATTTGTCGCTGGCGCCCCGTAAGTCAACACGGCGCTGATTCCGACGCGAGCAATCCCCGGGCGATCTCCCGGGCCTCGCTGGTGAGGGGAATGGACTTTCGCGCATCGAGATCGAGGCGGACGGTCACGCCTTCGAGCACGGTGCAGGGCTCCCGATCCGGAAGTCGCGCCAGAATCGTGCGATGGCGGATGGAGGAATTGCCCACCGACAGAATGCTCGACTCGCACACGAGCAGGTCGCCCGCGACCATCTCACGCTGATAGCTGATTTCATGGCGCACATCCGCCCAGCCGACGCGGCGGCCGTCCTGCTGACCCACGATGGGGCCTAGCCGCCCCAGCAGGTGATAGATCGCCCCATCCAGCAGCGGCATCTGGTGCTGCACGGAAAGATGGCCCATGGCATCACAGTGCCAGGGCATCACCACACCCCGGAAACTTTCGAAGTTACCCCGCTTTTCTGCGCTCATGCACGCCGCCCGATTGACTCACCGACAGAAAGTATACACAATGTATGCAGAAGTTATTAGGGCGCCAGGGTGGCCACCAGCGATGCGGACGGAGGCTGGAACGAAGGCTTATGGCGCTGAGCATGATCGAGTCACATGACGGGGTCGAAACGACACAGGCGCTGAGCCCGCCGCACCCGCGGCGCTGGCTGATGCTCGCGATCCTGTTTCTGGTCGGGACCTCCAGCGCCACCGACCGCGTGGTGATCTCGGTACTGCTGCAACCTATCAAGACCGAGTTCGGCATCTCGGATACCTGGCTCGGCCTGCTGACCGGGATGTCCTTCGCCCTGTTGTATTCGGTGCTCGGACTGCCCATTGCCCGCTGGGCCGACCGGGGTGACCGGCGTCTATTGATCACGATCGCGTTGACTGTCTGGAGCGGCATGACCGTGTTGTGTGCCGCCGCAGCCAACTTCTGGCAACTGCTGATCGCTCGTATCGGAGTTGGAGCAGGGGAAGCGGGCGCTACCCCGCCAGCACAGGCGTTGATCGTCGATTACTTCCCCCCGGCTTTCCGAGCGCGCGCGGTGGCTATTTTCGCCGCGTCCGGCACTGTCGGCTATCTGTTGGGCCTGGTCGTGGGCTCGCAGCTCGTCAGTCACTACGGCTGGCGCACAACTCTGGTGGTGTTGGGCCTTCCCGGTCTGATCCTCGCGGCTCTGGCGTATCGACTGCTGGAGGAACCGCGCAAAACTCACAGCACGGTGCGAGCAGAGAGCGTGCGCGACTCCCTGCGTAGCCTCACGGCCAAGAAATCCTTTGTCCGGCTGCTCGCCGGCCACGTCATCTACAACTTCGCCGCGTATGGCTCGCTACTGTTCATTCCGTTGTACCTGACGCGGGTACTGGGCGTTGCTGTAGGCAAGGTGGGGTTGTACTACGGGCTGACAACCGCTGTCGCGGTGTTGATCGGCAGCGTAGCGGGCGGTTGGTTATGCGACGCTCTGGTGCGCCGGGACAAGCGCTGGATCGCCTGGTTTCCAGCCGCGGCATTTGCGCTCGCAGTTATCCCGGACTCGCTCATGTTCCTCAGCGATGACTTCAGCATCTTTCTCGGGTTGAGCCTGTTGGGTGGAATCCTGCTCAACGCCGGGTTGCCCGCTGCATTCGCGGCCGTCCACGCGGTGTGCGGTAACGCGCGGCGTGCCACGGCCATTGCGGTGATTCTGTTGGCCGGCAATCTGCTCGGTTTCGGACTGGGGCCCACGGCCACCGGAAGCCTCAGTGACTTGCTCAGCGCCCACTTCGGTGTCGATGGGCTGCGCTACGCGGTATTGACGGTGATCTTGTTGACTTTGCCTGCGGGCGCGGTCATCTGCAGCGCCGCTAAAACCCTTTCAACTGACCTCGAGGCCTGAGGTCCAATAGTGGGGATCGAATAATGAACACGATTTTTTGGGGGACTCAAATCAACACACGGCAGTCCGTCGCGGCCGTCGTCGCGCTGGCGATGAGTGTTTGTACTTCAGCGCGCGCCCTTGCGGAAGTTCCAGTGCCGGCGGCGGGCGAAGCACCTGCCGTGCTCGATGAGGTCACCGTAACGGCACAGCGTCGCGGCGCCGAGGCGCTTGCGAAAGTGCCGGTCTCCATCGAGGTACTGGGTGGACAAAGTCTCGACCACGGCAACCTGGGCAGCGTGACCGAGGCCATCAACCAGGTCTCCGGTGTCACGATGCTCGATCAAAAGCAAAGTGGCGGCGCGCAGATCTCCGTTCGCGGCGTCACAGCCGGTGGACCGCTGTTCTATGGCAGCAGTACCGTCGGTTACTACCTCGACGATGTGCCGTTCGCTTTTGTGAAGAGTGCCATCGCTCCCGACGCCGACGCTTACGACTTGCAGCGAGTCGAGGTGCTGCGAGGCCCACAGGGCACGCTTTATGGTGCCAGCGCTCTGAACGGCGTGATTCGCGTGTTGACCAACGATGCGAACCTGAATTCATTTGACTTCAAGGGGCGCGCCTCGACCTCCAATACGGAAGGCGGCGCCGAGAGTTATCGCGGCGATATGGCTGTCAACATCCCCATCGTTCCGGGACAGCTGGCGGCCCGCGCTGTGGTGGATTACAACCGCATGAGCGGCTGGCTGAACAACAAATTCGCCGCTGACACCAACACCGCGGAAAATGCGAATGTCCGCCTCAAGCTGAATGCCCAGCCGACGGACAGCCTGAACGTCAAGTTGAGCTATTGGCATTCGAGCTCACACTATGGTGCGCCGTCCGTTGCCGATGACAACGGCTTCAACGCCACGACGGTGCCCGAGCCCTACAACGTCAAGTACGACACAGTGGGCCTGTCCGCCAGCTACGTGTTCCCGATGTTCATCCTGACCAGCGCGACCAGCTATGTCGACTACGCCGGCAAGGGGAACCTGGACTATGCGCACCTGGCGTCTTTGTACACGGCTCTGTACACCAAGACTCTCGCGCAGGAAATCGGTCTGCACTCCACCCTGGATGGCCCCTGGAGCTGGTCGACCGGCGCCATGTACCGTCACTCCCAGGATCAGTTGGTGCAGACGCTGGGCACGTTGTTGCCGGCTCCGATCAATTGGACCGACAAATCGGCCTCCGCGGCGGTCTTTGGCGAAGTGAGTCGCCGGTTGCTGGATGACAAACTCGAGCTGACGGGCGGTGTCCGCGTTTTCCACGACGAGGTGACGAACCAGGAGAATGTGCAGGGGCAGGGCAAGCCCAACGTGCCGCTCTATCATCGCGACAGTACCTTCAACTCGACCACACCCCGCTTGGTGGCGACATGGTTCCCGGCCAACGATCTGACCGTCTACGCGTCCTATTCGCAAGGGTTTCGCAGCGGATTCGCACAGAACGCCAATGTGTTCGTGGCGGCTCCGGGTATTCCTGCGGTGCGACCCGATAAGCTCAGCAACTACGAAGTCGGCGCCAAGGGCTCGCTCTGGGAGCACGTCGTTTACTTTGACGCCGCCGTCTACTACATGGATTGGAAGGACATCCAGCAGACGTTGCTGGTTCAGTTACCTAACAACGTGCAGACATCGGCGGTGGTCAACGGAAAGGCGGCCAGCGGTGTCGGCTTCGATTATGGCCTGACGGTCCGGCCCGCTGAGGGGCTCTCGATCCGGGGCAGCGTCGGCTGGAATGATCTCTCGCTCGACAGCGATGTTCTGTCGGGAGGCGTGGTGCTCTTCCACAAAGGCGATCGTCCGAACGAGTCGGCGAGGACCACCACCAGCCTGTCGGCCCAGTATGAATTCGGCATTGGTTCCACCGGCTACAAGGCGGCACTGTCTGCAACGGGCACCTACCACTCCGAGCTGGCGAGCCGCACAATCTCTAAAGGTGGTCTGGTCACTGCCAGTAGTGATGGCATCTTCGACAGTCAGCTCGAGCTGGCGGTGAAATCACCGGAGCACTGGACGACGACATTGTTCGCCAGCAACGTGACCAATCGCTTCGATATCACGGATACCACGCCAGCCAGTGCCACGTTGGCGACGGTACGGCAACGTCCGAGGGTCGTCGGGTTGCAGTTTGAATACCACTATTGAGGGGTCAGGTGACAGACTGAACAGTTGCGGACCCGGGCTTGGCGCTCACATTCACAACTGACCCGTCGCGAAGTTGATGCCATTGGTCAACTGGAATGGTGACGATGGGAATCCTGACTCGATACAAGTCGGCAGCGACGAGGGCGCCAATCACCAGGATGGCATCGTGTCGGCTCAATATGATGGCCGCAGGAGCAACACCTGCGCGGGCGGCTTCGACCAGCGCGCTGGAGGACGACGAAGAGCCGCGTGCGCTTTTCATGGCGAGAATGCGCCCAGCCAGTGCGAGCCCACATTGTGGGTGTTGGGCGTCGATGATTGCGCCTGTGTGTACATCGAGTCCGCCCCAAAGGCTCAAGGGTTCGGTCAGGAGCGCCAGGCGACCCTGCACATTCCCCTCGGCAAGTGTTGTTGCTGGAATCAACACAGGGAGGCAACCTTACCCAGCTCTGCCGAGCGCAGGCAGCGTTCGAGGGTCATGAGGGCGGTTCGACGCCGGATGTTGCCGGGAGCGTAGTGCGCATACTTCGCCGAGGTCGTCACAATGATACCGGTGGCCCGGACGACAGGTGCAACATAGGTACATGTATCTACCACGATCCTGACGCCCATCGCCCGAAGTGGCGCGAAACGGTTGTCGGCAGCCACCGTTGCGGCGGTTTCCCGTGACGTGGAGACATAGAATTCAACATCCGGATTGCGCCGACGTCCATCTAACGCCTCGTTGAGTTTGCGAAATTCTTCCAGGGAATAGTGCGGCGTTCCCAGGCACACGGCCGCAACCGGTTCACCGGCTTCAACCTGGCAAAGGCGGGAGATTGCTTCGTGCAGCTGCGTCGCGGAAATTTCCGTCTCAATCAGGTGCGCGGACGGCTGATTGGCTTCTGGTGTGATCCCTGCGGCATGGAACAAGGCGAGGGAGCCTGACGAAGCGCCGGCAGCTCCGAGCGCCTTCAGCTCATCTTCCGTGCTGTCTGATGGCAGGCCGCGGATGAGCGGTACCTGGCCGGCGCTGTGACGGCCTAACGCGTAACCAACCGATGCGAAGTAGAGATCGCGCGGCAACCCCGCGATTTGCGGGGAGGGCACAGCGAAGGCCCGGGTAGGAAGGCGGTTGGCATCACAGTGCAGACCGGTCATGGGTACTCGGCCCGCGAGCGCGGCGCACAAGTCCGTGAAGTCGCCGTAACGGTCCGTTCGGGCTCCCAGCACAGAGTTGGCAAATACGATGGCGTTTGATTCCGCCCACGCGATGTGTTCGCCGACTGAGGGTCGTACACGCCGGTGGTAGGGTGCGCATGTCAGGGTCGGGAGGCATCCCAGGCGGCTGTACAGTGAGGTCAGTTCGCGCTGCTGGCCGATCAACTCGGGCGCTCCGCAATTCCATTCTGGATGCAGAACATCGACTGCCCCCACGTTCAGTGTCGTGGGTACCCGAACTTGCCCACCGAGCTCCACGAATCGCCGTGCAAAATCGATACTGGACGGACCGTGATACAAACAGGCGTCAATATGCGCTGACGTGATCGATACAAATTGATTGGCACCGCAGGCCCGGCCATATTGGACCAGAATCTCCATGGCTCGCGCGGCCGCCGGGCCGAACGAGCCCTGGAGCAGATCCTGGTCTATGGGCTCGAGGTGCATTGGTGTTTCAGTTGGCCGCGCGCGTTCCGGGTTGCCGGAGTTTCAGTATCTCCCGCGTTTCCACCGGCGTGGCCACACTGTACCCGCCGATCGAATCGACGATCTGCCGGGCTCGCTCGACGAGCTGGCCGTTGGTAGCAAAAACACCGCGCGACAGATACAGGTTGTCTTCCAGGCCCACACGGATATTACCGCCCAGCAACAATGTTTGCGCCAGCATCGGCATCTGCTCGCGGCCGATGCCGAACGCGCCCCAGTGTGTGCCGGGAGGCATCAGGCTGCGCTGGTAGAGAATCGTTTCCACCCCATGGGGCGCGGCCCACAGGACGCCGAGAACCATCTGCATCATCGGCGGCCCGTCTATGAGGCCCTCATCAATGAGCTTTTTGGCGAAAACAATGTCGCCTGCCCCAAAAACTTCCAGCTCGGGCTTCACACCGGCCAGCTTGAAGCGGCGCGCCATCTCGCGCAAAGTACGCGTGGGACTGAAATAGATGTACTCGGTAGGACCCTCGACCTGGTTGTTGGTCACGATATCCAGGGTCGCGATCTCCGGCAGCAGCTCTTCGACATGCGCTACCCGCTCGTCCACGCCAACAACATCGCTGCCGGGCAGGTAGTGGCCTTCGCGCGCGGGGTCGGGAAGAAAATACGCCCCCATGCCGCATGTCAGGTTCAACACGATGTCGGTGCCGGTTTGGCGGACACGGTCGACGACTTCGCGAAAATGGGCTCGCTCGCGATTGCCCTGGCCTGTCTCGGGATCTCGGACATGGATGTGAACGATGCTCGCGCCTGCCTCGGCAGCTTCAATACAGGCAGCCGCGATCTGCTTTGGCGTGATCGGCATGGACGGATGGCGGGGATTGAACGGCGCGCCCCCCGTGACGGCACAGGTCAGGATGGTTTTGTGGCTCATGCTATTCCTCCCACTCCATGTTGCCGCTGACGGCAATCAGTTCGCCGGAGATCTTCTTCCCCGTATCCAGGGCGAGGAACAGGACCATGTCAGCCAACTCGTGCAACTCCACCTTGGTTCGCAGGGAGACATATTTGAGGTAGTCAGCTTCAATCTCCGCCGGGCTGCGGCCCGTTGCGGCAGCATTGCGGGATACTATGAAGTTGAAGCGCTGGTTGTTGATGATGCCCGGAAGAATCGCATTACAACGGATCCCGAAAGGCCCCAACTCCCGTGCGGCATTGCGAGTCAGGCCCTCGACCCCGGCCTTGGAAGCGATGTAAGGTGCCCGGAAGGGCAGGCC